>Ga0209604_1000202_pt1 | contig 58849 bp, 46 predicted proteins | sample AD_UKC097_MetaG_FD_184405 | JGI IMG/M metagenome (GOLD analysis project Ga0209604, IMG submission 184405) | Active sludge microbial communities of municipal wastewater-treating anaerobic digesters from USA - AD_UKC097_MetaG (SPAdes) (version 2) | ecosystem: Engineered > Bioreactor > Anaerobic >...
ACGTCCTGCGCCCAGCCGCCGGCCAGCCCGGCGGCCGACAGCAGGCTCAGCCCGATCAGCATGCTGCGCCGCAGGCCGATGCCGTCGGCCGTCAGCCCGGCCACCACGCCCAGCGTCATGGTGCCCAACTGCACCAGCGACAGCAGAAAGCCCGCCTGCAGCAGGCTGAGGCCCAGCTCGCGCTGCAGCACCGGCAGCGCCGGCGGCAGCTTGGCCACGTGCAGGGCGGCGGCTACGCCGGCCAGGATGACGATCCAGGCGGCACCAGCCGTGGCGGGCGCGGTCGATGGGGCAGCAGGCATGGGCAGCAGGCAGGCGGCGCCCGGCGCGGCCACCACGTCAGCATGCGCGGGCCGGCCCGCGGCGGCGGAACAGGAAAGGCAGGCCGGATTATGGTCGGCCGGGCGAAGGCCTGCCGGGTCGGCGGATATGTCATTCCAGCCCGGAAACAGCAGGTTCTTCCCCGCTGTGAGGAAGGTCGGGATGGGGGCCAGGGCACCCGCGCGCTGCCGGGGGGTGATCCCACCCTGGCGTCGCCGGGCCCCACCCCAGCCCTCCCCCAGCGGGGGAGGGTGTGAGGGCTACGCGCCCGGCAGCAGGCGGCGCCCGGTCAGGCGCTCGTGCTCGCGCAGGGCGAAACGGTCGGTCATGCCGGCGATGTAGTCGGCCACGGCGCGTTCGCGGTCGGGGCGCTGGGCGAATTCGGCGCGCAGCTCGGCCGGGCGCTCCAGGTAGGCGGCGTACAGCCCGCGCACCACCTCGCGCGCCTGGTCGGTGGTGGCCACCACCTGCGGGTGGCGGTACAGGTGCTGGAACAGAAAGCGCTTGAGCGCGCTGGACTGCGCCTGCATGGCGGGGCTGAAGAGCAGCAGCGGGCCGGCGCGGCGCGCGGCGTCGGCGTCCGGCGGCGCGGCGGCGACAATGGCGGCGGCGCTGGCGTCGATGACGTCGTAGACCTGGGCCGACAGCAGGCGCCGGATCGATTCGTACAGCAGGCGCCGCCCCTGCAGGCCGGGGTGCTCGTCCAGGGCCTGCGCCTGGTGGTGGGCGAACAGCGGCAGCTCGGCCAGCTGCTCCAGCGTCAGCAGGCCGGAGCGCACGCCGTCGTCGATGTCGTGCGCGTTGTAGGCGATTTCGTCGGCCAGGTTGGCCAGCTGCGCTTCCAGGCTGGGCTGGGTGCGGTCGATGAAGCGGCGCGCCACGCCGCCCGGTTCGCGCGCCTCGATGGCGCGCGCATGGGCCGCCGAGCAGTGCTTGAGGATGCCTTCGCGCGTCTCGAAGCTCAGGTTCAGGCCGTCGTGGTGCGGATAGCGCTGCTCCAGCTGGTCGACCACGCGCAGGCTTTGCAGGTTGTGCTCGAAGCCGCCGTGCGCGGCCATGCATTCGTGCAGCGCGTCCTGGCCGGCGTGGCCGAAGGGCGTGTGGCCCAGGTCGTGCGCCAGCGCGATGGCTTCCACCAGGTCTTCGTGCAGGCCCAGCGCGCGGGCGATGTCGCGCGCCAGCTGCGCCACTTCCAGCGAATGCGTCAGGCGGGTGCGGAACAGGTCGCCCTCGTGGTTGAGGAACACCTGGGTCTTGTAGACCAGGCGCCGGAAGGCGGTGGAGTGCACGATGCGGTCGCGGTCGCGCTGGAAGTCGTTGCGCGTGGGCGCCGGGGTGACCGCAAAGCGCCGTCCACGCGAGCGGGCCGGGTCGCTGGCGCAGCGCAGCAGGGCCGGCGGGTTATGAATCAAATCGGGCTCCAGCGCTTGCCCATCAAGCGCAAGCAGCTATCAATATCATAGTTTCACAGGCAGCAGCGCTCGATCACCTGGCGCACCAGCGCGTCGGGCGCGGCGCGCACGGCGGCGCGGCCGGGGCCATCGATGACGACGAAGCGGATTTCGCCGCCCTCGGCCTTTTTGTCCAGCCGCATCAGCTGCAGGTAACGGCCGGCGTTGTCGTGCGCGTCGAGCACCGCGCCGCGCGTGGGCAGGCCGGCGCGCGCGATCAGCGCGGTGAGGCGCTGCACGAAGGCGGCGTCGACCAGCCCCAGCGCGTGCGACAGCTGCGCCGCCATCACCATGCCGGCGCCCACCGCTTCGCCGTGCAGCCAGGCGCCGTAGCCCAGGCCGGCCTCGATGGCGTGGCCGAAGGTGTGGCCGAAGTTGAGGATGGCGCGCAGGCCGCTTTCGCGCTCGTCCTGGCCCACCACCTCGGCCTTGATCTGGCAGCTGCGCTCGACGGCGTGCGCCAGTGCGTCGCGGTCGCAGGCGCGCAAGGCATCGACGTTGGCCTCGATCCAGTCGAAGAACGCCATGTCGGCGATCGGCCCGTACTTGATGACCTCGGCCAGGCCGGCCGACAGCTCGCGTGCCGGCAAGCTGGCGAGCACGTCCAGGTCGCACAGCACCAGCCGCGGCTGGTAGAAGGCGCCGATCATGTTCTTGCCCAGCGGGTGGTTGATGGCGGTCTTGCCGCCCACCGACGAATCGACCTGCGCCAGCAGCGTGGTCGGCACCTGCACGAAGGGCACGCCGCGCATGTAGCAGGCGGCGGCAAAGCCGGTCATGTCGCCCACCACGCCGCCGCCCAGGGCGTACAGCACGGTCTTGCGGTCGGCGCCGTGGCCCAGCAGCACGTCGAAGATGCGGTTCAGGGTTTCCCAGTGCTTGTGCTGCTCGCCGTCGGGCAGCGCCACCTGGTGCACCTGGCGCTGGCGGCCGGCCAGCGCGCGCGCCAGCCGTTCGGCGTACAGCGGCGCCACCGTGGTGTTGGTGACGATCAGGGCGTCGCCGCCGGACGGCGCGGCCTGGTAGCTGCCGGGATCGGCCAGCAGGCCGGCGCCGATCAGGATGGGGTAGGTGCGCTCGCCGAGCGCAATGCGCACCTGGCTGACCGAAGATGAAGCTTGCATGGGCCGCAGTGTAGTGTGGGGTTCACCCGCCCCCGGCAGGGTCGGGGGGCGCGGGCGACGACAGTTCCAGCTGCATGACGATGCGCCCCACCAGCATGGCCTGCGAAGCGCCATGCCCGTCCAGCACATAGTGCGCGCACTCGCGGTACAGCGGGTCGCGCTCGGCATACAGGGCGCGCAGGCGCGCCAGCGGGTCGGCCACCTGCAGCAGCGGGCGCTTGGTGTCGTGGCGCAGGCGGCGCTGCAGTTGTTCGGGCGACGTGCGCAGATAGATCACCGTGCCGCGCTCGCGCAGGTGCTGCCGGTTGGCCGGGCGCAGCACCGCGCCGCCCCCGGTGGCCAGCACGCCGGGCGGGCCCTGCGTGAGTTCGTCGATCACACCCTGCTCGACATCGCGGAAGGCGGCCTCGCCCTGGTGATCGAAATAGTCGCCGATGGAGCAGCCCAGCCGCTCCTCGATCACCGTGTCCGCGTCCACAAAGGGCAGCTGCAACCGCCGCGCCAGCGCGCGGCCGACGGTGGATTTGCCGCTGCCGGGCATGCCGACCAGAAAGATGTGCATAAAAAAATCCCCGGACCAGCCGGGGAGGATAGCGCCATGACGGCGTGTGGCCTGCGCGGCGGCGGGGGCCGCCGCACCGGCAGCCCGCCGCCGCCCTGGGTCAGGGCGTGTCCACGGTGAGCGCCACGTTCTGCGTCACCGAGGCGCCGGCGCTGTCGGTCACCCGAACCGCGACGGTGTAGGCCCCCGGCGTGGTGGGCGTGCCGGTGATCACACCGTCGGCGCCGAACGACGGGGGGGCCGACAGGCCGGCCGGCAGCGGCCCCAGGGCCGCCCAGGTGTAAGGCGGCGTGCCACCCGAAGCCGTGAAGGCGTAGGAGAACGGCAGATTGACCTCGGCCGTGATGGCCGATGCCGTGAACACCAGCGGCGGCGTCATCGGGCCGGTGATCTTCAGCGTGACGGAAGTCTCGGCCGTGTTGTCCAGGGCGTCGGTGACGCGCACACGCACCACGTAGGTGCCCGGCGGCACGCGCGGCGTGCCCTGCAGCACACCGCCGCTGCTGAGCGACAGACCCGTGGGCAGGGCGTCCAGCGCCGTCCAGGTGTAGGGCGCTTCGCCACCGGTGACGCTCAGGACCGCGCCGAACGGCGTGGCGTTGGGCACGTCGAATTCGACCGGTTTCAGGCTCAGCGGGGTAGCCGCCACACCCTCGACCGCCCACACCACCAGCAGGTGGCGCACTTCGTCCTGGATGCCGTTGCTGACGTCGTTGTCGCGCCGGTCGGCCTTGAGTTCGAGCAGGATCGGGCCACGATTGGGACCGCTGGACAGCGCGAACAGCCCGACCCCACCGGTGGTGGGCACCTGCACCGTGCTGCCCTGCTGGGCACCGGCCAGCAGGCGCGCGCCCCAGGCCGGGGCGCCCGGCGCGACGCTGCCAACGATGCTGGCCTGCACATTGGGTTTGCCGTTGCTCGGTACGGGCTGGTTGGCGTCATCCCACACATAGGCGCTGATGGCCGTACTGGTGCGCAGGTTGCTCAGGTTGCCCTGGGTGCCCAGGGTGGCGTGCTGGGCCACGCCGCGGATGCTGGCGGCCATGCCGGTGCCGGAGCCACCGCCGACCGTGATGTCCACGCTGGCGCTGACCTCGCGGTTGGCGCGCGGGTCATGCACCGAGCAGGTGATGGTGGCCACGCCCGCCTGGTTGCCGGCATGGAAATGGAAGGAGTTGCCGCCCGCGTTGGAGCCCAGCGTGATGCTGCGGTACGCCAGCGGGTTGCCGTCGTCGTCCTCGTGTTCGTCGTCGCCGTCCAGGTAGTACAGCGGGCCGGAATCCAGGCCGTAGCTGGTGTTGCAGGCAAAGATGTCCTCACCGCCGGGAATCGGCGCATCACCCTTCTTGGCGTTCACGTACAGCGTGGTGGTGAACGGCGCGTCGACGCCGATGCCCGCCGGGTAATGGGCCACGTTCAGCGGCAGACTGGTCTTGGCGGCACGCAGGGTGATGGTGTAGGACTCCGGGGTGTCGCCCGGGCTGCCGCCGCCACCACCGCACGCCGTCAGCAACGTGGCCGCTGCCAGCCCCACCCATCCAATCAACTTTCGCATAAGGTCAACCTGGTTAAAAAAAGAGAGTTTCCGCCCTGTTTCCTGGAGGCGCTCAGCGCACCGCACCGCGATCCGAGATCATCTTGGGGGTGATGAACACCAGCATTTCCTGCTTTTCGGCCTGGCGCGTGCGCTGCTTGAACAGGTTGCCCAGCACGGGCACGTCGCCCAGCACCGGCACCTTGTTCTCGCTTTCGCGTTCGGTCAGCTCGAAGATGCCGCCGATCACCACCGTGCCGCCATTTTCGACCAGCACCTGGGTCTTGACGCGCTTGGTGTTGATCGACATGCCACCGCGCACCTCGGTGCCGGGGCTGTCCTTGTTGACGTCGAGATCGAGAATGATGTTGCCCTCGGGCGTGATCTGCGGCGTGACTTCCAGCTTGAGCACCGCCTTGCGGAAGGCGATCGAGGTGGCGCCGCTGGATGTGGCCTGCTCGTACGGGAATTCCGTGCCCTGCTCGATCAGCGCCTTGGTCTGGTCGGCGGTGACCACGCGCGGGCTGGACACCACACGGCCCTTGCCGTCGGCTTCCAGGGCCGAGATTTCCAGGTTCAGGAAGCGGTTGGCGGCCGAGCTGAACAGCGAGATGGCAAAGCTCGCCGGCGTGGCGCCGGCCAGGCCCGAGGCCGGCAGGTTGACGAACTGCGAGGTCAGCGAAGTCAGGCCCGAGGCGTCGGTCTGCCCGGTGGTGGAGGTGATGGCGTTGTAGTTGCCGCCGAAGGCCACCCGGTTGCCGCTGCTGCCCAGGCCGTAGCCGGCGTCGCCGCCACGGATGCCTCGCAGGTCGGCGCCGCCGAGCTTGACGCCGAGCGACTTGCCGAAGGTGTCGGAAGCCTCGACGATGCGCGCCTCGATCAGCACCTGGCGCACCGGCACGTCGAGCTTGGCGATCATGTCCTGAATTTGCTCCAGGCGCGACGGGATGTCGGACACGAACAGCTGGTTGGTGCGCGGCTCGGCGATCACGCTGCCACGCGAGCTGAGCAGGCGACCTTCGCTGCCGCCGCCGGTGCCACCGCCACCACCCGAGGTGGAGGTGAGCTGCTGCTTGATGTCCTCGGCCTTGGTGTAGTTGAGCTGGAACGACTGGGTGCGCAGCGGCTCCAGGTCACGGATGGCCTTCTGCGCTTCGAGCTCGGCCTTTTCCTTGGCCGCCAGTTCGTCCTTGGGCGCGATCTGCAGCACGTTGCCATGGCGCTTCATGCCCAGGCTCTTGGACTGCAGGATGATGTCGAGCGCCTGATCCCACGGGACGTCCTTCAGGCGCAGGGTCAGGTTGCCCTGCACGGTGTCGGAGGTGACGATGTTGAAGTTGGTGAAGTCGGCGATCACCTGCAACAGAGAGCGTACGTCGATGTTCTGGAAGTTGAGCGACAGTTTCTCGCCGCGGTAGCCCGGACCCTGGGTCAGCTTGTCGGCACTGACCTTCTGCTGGCGCACTTCGACCACCAGCTGGTTGTCGCTCTGGTAGGCGCTGTGCTCCCACAGTCCACGCGGCTCGATCACCATGCGCACCCGATCACCGCTCTGTACCGTGGTGATGGTTTGCACCGGGGTGCCGAAATCCGACACGTCGAGTTTGCGGCGCAGACCTTCGGGCAGGCTGGTGCGCAGGAATTCGACCACCAGGTTCTGGCCCTGCTGGCGAATGTCGACCCCCACCTGGTTGTTGGCCAGGTCGACCACCACCCGGCCGGTGCTGTCGGCGCCGCGTCGGAAGTCGATGTCGCGCAGCGGCAGGGCGTCGACGTTGCCGCTTTCGGCAAAGGTGCGCGCCGGCGCGGCTGCGGCGGCCGGCGCCGTCACGACCTGGTCGAGCGACACCAGCACCGAGTTGCCCTGCACTTCGGCGCGGTAGTTGGCCGGCTGCTGCAGGCTCAGCACCACGCGTGTGCGATCGGCCGCCTGCACCACCTGCGCGCCGCGCAGGTTGCCATGCTTGAGCTCGATCATGCTGCGCTGCACGTCGCTGCCCACCCCGGGGAAGTCGAGCGCGATGCGCGCGGGCGACTGAACCAGGAAGCCCGCCGGCACCGCCGCCAGGGGCTCGCTGAGGTCGATCTTGACCACCTCGGTGCCACCCTGGATCGAACTGGAGACGGCCTGGATGCGCGGCTCGGCCAGGCTCAGCCCGGCAGCGCCCCAGAGCAGCATGCCGACACCCGCAACGCCCGCGCGCGGCAGCAGAAATTTCACCCACTTCCTCATTTCGTGTTCTCCTGGAGCTGCAGCGTGGTGCCGCGCTCGATCCATTCACCCGCCGCGTCCTGAACGATTTCCCTCAGGGTGATTTCGCTTTCAGTGATCTGCGTCACGCGCCCGTAGTTCTGACCCAGGTAATTGCCTTTGCGCACCTGATGGAGCAGGTTCTCGACCTTCAGCAGCGCCACCTTCTGGCCGCCCTTGTCCAGGCTGCCCACCATGGTCATGGCGTCCAGCGGATAGGCTTCCAGCGGCTCCTTGCGGCGGTTCAGCTCGGACGTCAGCAGGGCGATGCCACCACCCAGCGGACCCGAATCACGGCGCAGCACCTGGGTCAGCCGTTCGCTGCTGAATGCGTCGACGGCCGCGCCGCCGGCATAGGCCAGCGGCATGTAACGGGTGGGCTCGGTCAGTGGTGTGACCTTGGGCGTGGTGGTGCGCCGCTGCTCGGCCATCCACTGCCGCAGGTCCTCGTCGTTGGCGGTGCAGCCGGCCAGACCGGCCAGCACGGCCCCGGCGGTCAACAGGATGAGAACGGCGCGGCTCATTTCTTGGCTTTCGGCTTGGCCGCTTCGCGCTGCGCGGCGATTTCCTCGGGATCGAGGTAGCGGTAGGTCTTGGCCGTGGCTTCCAGCGACAGCGCGCCGGCCCGGTCCTTGTCGGTGCTCGGGGCGATCGACAGGTTGTCGAGCGTGACGATGCGCGACAGGTTGGCGATGTCGGCCGTGAAGGCGCCGATGTCGTGGTAGCGGCCGGTCACCTTGACGGCGATCGGCAGCTCGGCGTAGTAGTCCTTGACCACCAGTTGCCCCGGGCGGAACAGGTCGAACTGCAGGCTGCGGCCCAGCCCGGCCTGGTTGATGTCCGACAGCAGGGCGTCCATTTCGGCCTTGCTGGGCAGCTGCTTTTCCAGCAGGGTCACGTACTGCATCACCTGGGCGCGCTGCTTCTTCAGCTCTTCCAGGCTGACGGCCTTCTGCAGCTTGCCCTGGTATTCGGTGCGCAGCGTGGCTTCGCGGTTGCGCTCTGCTTCCAGTTCCTGCTCCACGTCGGTCAGCCAGAGAAACCACATCAACCCCACCACCAGGGCCGCGATGCACAGGAACAGTGCGTAGCGCGGCACCGCCGGCCAGGATGAGGGGTCGCGGCGGTCCAGCCCGCTGAACTGTGCGCCCGCCTGGCGCAACCACTGCGAGACGTCGATGTTTCGGATAGAGGTGCTGGCCATCGTCTGCGACCGATCAAGAAGACTTGGCGCGCGGAGCGGCAGAAGCCGCCGCCTGCGCCGCGCTGGCGCGCTGCAGCTGCACCCGCATGGTGAAGTTGTAGACCCGGCGCTGCTCGCGCGCCGACAACGCCAGGTTGGACGCCACGATTTCGATCAGCTCCGGCTTGGACACCCAGTCGCTGTGGCGCGACAGGTTGCGCAGCAGTTCGGACACGCGTTCGTTGGACTGCGCCACCCCGGTCAGCAGCACGTTCTGGCCGTCCTGTTTGATGCCCTTGAGGTAGATGCCGTCCGGCAACTGCAGCACGGATTCGTTCAGCAGATGCACCGGCAGGTTGCGGTTGGCCTGCAGGTCCTCCACGGCCTGCTGGCGCGCCTTCAGGGCAGCGATCTCGTCCTGAAGCGTGGCCACTTCCTTGATTTCCTCGTCCAGCTTCTTGATTTCACTGGTCAGGAAGCCGTTACGCTCCTGCTGATTGGAGATCTGGTTCTGCAGCCAGAGATAGACACCCCCTGCCACCAGCGCGCCCAGCAAGACCGAACCGACCAGTGAAGTGTTGAATACCTGACGCGCCTTCTTGCGCGCCATTTCCCGGTGCGGGAGCAGGTTGATCAGGATCACCGCAGGAACCTCCGCATCGCCAGGCCGCAGGCGGTCAGGTAGGACGGCGCCTCGCGTTGCATTCGTTTTTCCCGCACCGTGCGAGCGACGTCCATGCCGTCAAACGGGTTGACCACCTGGCAGGGGAACGAGGTGAGCCGTGTCACCACTTCGGTCAGGCCCGGCAGGCTGGCCGTGCCACCCGCCAGCAGGACGTAGTCGACCCGATGGTGCGGCGTGCTGGTGAAGAAGAACTTGAGGGCGCGCTCGATTTCCTGGGCCAGCGATTCCACGAACGGCTGCAGCACCACCGAGCCGAAGTCGTCGGGCAACTCGCCCGCACGCTTCTTGGTTTCGGCCTCGTCGAAGGTGAAGCCGTACTGACGCACCAGCATCTGGGTCAGTTGGGCGCCGCCGAACACCTGGTCGCGCTCGTAGACGAGGTCGTCGTTGCGCAGCACCTGCAGCGTCGAGGTCAGTCCGCCCACCTCGAACAAGGCGATCACGGCGTCGACGCCACCGCCCGGCAGGCGACCAATGATGCGGCTGACCGCCAGGCGTGCGGCGTAGGTCTCGACATCCATCACCACCGGCACCAGGCCGGCGGCCTCGGCCAGACCTTGCCGATCCTCGACCTTTTCCTTGCGCGACGCGGCGATCACCACCTCGACGTCGCCGGCCGAGGTAGCGCTGGGACCAACCACGCTGAAGTCCAGCGCCACTTCGTCCAGCGAAAACGGGATGTACTGGTTGGCCTCGGATTCGACCTGCACCTCCATCTCGCGCTCGCTCAGGCCACCCGGTAGAATGATTTTCTTGCTGATCACCACCGACGCCGGCAGCGCCATGGCGACGTTCTTGGTCTTGGTCCCGCTTCTGCTGATCAGCCGCCGCGTCGCCTCGACCACCTCATCGAACTTCTCGATGTTGCCGTCACTGATCCAGCCCGATTCCAGCAACTCGATGCCGCAGCGCTCCAGCGTCAGTTGACCGGAACGATCCTGCCCCAACTCGACCAGCTTGACGCTGGACGTGCTGACATCGAGCCCGATCAGGGGCGCCGGCGGGCGGTTGAACAAGGAACCAGTCTTCAAGACAATATCCTGTTACTTTTGTTAACAAAAGTCGACCACACTTAAGAATTCACTTGAATGCTAGCAGTAAGCCTTTTGTCCAGCAAAGAAAAAGCCTGCGAACACCAGACACGGTCGTTGTCAAAAACTAACGGATGCCGACAGTTCCTTACCCCATTCGCGGTCTTCACACACATCGGCGGGCCTGCGAACGGCCGCGTCGCACGGCTCGGCTGACAATGGCGGGTCCGGTCCGCGCGTTCGGCAGGCTGCGGTCAGCAGGCCCTCGACCGCGCAGACCGTTTCATGAAAGTACCCACTAACTCCGCTGATTGCTCCATGTCCACTGAGAATTCGCGCCACGCCGTGAACAAGCGCACAGACCCGTCCAAGGGGGGCTGGCAGCGCTGGTTGCTGCGCGCCCTGGCATGGACCGCCGGGGCCGCGCTGGCCGGGGTGCTGTCGGTGCTGCTGGGGGGGCTGATGGCGCTGGCCATCGCCTACCCGAACCTGCCGGACGTGTCCGAGCTGTCGAACTACCGGCCCAAGCTGCCGCTGCGCGTGTACACGGCCGACGGCACCCTGATGCGTGAGTTCGGCGAAGAACGCCGCAACCTGACCCCGATCGGCGAGATTCCGCAGGTCATGAAGCACGCCGTGCTGGCGATCGAGGACGCGCGCTTTTATGAACACAGCGGGGTCGATTACCTGGGCGTGGCGCGCGCCGCCCTGGCCAACCTGGGGCGCGAGAAGTCCCAGGGCGCCTCCACCATCACCATGCAGGTGGCGCGCAACGTCTACCTGTCGTCCGAGAAAACCTACACCCGCAAGATCTACGAGGTGCTGCTGACCTTCAAGCTGGAACACCTGCTGAGCAAGGACCAGATCCTGGAGATCTACATGAACCAGATCTTCCTGGGCAACCGCGCCTACGGGTTCGCCGCCGCGTCGGAGACGTATTTCGGCAAGCCGCTCAAGGACGTCAGCATCGCCGAAGCCGCCATGCTGGCCGGCATCCCGAAGTTCCCGTCCACCGCCAACCCGATCGCCAACTTCACGCGCGCGCGCGACCGGCAGCTGCACATCATCGACCGCATGCAGGACAACGGCTTCATCACGGCCGAGCAGGCGGCGGCCGCCAAGCAGCAGGAGCTGCGCATCCGGCCCGTCAATGAGGCCAGTCGCGTGCACGCGGAGTACGTGGCCGAGATGGTGCGCCAGATGATGTTCGCGCAGTACGGCGACGACACCTACAGCCGCGGCCTGAACGTCTACACCTCGATCCGCGCCGCCGACCAGAACGCCGCCTACACCGCGCTGCGCGCCGGCATCCTGGACTACGACCGCCGCCAGGCCTACCGCGGCCCGGAGAGATTCATCGAGCTGCCCGGCAATCCGAAGGAGCTCGACGAGGCGGTGGACGACGCGCTGGCCAGCCACCCCGACGCCGGCGAGCTGCTGGCCGCCGTGGTCACGCGCGTGGATGCGCAGGGGCGCAGCGCCAGCGTCATGCGCCGCGGCGGCGAGACGGTGGAGATCGCCGCCGACGGCCTGCGCGCGGTGGCTTCGGGGCTGTCGGCCAAGGCCGGGCCGAACATCCGCATCCGCCCGGGCGCGGTGGTGCGCATCGTGCGCAACAGCCGCAACCAGTGGGCCATGACCCAGATTCCCGAAGTGGAAGGCGCCCTGGTGGCGCTGGATCCGCGCAACGGCGCCATCAAGGCGCTGGTGGGCGGGTTCGATTTCGACAAGAACAAGTTCAACCACGTCACCCAGGCGTGGCGCCAGCCGGGCTCCAGCTTCAAGCCCTTCATCTATTCGGCGGCGCTGGAAAAGGGCTTTTCGCCCACCACCATGATCAACGACACGCCTCTGTTCTTCGACGCCAGCGTGACCGGTGGCCAGCCCTGGGAGCCCAAGAACTACGAGGGCGGCTTCGAGGGCCCGATGACCATGAAGCGTGCCCTGGCGCGCTCGCGCAACATCGTGTCGATCCGCATCCTGCAGACCATCACGCCGCGCTACGGGCAGGAATGGATCACGCGCTTCGGCTTCGACGCCGACAAGCACCCGCCCTACCTGACCATGGCGCTGGGGGCCGGTTCGGTGACGCCAATCCAACTGGCCTCGGGTTTTGCCGTGTTCGCCAACGGCGGCTACCGCATCAGCCCGTTCCTGATCACCCGCGTCACCGACCACACAGGCAAGGTGCTGGTGGAAAGCCAGGCCGAACCGCCGAGCGAGTCCAGCCGCGCCATCGACGCGCGCAATGCCTTCATCATGAACAGCATGCTGCAGGAGGTGGCGCGCAGCGGCACCGCCGCCAAGGCGCAGGCGACCCTGAAGCGGCCCGACATCGGCGGCAAGACCGGCACCACCAACGATTCCATGGACGCCTGGTTCACCGGCTACCAGCCGACCCTGGTGACCACGGTGTGGGTAGGCTACGACACGCCGCGCAACCTGGGCAGCCGCGAAACCGGCGGCGGCCTGTCGCTGCCGATCTGGATCAATTTCATGCAGACCGCGCTCAAGGGGGTGCCGGTGGCCGACGCCAAGCCGCCCGAGGGCGTGGTGCAGGTGGGCGGCGACTGGTACTACGACGAGTACGCGCGCGGTGGCGGCATCAGCAACCTGGGCGGTGCCGGCCTGGAAGCGGCCGACCCGGCAGCCGGGCAGGAAGCGGGCGCGGGCGCAGCCTCATCGGGTGAACGCAACCGCATCCTCGATCTGTTCAGAAACTGAGCGCCTGTGAGGGCGCCCGGCGCCCTCGTGGTTCCGATGCGGTCAGTCGGGCGCGAAGCGCAGCGCCAGTCCGGCGTGTTCGCTGGCGCTTTGCGACAACTGGCGAAAGAACTCCTGTCCTGACTTCGTGTCGCGCCAGGCACCGTCGACGAAGCGAAAGTGGTAGCCGCCCCCGCGCGCCGCCAGCCACACCTCGTGCAGGGGTTTCTGCAGGTTGACGACGATCTGGCTGCGGTCGGGAAACACCAGGGTCAGCATGCCGCCGCTGCGCTGGTTGTCGATGTCGGCGTCGCTGTGGTCGTTGAGGTGGTCGCACTGCGCCTCGACCTGGCGCAGCAGGGTCTCGGCGCGGTCCAGGTATTCGAGGTCGGTCATTACAATGGCATCCATGTCGTTTGCACAGCCGCGTCGGTTCATTCTAGTCAGCGGCATGGCCCTGGCCGTGGCGGCCCTGGCCGGCGGCTGCGGCCAGAAAGGGGCGTTGTACCTGCCCGACAGCCCGGCGGCGGCGCAGCGTGCCAGCCTGCCACAGACGGTGTTCGGTGGTGCAAAATCCACCGCCGCGCCGGCGCCTGCCGCAGCGCCCAGCCGCTCCCCCCCACCCCCGGTTCTGCCGGACTTACCCGACATCCAATGACCTCTCCCGCCACCACCACGCCGGCGCTGCTGCCCGGCGGCGCCGCGCTGTCCTTCCAGAACGGCCAGCTGATGCTCGAACAGGTCGCGCTGTCCGCGCTGGCGCGCGAGCACGGCACGCCGCTGTTCGTCTATTCCAGGGCCGCCATCCTGTCGGCGCTGGCCGCCTACCAGCGCGGCTTTGCCGGCCGCCGCGCGCAGATCTGCTATGCCATGAAGGCCAACGCCTCGCTGGCCATCCTGCGCCTGCTGGCCGAGGCCGGCTGCGGCTTCGACATCGTCTCGGTGGGCGAGCTCGAACGTGCCCTGGCGGCCGGCGCCACGCCCTCGAAGATCGTGTTTTCGGGCATCGGCAAGACGCGCCAGGAAATGCGCCGCGCGCTGGAAGTGGGCATCGGCTGCTTCAACGTCGAGAGCCTGCCCGAGCTGGACGTGCTGAGCGAAGTGGCCCAGTCCTGCGGCCAGCGCGCGCCGGTCAGCATCCGCGTCAACCCCAACGTGGATGCGCGCACCCACCCCTACATCTCCACCGGCCTGAAGGGCAACAAGTTCGGCATTGCGCACGAGCAGGCGCTGGCCGCCTACCGGCACGCCGCCAGCCTGCCCGGCCTGCGCGTGGCCGGCATCGACTGCCACATCGGCTCGCAGATCACCGAAGTGGCACCCTACCTGGAAGCCATGGACCGCGTGCTGGACCTGGTGACGGCCATCGAGGCGGCCGGCATCGCCATCGGCCACATCGACTTCGGCGGCGGCCTGGGCATCGACTACCGGGGCGAAACGCCGCCGGCGGCCGACGCGCTGTGGGCCGAGCTGCTGGCGCGCATGGACGCGCGCGGCTTCGGCGAGCGCCAGATCATGATCGAGCCCGGCCGCTCGCTGGTGGGCAACGCCGGCGTGTGCCTGACCGAGGTGCTGTACCTCAAGCCGGGTGAGCAGAAGAACTTCTGCATCGTCGATGCCGCCATGAACGACCTGCCGCGGCCGGCGCTGTACGAGGCGTATCACCGCATCGTGCCGGTGGTGCAGGCGACCCCGGATGCCGCCACCAGCACCTGGGACGTGGTCGGCCCGGTGTGTGAAAGCGGCGACTGGCTGGGGCGCGAGCGCGCACTGGCGGTGCGACCGGGCGACCATCTGGCCGTGCTGTCGGCCGGCGCCTACTGCATGAGCATGGCCAGCAACTACAACGCCCGCCCGCGCGCCGCCGAGGTGCTGGTCGACGGCGCCCAGGCGCGCCTGATCCGCCGCCGCGAACAGTTGCAGGACCTGTGGCGCGACGAACTCGGCTGAGCGCCTGCCGGCGGCGCCGCCCGGCGGGCGTCGCCCACCGTTCCGGTGACTATCAATATGAGAGCTGCCGGCGCTTGCCCATCATGCGCTGAGCCTTGATTTGGGCTCGAAATAGCGCAGCAGGCGCTCCAGCAGCAGGGCGCCCAGGATGAGGGCGTAGACCGCCACTTCGGCGAAGTCGTTCTTGCCCGCGCGCATCCAGAAGAAGTGCAGCAGCACCAGCGGTGCCACCACGTACACCAGCCGGTGCAGTGCCTGCCACTGGCGCCCGCCCAGGGCACGCACGGCGCGGTGGGTGGACGTCAGCGCCAGCGGCAGCAGCAGCAGCCAGGAGGCGAAGCCGACCAGGATGAAGGGGCGCTTGAGGATGTCGCGCCCGATGTCGCCCGGATCCAGCCCCATGTCGAGCCAGCCGTAGGCCAGCAGGTGCAGGCAGGCGTAGAAGAAGGTGAACAGCCCCAGCAGGCGCCGAAAGCGCGCCAGCTGCGGCGTACGGGTGCGGATGCGCAGCGGCGTCACCGCCAGCGCCAGACACAGAAAGCGCAGCGCCCAGTCGCCCAGCCCGCGGATCAGCGCCTCGGCCGGGTTGGCGCCCAGCTGGTCGGCGGCGGCGCCATAGCTCAGCCAGGCCAGCGGCAGCAGGCACAGCACGAAAACCAGCGGCTTGGCCCGCCGATGCAGCAACAGGGAACGCATCAGGAATATAGGTCAAATCGGGCTGCGGCGCCTGTCTGACAATCGCCAGCAGCTATGTTGTTTATAGCATCCGGCAGCACGGCGTCACCCCACCCGAAGGCCGGAAGATCGATCCTGGACCGAGACGCGGTGCCCATGCGGGGTTCATGCGGGGAGCCCGCGGTCGACCGCGGTCTGTCGGGGTTCAACCTAGAAACGGCAGTTGGATGCGCCTGCCAGTGCCGTGATCGGTGTGCCAAGCAAGGGTGAGCGCCGCGGCTCCAAAGGCGCCTGCGCGCCTTGGGACGGCGCGAACGGGCCCAGCCTCTGGCTGAGCCGCGCCCTGCAAGGGTGACGACGCAGCGCACTCCCGTGCGCAAGGAGGAGCAACGCCGCATGGCGCGCCCAGCAGCGGTGCTGGCAGGTGCATAGCGCCTTCACCCAGAAGGTGAAGGCTCCCAAGTGGCGCAAGATCAGCGTTCATGCGGCATTCCCAAGGGTTGCAAGCGGTCAACTGCGGTTTCTAGGTTCAATAGTGCTTGCGCAAGTCCATGCCGGCATACAGCTGACCCACCTGCGCCTCGTAGCCGTTGAACAGCAGCGTCTTGCGCTTTCTGGCGAACAGGCCGTCTTCGCCGATGCGCCGCTCGGTGGCCTGGCTCCAGCGCGGGTGGTCCACCTCGGGGTTGACGTTGGAATAGAAGCCATACTCGTTGGCGGCGGCCTTGTTCCAGGCGGTGCGCGGCTCGTGCTCGACGAAGCGGAGGGCAACGATCGACTTGGCGGACTTGAAGCCGTACTTCCAGGGCACCACCAGCCGCAGCGGCGCACCGTTTTGCGGCGGCAGCAGCTCGCCGTACAGGCCGAAGGCCAGCAGCGTCAGCGGGTGCTGCGCTTCGTCCAGGCGCAGGCCCTCGGTGTAGGGCCAGTCCAGCACGCTGCCGCGCACGCCGGGCATGACCTCGCGGTCGGCCAGGGTGACGAACTCGATATATTTCGCGCTGCCCATCGGCTGCACGCGCTCGATCAGCCGGCCGAGCGAATAGCCGACCCAGGGAATCACCATCGACCAGCCCTCGACGCAGCGCAGGCGGTAGATGCGCTCTTCCATCGGCGCGAGCCGGAGCAGCTCTTCCAGCGTCAGGCGGCCGGGCTTGTGCACCAGGCCCTCGATGCGCACCGACCAGGGGTCGGTCCGCAACCGCTGCGCCTGACGCACCGGGTCGCCCTTGTCGGTGCCGAATTCGTAGAAGTTGTTGTAGCTGCTGACGTCGTCGTAGGCGGTCAGCCGCTCCATCGTGACCGCGCCGGGCAGCGCCGAGCGCGCGCCGGGCAGCGCCGCCCGCTTGCCGGGCCGCGCCGTCTGCGCCAGCGCCTCGCGTGCCGCCCACGGTGCCAGCGCCGCGCCGGCCGCGCCGGCCGCCCAGGCCTGCAGCAGGGCGCGCCGGCCCTGGTAGAGCGCGCGCGGCGTGACCGGGTTGCCGCGCGGCGGCTGGAAAGCGTCTCGGTCGGATCGGATGAGCATCGCCGTTCACTCCTGAAACAAGAGCTGCTCGCGCATGCCAGGCGCGGCCTGGCGTTCAAAGTGAGCCGTAACTGTGCAGGCCCGACAGGAACATGTTGACGCCGATGAAGGCGAAGGTGGTCACCGCCAGCCCGGCCAGCGCCCACCACGAGGCCACGGTGCCGCGCAGGCCCTTCATCAGCCGCATGTGCAGCCAGGCGGCGTAGTTCAGCCAGACGATCAGGGCCCAGGTTTCCTTCGGGTCCCAGCTCCAGTAGCCGCCCCAGGCCTCGGCGGCCCACAGCGCGCCCAGCACGGTGGCGATGGTGAAGAAGGCAAAGCCGACCGCGATGGACTTGTACATCACGTCGTCCAGCACCTCGAAGCTGGGCAGGCGTGCGGCGATGCGCCGGCGCCCCAGCAGGATAGTGCCGACGATCAGCGCCGCCACCAGCGCGTAGCCGAGCCAGTAGCTGCCGCCGGCCTCGCCCACGCCGCGCTGACGGAAGGCGATCGGCACGAAGCACAGCGCGATGCCGAACACCCAGATCGGCGCCAGCTTGTACCAGCGCGTCTCCTCGGCCTGCTGCTTGATAAGGTAGGCAAAGCCCAGCATGGCGGCCAGCGCGAAGGTGCCGTAGCCGATGAAGTTGGCCGGCACGTGCAGCTTCATCCACCAGCTCTGCAGCGCCGGGATCAGCGGCTGGATCTCGTGCGCCTCGCGCACCAGCGTGTACCACAGCAGAAAGCCGACCGCCGCGCTGACCACCAGCATGACGAAGGCGCCCATGGCGCGGGTGCGGTACTGCGACTCGTAGTAGAGGTAGAACAGCGCCGTCATCCAGCAGAACATGACGAACACTTCGTACAGGTTGCTGACCGGGATGTGGCCGATGTCCGGCCCCATTTGGTGGCCTTCGTACCAGCGCACCAGGGTGCCCACCAGCGCCAGCGTCACCGCCACCCACAGCAGCTTGCTGCCGATGCCCTCCAGTGCCTCGCTCTGGCCACGCGAGAACATGCCGAGCCAGTAGAACACCGTGCTCATGAAGAAGATCATGCTCATCCACAGGATGGCCGACTGGCTGGACAGGAAGTACTTGAGCCAGAACACCGAATCGGCACGCCGCAGATCCCCCGCATACGAAAGCACGGCCAGCAGCGACAGCCCCGCCACCACCAGCATCAGCGTGCGCAGCGGGCGCCAGAACCAGCCCAGGCCGATCAGCACCGGGGCGGTGCCGGCCAGAATCCACTTTTCGTACACGTCCATCGACGCGTGGTAGCGCTGGAACGCGAACAGCGCGCCCGCCAGCACCAGCAGCGCGAACAGCCAGTCGCCCCAGGTGCGGCGCGCGAAAAAGCCCCCGTCCAGGGTGACGCTGGTGGGGTTGGCGGTGGCCACGGAAGTGTTCATAGCTCGGACTCCCTGCGCAGCAGCCTGCGCTGCCACTGTTCAAACTCGCGGTCGACGTCCAGCAGCTTGCGGTTGGACGACAGCGCCATGCTGGCCTGCGCGCCCGCGCCGCGCGGCGCCAGCCACACCCACAGGCGTCGCTCGCGCACATACAGCATGGCGAAAACGCCCAGGATCAGCAACAGGCAGCCCAGATAGACCACATTCTTGCCTGGGGCTCGCGCCACCTGGAACACGCTGGCCTGCACCTGCTCGAAACCGGTCAGCTCGAACGCCACCGGCGCCGGGTACAGCGGCGCGTCCGACAGCGCCAGCACCGCCTGCGTCATGAAGCGCCGGCTGGCTTCGGACTCGGTCAGCGGCGGCTTGCCCTGGGCCTGGCGCGCCAGGTCGTTGAGCTCCAGCAGGCTGCCGTTGAGGATGCGCAGCAGCACCTCGGCGGCGCGTTCGCGCTCGCTTTCGGGCACCGCCGTCTCGATGAAGTCCGACACCGCCTGCAGACCGCCGGTGGTGCGGCCATTGACGGCTTCGGCGCCGGCAAACAGCCCCAGCGCGCGGCTGGCCGACTGCGCCAGCTGCTCCACCAGTTCGGGGCGCTGCGGGTCGACCGCCTTGCGCACGTAGCGGCGCACCGCCTGCTCGCGCTGGGCCGCGTCCTGCAGCGCGCCGCGCAGGCGCACGAAGCCATCGATGGCGCCGTCCTCGTCGGCCGGCACGCGCAGGTAGCGAAAGCCCTCGGCCTGGCTGGCGCGCACGCCCAGCAGGAACACCGCGCCACCGTCGCCCATGTCCACCGGCAGCATGTAGTTGTGGAATTCGTTGGCCTGGCCGGCCGCGTCGCGCAGCTTGTAGGTGATGCTGGGGCCGATGTTGCGCAGCTCGCGCTGCGTCACCGTCTTGTCGGCCGCGCCCAGCCGCTGCGTCAGCGCCTGACCCAGGTCGACCTTGCGCACGTCGGCGCCCGAGCCCCTGGCGCCTTCGCTGAGGTTTTCGACGTTGATCACGCGCAGCGCCGTGTATTCCAGCGTCAGCTTGTCGCTGCCGTTGGTGATCTGGGCGTTGCCACCGATGGTGCCCTCGACCTCGAACGCCTTGGCCGCGCCGTTCATGGGCACGGCGCGCAGCTTGACGCGCGAGCCGCCGTCGTCGAAGCTGCTCTGGTAGATCTGCACGCCCTTGTAGCTGGCCGGGTGGTTGACCTCGACGCGCGCCGGCTGCGTCTGGCCGGTGGCCTTGTCGTGGATCACGATCTCGCTGGCGAACAGCTTGGGCATGCCGGTGGCGTAGTACTCGACGATGAACTTCTTCAGCTCGACCGCGAACGGCAGCTCCTGCAGCAGCACGCCGTCGGACTGGCTGAGGATGGCGGTGCTCGACTGCGTGCCCTCCGACACCACCAGGTTGCCGCGGAACGCCGGGTTGGTTTCGGGCAGGCGGTGTTCGGGCCGCACCTGGGACACCAGGCCGCCGCCGCTGTAGACGCTCTTGCCGCCCAGCCAGGTCATGGCGCGCACGAACAGGTCGCCGTCGAACAGCCCGCCCAGGCAGATCAGCACGATGGCGCTGTGCGCCGCGATGTAGCCGATCTTGTTGGCGGCGCCGGCCTTGGCCGCCACCATCCAGCCCTGGCCTTCGGGCGTGTCGCGCGCCTGCAGGCGCACCTTCCAACCGCCGCCGGCCAGTTGCTGGCCGATGCGCCGCGCCGCCACCTCGGGGCTTTCGTCCAGCTCGCCCTCGGCCTTGTGGTGAAAGGCCTGCAGGCTCTGGTGGCGGATGTTTTCCTTGTAGCTGCGAATGTCGGCCAGAAACTTGGGCGTGTTGCGCAGCACGCACAGGCTGGTGCTGACGACCAGAAAGGCCAGGATCAGCAGGAACCACCAGGCGCTGTAGACGGCGTTGAGCTGGAGCTTGAGGAACAGCTCGGCCCAGAACGGCCCGAACTGGTTGACGTAGTTGGGCGCCGGCTCGTGCTGCTTGATGACGGTGCCGATCACCGAGGCGATGCAGATGACGGTGAGCAGCGCGATGGCAAAGCGCATCGACGACAGCAACTCGACGCTGGCGCGCCAGGCGGCCGAGCCATGTCGGGGTTGGTAGCCGTGGGTGCTGTGGGAGGCGGTCATGCAAGGGGTGGCGGCGGCGGCCATGCCGTCCGGCGTCGGGCCATCAGGGCTGGAGTCGATCTGGGGCGCCGGGTTCCACCGACACGGTGATTATCTTGACTTGGGTCACGATCGGCGGCCAGGAAAACAAAAGCCGCGCCCGGGGCATGGACGCGGCTTGGCGCACGGGCAGGCCGGGCCGGCGCTCAGCGCAGGCCGGCGATGTAGTCGGACACGGCCTTGATCTCGCGGTCGTTCATCTTGGCGGCCACGCCCTGCATGACGGCGTTGTTGGCGCGCGTGCCGTCGCGGAAGGCCACCATCTGCTTGACCGTGTAGTCGGTGTGCTGCCCCGACAGGCGCGGGTATTGCGACGGGATGCCGGCGCCATTGGGGCTGTGGCAGCCGGCGCAGGCCGGGATGTGGCGGTCCGGAATGCCGCCGCGGAAGATGCGCTCGCCGGTCAGCACCAGGTCCTTGTCGCTGGCGGCGCCGGGCTTGGCCTTCTGCGCGGCCAGCCACCACGAAATGTTGCGCGCGTCGTCCTCGCTCAGCATGGCGGCAAAGCCCTGCATCACCGGGTCCTTGCGCGCGCCGCTCTTGAATTCCAGCAGCTGCTTGAGGGTGTATTCCGGGTGCTGCTGGGCCAGGCTGGGCTGCAGCGGCACGGTGGAATTGCCGTCGGCCGCATGGCAGGCCACGCACACGGTGGCGTAACTGGCCGCGCCCTTGGCCAGATCGACCTTGGGCGCCGCGGGTGCGTCGGCCGCCGAGGCGGTGGCGGCCAGCAGGGAGGCGGTAAGCAGGGCGGCAAGCGATTTCATGGGACGCATCGTCTTGTGGGAAGGGGTTGTCACGGGGCGTGAATCCGGGCGATTCTACAATGCCCCCACCCGCCATTCCTTGATCCAGGCCGCCCCGGCGCCCACATGGCGCGGCCCCTCGCATGACCGCCCGCCCTGCCCCAGCCCCCGCCGCCGCCGCCGCCCGCCCCGATGCTGCCACCCCAGCCGCGGCGGCGCGCGAGGCGCTGGGCTGGCTGCACACGGCGCGCTTTCTGACCACCGCCGCCCAGCTGCACCAACTGCCGGCGCTGGCCGTGCCGGAAATCGCCTTCGTCGGCCGCTCCAACGCCGGCAAGTCGACCGCCATCAACACCCTGACGCAGCAGACCCAGCTGGCCTTCGCCTCGCGCAAGCCGGGGCGCACCCAGCACATCAACCTGTTCGCGTTGGGCCGCCAGGGCGGCACCGACGCCGTGCTGGCCGATCTGCCGGGCTACGGCTACGCCGCCGTGCCGCTGGCCGACAAGCAGCGCTGGCAGCGCGTGATGGCCAACTACCTGGTGACGCGCGAGAACCTGGCCGCCGTGGTCATGCTGTGCGACCCGCGCCACGGGCTGCAGGAGCTCGACGAAATCCTGCTCGAAGTGATCCGCCCGCGCGTCGAGCAGGGCCTGCCGTTTTTGATCCTGCTGACCAAGGCCGACAAGCTCAACCGCAGCGAACAGGCCAGGGCGCTGCAGATCGCCCGCCTGCAGGCCGGCGGCGGCAGCGTGATGCTGTTTTCCGCCCCCAAGCGCCAGGGCGTGGAAGACGCCGCGACATGGCTGCGCGCGGTGGTGGACGCCGCCGCCAACCCATCCGACGCCGCCTGAGGCGACGGCTGCGCCGTCACCGGTCGGACGGCCGAGCCTTGCGCCACCGGCACCGCGCGCTCTACCATGGCGCCGACATTCGGGCAAAACCGGCACCAACGCATGATTGGCGCGCGCCAGCAGCTATCAAACAAGGAGCGCTCAAGATGATCGAAACCTGGCTCGCCGAACTGCCCCACGGCATCACCCTGAGCTGCCGCGGCGCCGGCGCACGCGGGCGGCCGCTGATGCTGTTGCTGCACGGCTTTCCAGAGGCCGCCTTCATCTGGGATGCGCTGATGGCGCATTTCGCGCAGCCCGAACACGGCGGCTTTCGCTGCGTCGCGCCCAACCTGCGCGGCTTCGAGCGGTCCAGCGCGCCGGCGGAGGTGGCCGCCTACAAGCCGGCGCTGATGGTGCAGGACGTGCTGGCGCTGGCCGCCGCCGAGGGGGTGGACGGCCGCATCCACGCCCTGGTGGCGCACGACTGGGGGGGCGCCTTTGCCTGGGCGGCGGCGCATGCGCACCCGGCCCAGGTCGACCACCTGGTGATCATCAACTCGCCCCACCCCGCCACCTTCGCGCGCGAGTTGCAGCGCAGCCCGGAGCAGCAGCAGGCCAGCGCCTACATGAACTTCCTGGCCCGGCCCGACGCCGAGGCGCTGCTGGCCGAGGACGACTACCGCCGCCTGTGGCCGTTCTTCACCTCGATGGGCGCGGGCCCGGAGCGCTTCGGCTGGCTGACCGAGGCCGTGCGCCAGCAGTACCGCGACGTCTGGCGCCATGGCCTGACCGGCGCCTGCAACCTGTACCGCGTCACACCACTCAAGCCCCCGGCGCCGGGGCAGCGCGGCGTCACCGACATCCCGCAGCCGCCGCCCGAGCGCGTGCGCGTGGAGGTGCCGACCCTGGTGCTGTGGGCGCTGGACGACACCGCGCTGCGCCCCGGCCTGCTGGACGGCCTGGACGCCCACGTGCCGCGCCTGACCGTGCAACGGATGCCCGGCGCCACGCACTGGGTGGTGCACGAGCAGCCGCAGCAAGTGGCCGCGCACATCGGCGCCTTTGTTACTACGAAATAGATAGCTGCTCGCGCAGCCTGGAAGCGCGCCAAATGCCTATTTGGCGTAGGACATTCGCCCATCGCCATCCAACGACCGCGGAGCAGGCCAGGCCAGCGAACGCCGTGGCCGGACCTGCGCCGGCCACTGGCGTTGTCCCCCTCCGGGAGATGGCGCCGAAGGCGACTCAGGGGGTGCGTCCATACACCGACGGCTCGCCCGCCGGCCGCGTCTTGAAGCGCTTGTGCACCCAGTAGTACTGCTCGGGCATGGTGCGGATCCAGTCTTCCAGCCGGCGGTTCATCAGCGCGGTGTCGGCCACCGGGTCGTCGCCCGGGTAGCCGCTCCAGGCCGGGTGCACCTGCACCTCGTAGCCGCCGGGCGTCATGCGGGTGACGGTGGGCACCACGCGCGCGCGCCCCAGCCGCGCCAGCCGCGGCAGCGACGGCACGGTGGCCGCCGGCACGCCGAAGAAGGGCACGAAGACGGATTCCTCCGGCCCCAGGTCCATGTCGGGCAGCAGGTACAGGTAGCGGCCCTCGCGCAGCGACTTGACGACCGGCTTGACACCGTCGCGCCGGTTGATCAGCACCACGTCGCCGAAGCGCTCGCGCCCGGCGCGCACCCAGGCGTCGGTGGCGGCGCCCGACTGCGGGCTGTAGATGCTGCCGCCCTTGGCCACCGCCTGCTGCATGATGGCCGCGCCGCCGGCGTCCATGCCGTAGAAGTGCGGCGCAAACAGCACCGCCGCCTCGGGCCGGCGCAGCTCGTCCACCGCGCCGGTCAGGCGGATGCGCTGGCGCACCACGGCGTCGGGCGCGTGCCAGACCCAGGCGCGGTCGATGAAGGACTGGGCAAAGGCGATGAAGCTGCGGCGCGCCACGTCCATGCGCTCGGCCTCGCTCCAGGCGGGAAAGGCCAGCCGCAGGTTGACCAGCGCGATGTGGCGCCGCCGCCGCGCCAGTGCGAACAGCAGCCGCCCCAGCACGTCGCCCAGCGCGCGCAGCCAGGGCAGCGGCAGCGGCGCCAGCGCGCGCATCAGCCAGACGCCGGGGTGGGTCGTCACGCCGGCTGCTCCCGCGGTTGCTTGTAGCGGCCATAGCCCCACAGGTACTGCGTCGGGCATTCCCGGATCAGGCGCTCCATCTCGCGGTTGATCTGCGCCACCGCGGGCGCCAGCTCGTCCGCCAGCGGCTCGGCCAGGGCGCGGAAGTGCAGGTCGTAGCCCTGCCCGCGCGGCCGCCGTTCGCCCCACACCAGCAGCGGCACGGCGCCGGTCTGCTGGATCAGCCGCGCCGCCAGCGTCATGGTGTAGGCCGGCTGGCCAAAAAACGGGCTCCACAGACCCTGCCCCTCGGGCGGCACCTGGTCGGGCAGCAGGCCGACGGCGCGCCCGGCGCGCAGCGCCTTGATCATCTGGCGCACGCCGGCCAGGGTGGTGGGCGCGGTGTCCAGCCCCTCGCGCCGGCGCGCCGTCTCCACCACCTGCGCCAGCGCCGCCTGGCGCGCCGGACGGTACAGCACGGTGATGGGGCCGTAGCGCGCGTGGTAGCGCTCGGCCAGGCCCTGGGCGGTGATCTCGAAGCAGCCCAAGTGCGGCGTCAGGAACACCACGCCACGGCCGGCGGCGTAGGCGGCGTCCACCAGTTCGGTGCCGTCCCAACGCATGGGCACCGGCGGGCCGAACCACAGGCGCGGCGTCTCCAGCGCCATGCGGCCGGCGTGCGCCACCGCCGGGCGCACCTGGGCAAAGCCGTAGCCGGCCAGCGCCGCGTTGTCGCGCAGCCGGCGCCGGTAGGTGGGCGACGCCAGCCAGCTCAGCCAGCCCAGCGCCGCGCCCAGCGCGTGCAGCAGCGACAGCGGCCAGCGCGCCGCCAGGCGGTACAGGGCAAGCATGGTGGATCCAGTAAAATCGCGCCGTCGCCGAGTTATGGAACTACTTGCAGGGCGACGTTAAACAAGTGCTGCTAAAGCGTTCGCCAGGGCTCCCGACAGTTTGGCAACGCAACGTTCAAACCCGTGGAGTTTATTCAAATGGAACTGGCGAACAGCTTTCTCTTCACCTCCGAATCGGTTTCCGAGGGCCACCCCGACAAGGTCGCCGACCAGATCTCCGACGCCATCCTCGACGCCATCCTGGCCCAGGACGAGCGCTCGCGCGTGGCCGCCGAAACGCTGACCAACACCGGCCTGGTGGTGCTGGCCGGCGAAATCACCACCAACGCCCATGTGGACTACATCCAGGTGGCGCGCGACACCATCGCCCGCATCGGCTACGACAACACCGACTACGGCATCGACTACAAGGGCTGCGCGGTGCTGGTGGCCTACGACAAGCAGAGCAACGACATCGCCCAGGGCGTGGACCACGCGAGCGACGACCACCTGAACACCGGCGCCGGCGACCAAGGCCTGATGTTCGGCTACGCCTGCGACGAGACCGACACCCTGATGCCGGCGCCGATCTACTACGCGCACCGGCTGGTCGAGCGCCAGGCGCAGCTGCGCAAGAGCGGCGCCCTGCCCTTTCTGCGCCCCGACGCCAAGAGCCAGGTGACCATGCGCTACGTCGATGGCAAGCCGCACAGCATCGACACCGTGGTGCTGTCCACCCAGCACAGCCCCGACCAGAGCGAAACCGCCACCAGGATGAAGGCCAGCTTCATCGAAGCCGTGGTCGAGGAAATCATCAAGCCCGTGCTGCCCGCCGAGTGGCTCAAGGACACGCGCTACCTGGTCAACCCCACCGGCCGCTTCGTGGTCGGCGGCCCGCAGGGTGACTGCGGGCTGACCGGGCGCAAGATCATCGTCGACACCTACGGCGGCGCCTGCCCGCACGGCGGCGGCGCCTTCAGCGGCAAGGATCCGACCAAGGTCGACCGCAGCGCCGCCTACGCCGCCCGCTACGTGGCCAAGAACATCGTCGCCGCCGGGCTGGCGCGCCAGTGCCAGATCCAGCTGGCCTACGCCATCGGCGTGGCCGAGCCGATGAACATCACCATCTACACCGAAGGCACCGGCGCCATTCCGGACGAGCAGATCGCCAGGCTGGTGCGCCAGCACTTCGACCTGCGCCCCAAGGGCATCATCCAGATGCTCGACCTGCTGCGCCCGATCTACCAGAAGACCGCCGCCTACGGCCACTTCGGCCGCGACGAGCCCGAGTTCACCTGGGAAAGAACTGACAAAGCCCAAGCGCTGCGTGCAGCGGCCAGGCTGTAAGCGCACGGCGCCCGTCGGCTTTTTTCATCCTATGGGTCCACTGAAACACTGAAACCGGATCGGCGCCGTCCGCCCGATACGGGCACGCTGCGGCGCTGCCCATGCTGGCCACGGCACGGGCTGTGGCTGCGCTTTGCGCCTTGCATCGCCTCCCGTCTCGGGTGTCCCTCACCGCCCATTTCAACCTAGAAACGGCCGTTGGACGTACCCGCCCGTGCCGTGATCGGCGTGGCAGGCAAGACGCGACGCCGCCGCGGGCTGGTGCCCGCAAGCAGGAGCAACGCCGCATGGCGCAGCGAGCGCGGTGCGGGTGGGTGCGCAGCGCGCTCACCCAACAGGTGAAGGCCATCGCAGCCGCCAGACCCCGCATCGATGCGGTCTGCCCGAGGTTGGCAAGCGGGCAACTGCCGTTTCTAGGTTCATGCCGCAAACACCCGCCGCGCGCCCTGGTAGCGGGTGGCGAAGTAGCGGCTGGCCAGGCTGTCCTTGCGCACCGTGCCGCCGCTCGAAGGCGCGTGCACGAACTGCTCGCCGCCCACGTACAACCCCATGTGCGAAAACGGCGCGCCGGTGGTGTTGAAGAACACCAGGTCGCCGCGCGCCAGCCGCGCTTCGTCCACCGGCAGCGTGGCCGCCGCCCATTGCGCGGTGCTGCGCGGCAGGCGTGTGGCGGCGCCGCCGACCTGCTGGAACACATACTGCATCAGACCGCTGCAATCGAAGCCGCCCTGCGGCGTGTTGCCGCCATAGGTGTAGGGGGTGTTGATGAGCAGCAGCGCCTGCGCCACGGCGGCTTCGCGCGCGGCCGGGTCGAGCGCCAGCGGCGTCTGCGTGGGCGGCACCGGGGCGACGGGCGCGCGCCGGGTCACCGCGCCGTCGCTGGCGGTGGCGCTGGTGCTGGCGCGTGGCAGCGGCCGGCTGGCGCAGCCGGCCAGCAGGCCGGCCGACAGCAGGGCCAGCGCCGCACGGCGGCCATGCAGGGCAACCGGGTCTACAGGCATTTCAGGGCTCCGGCGCTTGTCCAGAAAGCGCGAGCAGCTATTTTATGAATAGCAGGCGAACCCTGTCCAGCGCGCCGGCCCGGTCTGGTCTGGTCCAGTCAGCGCGGCGTGGCGCCGTGCGCCAGCGACAGCGGCTGGTAGGCGGGGTGGCGCTCGATCCAGGCGTGGATGAAGCTGCAGTCGGGCCGCACCTGCAGGCCCTGCTGGCGGGCGTAGTCCATCACGTGCTGCACCAGCGCGCTGCCGATGCCGCGCCCGCCCAGCGCCTCGGGCACGACGGTGTGGGTGTAGGCGATGGCCTGGCCGGGCAGGCGCTCGAACTCGACGTAGGCGGTGTGGCCGTCCACCACCTGCTCGAAGCGGCGGGTGGATTCGTTCAGGGTGATGGGGGAGGTGGTCATTGTTTGCGTTCAGTGAATGTTGGGGCGGCAGGGTGTCGCGTTCTGCATTGGTGGGCATTCCGGAACATCCATACGCAGAGGACCCAGAGATTGCGCAGAGGACGCCAAGGCGCATTCAGGTTTGTTCTGCGTCTTCTGCGTACGGATGTCCGGTGTGCAATCGCCGGTTTCAGCCCGCCCCGGCCCCCAGGCGGCCAAAGCGCCCGCGGTTGAAGTCTTCGATGGCCTGGCCGATCTGCTCGCGGCTGTTCATCACGAAGGGGCCGTAGCCGACCACCGGCTCGTCGATCGGCTGGCCGGCCAGCACCAGCAGTTCGGCGTCGGCGGCGTCGCCGGCCACCAGCGTCAGGCCGCGGCCGGCGGCCGACAGTGTGGCCATCTCGGTGGCGCGCAGGGCCGCCTCGCCGTTGACCTGCAGGCTGCCGCGGCGCACCACCACCAGCGTGTTCCAGCCCTCGGGCTGGGGCAGCGCCAGTGTGTGACCGGCGGCCAGGCGCAGGTCCAGCACGTTCATCGGGCTGAAGGTGCTGGCCGGCCCGCGGGTGCCGGCATGGGCGCCGGCGATCACGCGCACGCGACCGGCGCCGTCGGGCAGGGTCACGACCGGAATCCGGGCCTCGGTGATGGCCTGGTAGCGCGCCGGCGTCAGCTTGTCGCGCGCCGGCAGGTTGACCCACAGCTGCACCACTTCGAACGTCCCGCCGCGCGCGGCGTAGGCGGCCGAGTGGAACTCCTCGTGGACGATGCCGCCGCCGGCGGTCATCCACTGCACGTCGCCGGCGCCGATCACGCCGCCGCCGCCGGCCGAGTCGCGGTGCTCGACCTCGCCCGCGTAGACGATGGTCACGGTCTCGAAGCCACGGTGCGGGTGGCTGCCGACGCCGCGCCGCTGCGTGGTGGGTGCGAATTCGGTGGGCGCGGCGTAGTCCAGCAGCAGAAAGGGGCTGCGCTCGGCCACGCCCGCACCGCTGTAGCCGAACAGGCCGTGCACCGGAAAGCCGTCGCCCACCCAGTGGCGGGCGGGCGCGTGACCGATGGACCGCACGCGCTTGGGTGTCTGAAGCTCGGTGAGGGTGGACATGGTGATGCTCCGGTGAGGGCCGGTCGGCCCGCGGCGCCGACCCCACGGTCGACGCCCATGCTCCGATGGTAGGGGCGCAGCGGCCGGCCACCAAGGGGCGCGGTGCCGCCACACCGTTCCAGAATCGAAACAATCGCCGTGGCCACCCGCGCCCGCCCCGGCCACCGCGGTCCGCACCACAGATACTCTGATTTTGATAGCTGCTGGCGCTTGACCATCAAGCGCTGCAGCCCGTTTTTTTACCCAACCACGGCGCCATGCCGGCGGCAGACGATTGGCGCCTCTGCGGCCCCAGCCCACCTCGGCAACGCGGATGAACTGATGTAGGCTCACGTTCCCGGCCACGAAGACAACGCACTGGAGACCGCATGAACAAGCCGCTCACCCCCGCCGAAGCCGCCCTGCGCGACGCTGCGCGCGAATACCACCGCAACCCCAAACCCGGCAAGATCGCGGTCACCCCCCTCAAGCCGCTGTCCAACCAGCTCGATCTGTCGCTGGCCTACTCGCCCGGCGTGGCCTACCCCTGCCTGGACATTCAGGCCGACCCGTCCAAGGCGGCCGAATTCACCAGCCGCGGCAACCTGGTGGGCGTGGTGACCAACGGCACCGCCGTGCTGGGCCTGGGCGACATCGGCCCGCTGGCCGGCAAGCCGGTGATGGAGGGCAAGGGCTGCCTGTTCAAGAAGTTCGCCGGTATCGACGTGTTCGACATCGAGCTGGCCGAGCGCGACCCCGACAAGCTGGTGGACATCATTGCCAGCCTGGAGCCGACGCTGGGCGGCATCAACCTGGAAGACATCAAGGCGCCCGAGTGCTTCTACATCGAGCGCAAGCTGCGCGAGCGCATGAACATCCCGGTGTTCCATGACGACCAGCACGGCACCGCCATCATCTCGGCCGCCGCCCTGCTCAACGGGCTGGAGCTGGTGGGCAAGCAGATCGGCGACGTGAAGGTGGCCGTCAGCGGCGCCGGTGCCGCCGCCATCGCCTGCCTGGACGTGATGGTGGCGCTGGGCGTGAAGCCCGCGCATGTGTTCGCCTGCGACTCCAAGGGCCTGATCTACCACGGCCGCGCGGGCGGTTTCGATGAGTCGAAGGCGCGCTACGCCCAGCCCGACACCGGCGCGCGCACGCTGGCCGACGTGGTCAAGGGCGCCGACGTGTTTCTGGGCTGCTCGGCCCCCGGCGTGCTGACGGGCGAGATGGTCAAGACCATGGCCGCCAAGCCCGTGATCCTGGCGCTGGCCAACCCCGAACCCGAAATCCGCCCCGAAGACGCCAAGGCCGCGCGGCCCGACTGCATCATCGCCACCGGACGCTCGGACTACCCCAACCAGGTCAACAACGTCCTGTGCTTTCCCTACATCTTCCGCGGCGCGCTGGACTGCGGCGCCAGCAAGATCACCGAGGAAATGAAGCTGGCCTGCGTGCACGAAATCGCCGCCCTGGCCAAGGCCGAAACCAGCGCCGAGGTGGCCGCCGCCTACGCCGGCAAGGACCTGCAGTTCGGCCCCGACTACATCATCCCCACGCCGTTCGACCCGCGCCTGATCATGCGCATCGCGCCGGCGGTGGCACGGGCGGCGTTCGAGTCGGGCGTGGCCAGCCGGCCGATCAGCGACATGGCGGCCTACCGCGCCAGCCTGGAGCGCTTCGTCTACCAGACCGGCATGGTGATGCGCCCGGTCTACGCCGCCGCCAAGGCGGTGGCGCCGCAGGCCAAGCGCGTGGCCTACGCCGAAGGCGAGGACGAGCGCGTGCTGCGCGCCGCCCAGGTGGTGCTGGACGACGGCATCGCCACGCCGATCCTGATCGGCCGCCCGGCGGTGATCGAGCAGCGCATCGCCAAGGCCGGCCTGCGCATGCGCCTGGGCCAGGACGTGGAATGCGTCAACCCCGAAGACGACCGGCGCTTCCGTCAGTACTGGGAGGCCTACCACGGCCTGATGTCGCGCGACGGCGTCACCGTGGACGCTGCCAAGGCGGCGGTGCGCCGCTCCACCACCATCATCGCGGCGCTGATGGTGCACCTGGGCGACGCCGACGCCATGCTGTGCGGCACGCTGGGGCGCTTCGACCAGCACCTCGAGCACGTGCGCGACATCATCGGCGTCGAACCCGGCGCCCCGGGCTACGCCACGCTGAACGCGCTGATGCTGCCCGACCGCACGCTGTTCGTCACCGACACCTACGTCAACGAAGACCCCAGCGCCGAGCTGCTGACGGCGATCGCCAAGATGGCGGCCGATGAAGTCAGCAACTTCGGCCTGCCGCCCCGGCTGGCCTTCGTGTCGCACTCCAACTTCGGCTCCTCGCACCGTCCGTCGGCGCTGAAGGTGCGACGCGCGCGCGACCTGTTCCGCGACCGGCACCCGGGCATCATGTGCGACGGCGAGATGCACGGCGACAGCGCCCTGTCGGCCACGCTGCGCGAGCGCGCCGTCGCCGACAGCACGCTGCAGGGCGAGGCCAACCTGCTGGTCTGCCCCAACCTGGACGCCGCCAACATCCTGTTCAACGTGCTCAAGATCACCATCGGCAGCGGCGTCACCATCGGCCCCATCCTGCTGGGCACGGCGGCGCCGGCGCACGTGCTGACCACCTCATCCACCGTGCGGCGGGTCATCAACATGACGGCGCTGGCGGTGGCCGAGGCGCAGGCGCGCCGACGCTGACCTGGGGCGGTGGGGCGTGCGCTCCACCACCGATGACCGATGGCGAGTGGCCCATGAGGCGGGCTGCGCCCTGCATGACCGATGACCCATCTGTCAACCAAGCGCAGCGAGGTCATTGGCCATGGGTCATTCTCGAATTGCTATCTTTAATGTAGCTGCCGGCGCTTGCCAGATAAGCGCTGACGACCTTTTTTGCGCTGACATGGCGTTCGCCGCGGCGGCGCGTTTGGACGGCAGGTCCTGGTCCGGTGACTGCGTGGTGCAGGGGCAGCAAGCCCGGCCCGGACCACGGGGTAGGATCAAGGGTTGTGCACACGCTGCACCCTGGCCCCGGCCATCGGCCGCCTTCCCACGCACGCGCCCGGCCGTGCGGTTCCGAGTTCTGACAAGTCATGAGCATCCGCAACCTCGATTCCCTGTTCGACCCTCAGTCGGTGGCCGTCATCGGCGCCTCCGAGCGACCCTTTTCCGTCGGCGGCACGCTGTGGCGCAACATGCACGACGGCGGCTTTGCCGGCCCGGTCTATCCGGTCAACCCCAAGCACCGCACGCTGTCGGGCCAGCGCTGCTACGCCAGCGTGGACGATCTGCCCGAAGCGCCCGAGCTGGCGGTGATCTGCACCCCCGCCCACACGGTGGTCGAGCTGATCGGCCAGCTGGCCGCGCGTGGCACGCGGGCGGCGGTGGTCATCAGCGCCGGCCTCACGGCCGAGCAGAAGCAGGCCATGCTGGACGCCGCCCGCCCCAGCCTGCTGCGCGTGCTGGGCCCCAACTGCGTCGGCCTGCTGGCGCCGCACGCGCGGCTGAACGCCAGCTTCGCCCACATCCCGGCGCGGCCGGGCGAGCTGGCCTTCGTCTCGCAGTCGGGCGCCCTGGTCACCGCCATGCTGGACTGGGCCGAAGCGCGACAGATCGGCTTTTCGCACTTCGTGTCGCTGGGCGAACACGCCGACGTCGACTTCGGTGACCTGCTGGACTACCTGGCCAGCGACGCCCGCACACGCGCCATCCTGCTGTACATCGAGTCGATCGACCAGGCACGCAAGTTCATGTCGGCGGCGCGCGCGGCGGCGCGCAACAAGCCGGTCATCGTCATCAAGGCCGGGCGCAGCGCCCAGGGCCAGAAGGCCGCGGCCTCGCACACCGGCGCGCTGGCCGGCGCCGACGACGTGGTGGACGCGGCGATTGCCCGCGCCGGCATGCTGCGGGTGGACAGTCTGGAAGAGCTGTTCCTGGCGGCCGAGATCCTGACGCGCCAGACCGCCCCGATCGGCGATCGCATGACCATCCTGACCAACGGCGGCGGGGTAGGCGTGCTGGCGGCCGACGCCGCCGCCGCCCACGACGTGCCACTGGCGGAACTGAGCCCGGCCCTGGTCGGCGCACTGGACGCGGTGTTGCCGGCCAACTGGTCGCGCGGCAACCCGGTGGACATCATCGGCGACGCGCCGGCGCAGCGCTACGTCGACGCGCTGCAGGCACTGACGCGCCACCCGCAGGAAGTCGGCACGGTGCTGTTCATCCAGGCGCCCACCGCCATCGTGCCCTCGACCGACATCGCGCGTGCCCTGCTGCCGGCGCTGCGGCCGGAAGGTGGCGCGCCGCTGCCGCTGGTCAGCTGCTGGGTCGGCGGCCCGGCGGTGGCCGAAGCGCGCCAGCTGTTCATCGAAGCCGGCATCGCCAGCTACGACATGCCCGAGCAGGCCGTGGCCGCCATCGCCATGCTGCAGGCCTACGCCCGCAACCAGGCCGAGCTGGCCGAGGCGCCGCCGGCCCAGCTGCTGCACAACGGCAGCGTGCCCGACGCGGCGCGCGTGCGCGCCCTGGTGCAGGGCGTGCTGGCCAGCGGCCGCGACATGCTGACCGAACCCGAGGCCAAGGCGGTGTGCGAGGCCTACCACATCCCGGTGGTGGCCACGCGCACCACGCCGGCCGACCCCGAGGCGGCGGCCGCCGAAGCGGCGCGCATCGGCTTTCCGGTGGTCATCAAGATCCTGTCGGAAGACATCTCGCACAAATCCGACGTCGGCGGCGTGGTGCTCAACCTGCAGGACGAAGCCGACGTGCGCGCCGCCGCCAGCGCCATGCTGGCGCGCATCCGCAAGAGCCAGCCGAAGGCGCGGCTGGACGGCTTCAGCGTGCAGGCCATGGTGCGGCGCAAGCAGGCGCAGGAGCTGATCATCGGCGCCAGCATCGACCCCAGCTTCGGCCCGGTGATCCTGTTCGGCCAGGGCGGCACGGCGGTCGAGGTGATGAAGGACAGCGCCATGGCGCTGCCGCCGCTGAACGACCCGCTGGCGCGCGCGCTGATCGCGCGCACCCGCGTGGCGCGCCTGCTGGCCGGCTACCGCGACGTGCCGGCGGCCGACCTGGACGCCGTGGTCGCCACCCTGATGGCGGTGTCGCAGCTGCTGGTCGACGTGCCCGAGGTGGCCGAGCTCGACATCAACCCACTGATCGTCAACCACGAAGGCGCCATTGCGCTGGATGCGCGCGTGCGCGTCAGCCCGCGCCTGCCGGCCGGCGCGGCGCACTTTGCCATCGCGCCCTACCCGGCGCAACTGATCGAGACCCTGGAATGGAAAGGCCAGCGCCTGACGCTGCGCCCGATCCGCCCCGAAGACGAGCTGCAGCACCGCGCCTTCCTGGAAAGCCTGGACGCCGAGGACGTCCGCATGCGCCTGTTCTACAGCCGCCGCACCATGGAGCGCAGCGAGCTGGCGCGGCTGGTGCAGATCGACTACACGCGCGAGATGGCCTTCATCGCCACCCTGCCCGCGCCCGAAGGCGGCGAGCAGACCCTGGGCGTGGCGCGCGCGCTGGCCGACCCGGACAACCTCGGCGCCGAATTCGGCATCATCCTGCGGCCGGAACTCAAGGGCTCCGGCCTGGGCCGGCTGCTGATGGACAAACTGATCCGCTACCAGCGCGGCGCCGGCACCCAGCGCCTGATCGCCAGCGCCCTGGTCGAGAACTGGCGCATGCGCGAGCTGGCGCGCGCGCTGGGCTTTGCCGAAGCGCCCACCCCGGGCGAGCCCGACACCCTGCGCCTGACGCTGGAGCTGCAGGCGCCCAGTGCCGCCGCCTGATCTGTAGGTTTCAAGGATTTCTGGCCTCTGGCGCCCGTCTGGCGAGCGCCAGCAGCTATGGATTTTGAAGTTCACGGGACGGCGCCATGCCCATCGGCGCTGGATCAGGCGCCAGCCATTCGACCGCACCCCGCATGAAGCGGCAGCCATCGACTGCGCGCGCTCCGGCCCTGCGCCGTCGACGCCGCGCACGCGGGGGGTAAGATCGCGCACGCCAGCCCGATCGGGCTGGCATTCGATCGACTCACCCTGGGCCTGCGCATCCCTCGAAACCCGCATGACGGCTGGACGGCTCGCCCGAACTCCTGCACCCCGCCGGTCAGCGGGCCCCCACCTGGCACTTCCGCACGCGCGAACGCTGGCATGAGCTTGCAGGGCCTGACCCACCGACTGATCCGCATGCCGCGTGCCGGCAAGAGGCTGCTGGCCCTGACGCTGGACGCCTTTCTGTGCGCCTTCACCGTCTGGCTGGCCTGGGCGCTGCGGCTGGAGCACTGGGTGCCGTTCGGTCGCATGCATGCCTGGGCCACGCTCGGGTCGTGGCTGCTGGGCCTGCCGGTGTTTGCTCACTTCGGGCTGTATGCCTCGATCTTTCGCTACGCCGGCTGGAACGCCACGCTGGCGCTGGGCAAGGCGGTCGCGGTGTACGGGGGGCTGTACGCGCTGGTGTTCACGCTGATCGCGGTGCCCGGTATCCCGCGCTCGATAGGCATCATCCAGCCGCTGCTGATGTTCGTCGCCCTGGGCCTGAGCCGGGTCACCGTGCGGCTGTGGATCGGCGACCTGTACAGCGAGCTGCTGGCCCGACTCAACGCCCCTGGCGTGCTGATCTATGGCGCCGGCCAGTCGGGCCTGCAACTGGCCGCCAGCCTGTTGCGCATGCACCAGCAGCGCCTGGTTGGCTATCTGGACGACAACCCCGCGCTGCAGGGCCGCCGGCTCGATGGCCTGCCGGTGTTCGCCCCGTCCGATCTGGATCGGCTGGTGCGCGAGTACCAGGTCGGGTCGGTGCTGCTGGCCATCCCCTCGGCCAGTCTGGCACGGCGCAAGCAGATCGTCGAGCTGCTTCGCCCCCATCCGGTGCACGTGCGCACCTTGCCCGGCATGGCCGACCTGGTGCGGCGCGGCGTGCACGCCAGCGATCTGCAGGACCTGGACATCGAAGACCTGCTGGGTCGCGACCCGGTTCGCCCGGACGAAGCCCTGGTGGAGCAGCAGCTGAGCGGCCGCACGGTGATGGTCACGGGTGCCGGCGGCTCCATCGGCAGCGAGCTGTGCCGCCAGATCCTGGTCTGGCGCCCGCGCGTGCTGCTGCTGCTGGAGCAGAGCGAATACGCGTTGTACGAGATCCACCGCGAACTGCTGGCGGCGATGGGCGAGCCGGACGACGCCGACGGCCCGCTGCACATCGTACCGCTGCTGGGTTCGGTGCAGGATGCGGCGCGCCTGGACGCCATTCTGACCGAGTGGCACCCCGACACCGTCTACCACGCCGCCGCCTACAAACATGTACCGCTGGTCGAGCACAACCCGATCGAGGGGCTGCGCAACAACGTCTGGGGCACGCTGGAGTGCGCCGCATCGGCTGAGCGCCATGGTGTCGGGCATTTCGTGCTGGTCAGCACCGACAAGGCGGTGCGCCCCACCAGCGTCATGGGCGCCAGCAAACGGCTGGCCGAAATGGTGTTGCAGGCGCTGCATGCGCAGGGCGAGCGGGCCGGTGGCAGCGGTCGCACCTGCTTCACCATGGTGCGCTTCGGCAATGTGCTGGGCTCCTCAGGCTCGGTGGTGCCACTGTTTCGGCAACAGATCGAGCAGGGCGGACCGGTGACCGTCACGCATCGCGAGATCACGCGCTATTTCATGACCATTCCGGAAGCGGCACAGCTGGTCATCCAGGCCGGCGCCATGGCCTGCGGGGGCGAGGTGTTCGTGCTGGACATGGGCGAGCCGGTGCGCATCCACGACCTGGCCTGCCGCATGATCGAGCTGTCCGGTCAGCGGGTACGCCGGCCGCAGGACGCGCCCGACGCAGAAGGAATCGAGATTCGCGTCACCGGCCTGCGTCCCGGCGAAAAGCTGTACGAAGAGCTGCTGAGCGACGACACCAGCGTCCGCACCGCCCACCCCCGCATCCTGAAGGCGCAGGAGCGCTTTCTGCCCTGGGACCAGTTGCAGACCTGGCTCGAGCAGCTGGCCGAGCACATGCGGGCACGGCGACACGACGACATCCGTGCCCTGCTGCAGCAGTTGGTGGAAGGCTATCGGCCCAGCGATCGGACAGACTGACCTCGACACGGCGGCGCGGCCCACCTGCACCACACACAGGCCAGGGCGCGCGCCAGAGTCGGTCTACGGGCGATGGTGCTCGCAGTACCAACGCACAAACGCCTGCACCCCCTGCTGAAAGCCGGTGGCTGGCTTGTAACCGGTCAACCGCTGCAACAATTGGGTATCGGCCCAGGAGGCGGGCACGTCGCCGGGTTGGATGGGCAGGTGGTTGCGAATGGCCTTTTGGCCCAGGCACTGTTCGATGGCGTCGATGAAGTCCAGCAGGCGCACCTTGTCGCTGTTGCCGATGTTGACCACGCGCCAGGGCGCAACCGGGGAGAGGCTGTCGCCCTCGATGGCCTGTGCCGGGTTGCGGCCTGCGGCCGCGGGCGGCACGGCGTCGATCAGCAGGGCGATGGCGCGCACCAGGTCTTCCACATAGGTGAAGTCGCGCCACATGTCGCCGTGGTTGTAGACGTCGATGGGCTGGCCGTCCAGGATGGCCTTGGTGAATTTGAAGAGGGCCATGTCGGGCCGGCCCCAGGGCCCGTACACGGTGAAGAAGCGAAACAGGGTGATGGGCACGCCGTGGATGTGGGCCCAGCTGTGCGCCATGGCCTCGTTGGCCTTCTTGGTGGCGGCGTAGAACGACATTGGCATGTCGCACTTCTGGTTTTCATCAAACGGCATCTCGGTGTTGGCGCCGTAGACGGACGAGGTGGAGGCCATCAGCAGGTGCGCCACCTGCTGGCGGCGCGCGGCCTCCATGACGTTGAAGCTGCCGATGATGTTGGCGTCGATGTAGCTGCGCGGGTGCTCGATGCTGTAGCGAACGCCGGCCTGGGCGGCCAGGTGGACGATGGCGCGGGGCTGGGCGGCGGCCACGGCGGCCTGCAGGGTGGCGTCGTCTTCCAGCATGGCCTCGGTGGCCGTGAACTGCGGGTATTGGCGCAGCAGATCGTGGCGGGCGTGCTTGAGGCGCACGTCGTAATAGTCGGTGATGCCGTCGTAGCCGTGCACGGTGTGGCCCTGCTCCAGCAGCAGTTTGGCCAGGTGAAAGCCGATGAAGCCGGCGGTGCCGGTGATGAAGCAGTCCACGAAAGATACCAGAGGTGTTGGATGCTACCGTAATGATAGCTTACGGCGCTTGTTGAGTAAGCCCTGGGGCGTGATTTTACTTGAATCCATGACCTGAGTCGGGTGCCCCCCCGTGACGCCGGCGGCCGATGGGCGTGCTGCACAGGAGCAGCATGGTCGACCGGATCGCGACGGCCACCCAGCAGTCTGAATACACATGATTGCGCCGTGCGCCCCACCCCTTCCTGGTGCGGCGCGGCAGCTATTCCGGCTGGCCGAGTGTGGCCAGCGCGCGGTCACAATCACGGAGAACACAGCATCCGGACCCTGTCATGCCTGTCCCGACCTTCCTGGCTTGGTGCGCCACCTTGCTGCTGCCCGTGGTGGTGGCCCACCTGCCACTGGCCCACGCCCAGCCGGCGCCGCCGCACACCGACGCGGCGGAGTTTCGCGCCTGCCTGCAGGGGCTGCGCGAGGCGCCGGCGTTTCGCGCCGTCACGCCCGCCACCTTTGCCACCCACACCGACGGCCTGGTGCCGGATGCGTCGGTGCTGCTGCTGCTGGACCGCCAGCCCGAGTTCACCCTGGCGCCCTGGGATTACCTGGCGGTGCTGGTGGACGCCGAACGGGTGGCCGACGGCCGCGCCGGCTACGCCCGGTGGCAGGACACGCTGGCGCAGATCGAACGGCAGACCGGCGTGGCGGCGCCGATCGTGGTCGGCGTGTGGGGGGTGGAGAGCAACTTCGGCCAGAACCTGGGCGGGCGGCCACTGGTGCAGTCGCTCGCCACGCTGTCGTGCTTTGGGCGGCGGCAGGGGTACTTCAGGGGCGAGCTGGCGGCGGCGCTGCGCATTCTGCAGGAGGGGCATGTGGCACCGCAGCAGTTCAATGGCTCCTGGGCCGGCGCCTTTGGGCAGACGCAGTTCATGCCCAGCACCTTCTTGCGCAGCGCGGTGGACTTCGACGGCGATGGCCGGCGCGACATCGTGGGCAGCGTGCCGGACGCGCTGGCGTCCACGGCCAGGTTCTTGCAAACCGCCGGCTGGCGGCGCGGCGAGCCCTGGGGCTTTGAGGTGCGGCTGCCGGCCGGGTTTGACGGCGGCGGCGGCCGCAAACACAAGCGGCCGCTGGCCGACTGGCGCCGCCTGGGTCTGACGCTGCCCAGCGGCGCGCCGCTGCCCGACACCCTGGCGACCGCCGGTCTGCTGCAGCCGGCACGGGGCGGTCCGGCGTTTCTGGTGGGGCGCAACTTTGACGCGCTGTACAGCTACAACGCCAGCGAGAACTACGCGCTGGCAATTGCGCACCTGGCCGATCTGGTGGCCCATGCCGACGCGCCCCTGGCCTTTGCCACCCCCTGGCCGACCGACGACCCAGGCCTGTCGCGCGCCGAAAACCGCGAGCTGCAAACCCTGCTGCTGGCCCGCGGGCACGACATCGGCGCGGCCGACGGCCTGATCGGCGACAAGACGCGCGCCGCCATCCGCCAGGAGCAGCAGCGCCTGGGCCTGAAGACCGACGGCCGCGCCGGCCAGAAGCTGCTGGACGCGCTGCGCCGACCCTGAGCGCCGCAGTCCGATGGCGTCGATCGAGTGCGCCGCAGGCCCGGTCGGTGCGGGTGGGTGCGCAGCGTGCTCACTCAGGAGGTGAAGGCCATCGCAGCCGCGAGTCCCCGCATCGATGCGGACCACCCGAAGTTGACAAGCGGGCAACTGCCGTTTCCAGGTTCAGGCAATGCATTTGCATTGACATGGTAAGGCGATTGCATTACCATGCAAGGCGTTCACCCTTTTGATTGAAGAGCGCCATGGCTGCCACCCTCGAAGTCGAATCCACGCTGACTGACCGCTACCAGACCACGGTGCCAGAAACCGTGCGCCGCGCCCTCCGGTTGGGCAAGCGCGACAAGATCCACTACAGCATTCGCCCCAGCGGTGAAGTGGTGCTGACCCGCGCCGAAGGCGACGACCCGGTGCTCGGCCAGTTCCTCGGTTTTCTGGCGCGGGACATCGCCAGCCATCCCGAGCGCCTGCAGGCCGTGGATGCGGGTCTTGTCCAACGTCTCCATTCCTTGGTCGGTGGTATCGAAGTCGATCTCGATGCCACCCTGTCGGCAGATGATGAATGAGCGCGGGCAAGCCCACGCCGCTGGTCATTCACGGCTGGACGGTTTTCGCCCACCCGTTGTTCCTCGCACAAATTGAGGCGTTGACTCAGCAGGTCGAGGCTCTCAAGCAGAAAGACCAGGCCGGGTACGTGAAGAAGAATGCCAGCAAGCGACTGGCAGCCATCACGAAGTTGGCCTTCGATGTCATCCCGCAAGATCCGGCCCGACCGGAGTATCGCCAAGGCAGCACCTTGGGCGACGAACACAAACACTGGTTCCGGGCGAAGTTCTTCGAACAGTACCGACTGTTCTTCCGTTACCACGCGCCCAGCAAGGTGATTGTGTTCGCATGGGTGAACGACGAGGACAGCAAGCGTGCCTACGAGAGCGGTGACGATGCCTACCGGGTGTTCAGAAAGATGCTGGCCACGGGGCACCCGCCCGACGATTGGAGCCAACTTCTGGAAGAAGCCAAAGGCGCCCATGATCGGTTGCAATCCAGCATGGCCTCACAGCGGGCTCTGACATGACGAACAGCAGGCCGGGCCGCCAACGCGTGGCACAGGCGGATCGGCGCTGAACCCCGCGTGGCGTCGCGGAACCCGGAAATGAAAACGCCCAACCGATAGAGGTTGGGCGCGGAAGTCTGGTGGCCTGGGGCAGAATCGAACTGCCGACACGCGGATTTTCAATCCGCTGCTCTACCAACTGAGCTACCGGGCCTGGAAACCGAAAATTCTAGCACACGCCTCAGAGTGCCACGGCAGCGCCACGGCGGTTGCGCGACAGGTCGACCCCCAGCTGCTTGAGCTTGCGGTACAGGTGCGTGCGCTCCAGCCCGGTTTTTTCAGCCACGCGGGTCATGGAGCCGCCTTCCTTGGCCAGATGGAACTCGAAGTAGGCTTTTTCGAAGGCGTCGCGCGCGTCGCGCAGGGGTTTGTCGAGATCGAAGGTCTGCTGGCCCTGCGGGCTCATGTCTAGGGCCGCGGGCAGGCTCTGGCCACCGGTCATGGCGGCTTCCACCGTCAGGTCCGCCGGGGCATGCACGACGACACCGGCCTCGACCACCTCGGCCACGGCGCGGCGGGCCGGCACGTCGCGCGACAGCGCATGATCGACGGTCTTGAGCAGCTTCTGCAGGGTGATGGGCTTTTCCAGAAACGACTGCGCGCCGATGCGCGTGGCCTCGACCGCGGTGTCGATGGTGGCGTGACCGCTCATCATGATGACCGGCATGGTCAGCAGGCCGGCGCCGCGCCATTCCTTGAGCAGGGTGACGCCATCGGTGTCGGGCATCCAGATGTCGAGCAGCACCAGATCGGGGCGGCCGTTCTGGCGTGCGGCGCGTGCCTGTGCCGCGTTCTCGGCCAGTTCGACGGTGTGCCCTTCGTCATTGAGGATCTCGGACAGGAGATCCCGAATGCCGAGTTCGTCGTCAACCACCAGGATGTTGGCCATAAGCAGTGCGGGTCGTGAAGCGGAGCGGGACTAGGTCAGGGCGGTGCGCCCTTCGGAGGCTGGCTGGAATGATAACGATACTTGCGCCCCCAGAATCTGGCCATCGTTGATGCGATTGGATACATCGATGCGGGCGCCGTGCTCGTCGGCGATCTTGCGCACCACGGCCAGGCCCAGGCCGGTGCCCTTGGGTTTGGTGGTGACGTAGGGTTCGAAGGCGCGCTTGAGGATGGCCTCGGCAAAGCCGTGGCCGCTGTCGATCACCGCCAGCCGCACGCGCTGCAGGTTGTCCTGCCACTGGGTGCGCACGATCACGCCTTGCGCCTGGGCTTGCGGGCCGTCACGCACCACGCCTTCGCTGGCGTCGATGGCGTTCTGCACCAGGTTGTGGATGACCTGGCGCAACTGCTGGGCGTCGCCCAGGATGGGCGGGCAGTGGGGGTCGCTCTCGAAGTGCACGGGCACGGCCTGGCGGTGCTGCACGTCGCCGGCGCCGCCATACAGCTGCAGCACTTCGGTGACCAGGGCGTTGAGGTCGACCGGCTTGAGGTCGGCCATGGGCAGGCGGGCGTAGTCGCGGAATTCGTTGACCAGGCGCTTCATGGCGTCGACCTGATCGACGATGGTGCGCACGGCGCGCACCAGCAGGGCGCGCTCGGCTTCGGGCAGTTTGTCGGCCAGCTTGTGCTCCAGCCGCTCGGCCGACAGCTGGATGGGGGTGAGCGGGTTCTTGATTTCGTGCGCCAGCCGCCGCGCCACTTCGCCCCAGGCGTGGGCACGCTGGGCGGAGACGATTTCGGAGATGTCGTCGAACACCAGCAGCCGCAGGCCGTCCGGCAGCGGAGCGCCGCGGGCAATCAGGGTCAGGGCGTCGGTGGCCACGCCGCCGCCCGGGTGGCCGTACAGCTCGAACGACTTCTGCCAGTTTTCCAGGCCATGTTCGCCGCGCTCGCCTTCAAAGCTGGCGAACTGGGTCTGGACTTCGGCGGCAAAGGCCTGCAGGCCCTCCAGGCTGCCCAGCGGGCGGCCGGCGCTGGCGGCCAGCGGCACGCGCAGGATGCGCGTGGCGCCCGGGTTGGACGACTGGATCAGGCCCTGGGCATCGAGCACGATGACGCCGGCGGTCAGGTTGTCGAGGATGGTCTGCAGGCGCGCCCGCGAGGCGTCCACCGCGTGCATGCTGGCGTCGAGGGCGGCGCGGGCGTCGGCCAGCTGCTGGGTCATGTCGGCGAACGAGCGGGTCAGGCCCACCAGTTCGTCGCGCCCGGGCAGGATCACCTTCGGCGTCAGGTCGCCGGTGGCCACCTGGCGCATGCCATCGGCCAGCATCAGCAGCGGCGTGGCCAGCTGCTTGCCCAGTGCCACGGCCAGCAGCACGGCGCCGAACACGGCCAGAAACAGGCTCAGGGTGAGGGTGCCGATGTACATGCGCCGCAGGCCTTCGCGGCCCAGGGCGCGTTCCTGGTATTCGCGATGCGCTTCCTGCACCGCCAGGGCGTGCGTGACCAGGCTGGTGGGCAGCGGCTGCACCGCCTGCAGCAGGCGCTGCTCGCCCACCAGGCCGATGGTGCGGGCACTGACCGCCACCAGGGCGCGGACGCGGGCTTCGGGGGTGGTGCCGCCGGGCACGACGTCGTCCAGTCCCTCGATCTGCGTGGCCACGCCCTGGGCCCGCAGGTTGCGCAGCATGGCGCCACTGGGGCGCTCCGGCGTGAGCTGAAAGCGCGACCGTCCGGCGCTGGCCAGCAGACGGCCCGACGCGCTCCACAGGGTCAGGTCGCTGGCGCCCAGTTGCACGCGCAGTTGCTCCAGCGGCAACGCCGCCAGCGCATCGGGCACGTCCGCCAGCGCGACCGAAGCGGTGCGCAACTGGTTGCCGAACTCGCGCGCCTGGGTATCCAGCGAGGTGCGCGCCAGCGTGAGGCCGGAATCCAGCGCGCCTTCGACCCGCACGTCGAACCACGATTCGATCGAGCGCGACACGAACTGATAGGACACGACGTAGATCAGCAACCCCGGCACCACCCCCACCAACCCGAAGATGGCGGCCAGCTTGATCAGCAGCCGGCTGCCGAACTTGCCGCGCCGCAGGCGCATGAGCAAGCGGTACACCCCCCACAGAATGACCAGCCCCAGCACGGCGGCGACGACCACGTTGACGATGAACAGCCGTGTGTAGTAGCGCTCGTACAGCAAGCGGTTGTTGGTGGCCTGGGCCAGCAGGAACAGCAGCACCAGGCCGATGCCCACCAGCAGGGTGCCGGCGGCCCACAGCGCCCAGCGCGAACGGCGGCGGCGCGCGCTCTGGGCCGGGTCGGCGGCGGCGGCGGCGGTACTCACTGGGCCAGCTCCTGCGTCAGGTCGATGCGGCGCTCGACCGAGATCACCCAGTCGGAATGCCCGACGGAGCCGATTTGCAGGGTACGCGGCAGCTGGCTGGCGTCGAGCCGGAAGCGAAAGCGCAGCAGATGGCGGCCGCCGTCGTCGATGTCGGCGGCGCTGGCGATGCGCCAGCGGCCAATGCGCTGCACGGCGGTGAGGGCTTCGTCCAGGGTGTCGAAGCTCTGCGTCAGGCTGACGCCCAGGCCGGCATTGGTCAGCGGTTCGGACGAAGTGTTCAGGCGCCAGCGGCGCGTCAGGGGCTGGTAGGACAGGCGCAGGTAGCGCCGCGCCAGGGCCACGCTGCGGTCGGCCCAGTACCAGCGCTCGCGCAGCACTTCGGCCTCGGCCACGAAGTGCACCGGAATGCCTTTGTGCAGGGCGTCTTCGACCACCGGTGACAGGGCAAAGTCGAGGCGGGCCGACAGGATCAGCTCGTTACCCTCGCGCGCGACGCTGAGCGCGCTCAGGGCGGCGCCCTCGGCACGGGCGACGGCGCCCAGGCCGCAGGCCAGCGCCCAGGCCAGCAGCAGGCGGCTAATCCAGACGCTTGCGCAGCAGCGCGTAATAAAACCCGTCATCACAGCCCGCATTGTCACCACTGGCGGCGGCCGCCTCGCCGGCGCAGGGCAATATATGGCCGGGCGCGGGGCATGGTATGGCGTCACTGTGGCGTGCAAGAAACGCCTGCACGCGCTCACGCCCTTCCTGGGCGAACACCGAGCAGGTGCAGTAAAGCAGGTGGCCGCCTGGCCGCAGCAGCGGCCACAGCGCCTGCAGCAGACGGTCCTGCTGGGCGGACAGCTGTGCAAGGTCCGCTTCGCGCCGCAGCCAGCGCACGTCGGGGTGACGGCTGACGATGCCGGAAGCGCTGCAGGGGGCGTCGAGCAAGATGGCGTCGTAGCGCTCGCCCCGCCACCAGGACGGCAGGTCGGCGGCGTCGGCCACGCGCACCTCGGCGTGCAGGCCCAGGCGCGCCAGCGTATCGCTGATGCGGGCGCCGCGCTGCGGATCGAGCTCCAGCGCGGTGACGCGGGCGTCCGGGCGCAGCTCCAGCAGGTGGGCGGTCTTGCCGCCGGGAGCCGCACAGGCGTCCAGGATGCGCGGCGCGTCGACATCGAGGCAGCCCTGCAACAGCAGGGGCGCGGCGCGCTGGGCGGTGGCCGATTGCACCGAGACCTGGCCGTCGGCGAAACCCGGCAGCGCCTGCACCGTGCGCGGCCGGTGCAGGCGCAGGGCGGCGCCGCCCAGCGCGTCGGCACCGATGCCCTGCTGGGCCAGGCGCGCGCCGTAGTCGGCCACGCCGATGCGCTGGACGTTGACGCGCAGGTCCATCGGCGCCGCCTGTTGTGCCGCCGCCAGGATGGCCTGCCAGTGCTGCGGGTGATCGCGCTGCAGCCGCTCGACCCACCAGCGCGGGTGGTTCCAGCGCGCCACCGGGTCGTGCTGCACGGCCGCGGTAAGGGCCGCGCGCTCGCGCAGGTAGCGCCGCAGGCAGGCGTTGATGAAGGCGGCGTGCGGGCGCAGGGTGCGATCGCGCTTGGCGGCTTCGACGGACTGATCGAGCAGGGTGAAGGCTTCGTAGGGCGCGCCGTCGGCCGGCTGCGCCAGCGCCAGGCTGGTGCACAGCAGGGCATCGACGGCGGGCGGTGGGGGGCGGCGCGCCAGCTGGGCGCGCAGCGCCTGCGCCAGCCCGAGCCAGCGCAGCACATGAAACGACAGCGCCTGGGCGCCGGGGCGCAGCAGGGCATCGACGCCCGCCAGTTCGGCCGTCAGCGAACGCCCCGCCCGCACGCCCGCCACCAGCCGCGCACAGGCCTGCAACTGGCGCCACAGGGGCAGGGTTTGCGTGGGGGCGGAAGGCATCAGCGACCTTCGGCCAGTCGGGTGACGGTGCCGGCCGGCTGAAAACCGAACAGGTGCGCCAGCAGCGATGCCGGAAACTGGCGAATCGCCTGGTTGTAGCTCTGCGCGGCGTCGTTGAAGGCAGCGCGCAAGGGCAGCGACTGGTGCAGCAGGCGCATCCAGCGCGCCTGCAGGCGGTCGGCCGAGGGCACGGCGTCGGGCGGCACGGCGTCGGCCAGCGCGTGCGCCCAGGCGGTGCGCAAGGCTTCATGCGACATCACCAGGGCCGCCATGGCCGCCACGTCCAGCGGCTGCGCGCGCGCCTGCGCCAGCGCCACGGCGAATTGCTCGCTGGCCGCGTGCAGGCGGCCCCAGGCGGCCGTGACCTCGTCGTTCAGTTCACCCGGCGTGGTGTGCGGACCATCGCGCAGGGCTTCCGGCAGGCCACCCTGGATCCAGACCAGTTGCCGCACCAGCTGCTCGTCCAGCGCCGCAAACGCCCTGGCCACCGCGGCACGCAGGCGCACCAGGCGGTTGTAGGCACCGATGCCCCAGAACAGCAGCAGCGCCGCCGCGATCCACACGCCCCACACCCACATCCCGCACTCCCCAAGAAAAAGCGCCCTCAGCGCTTTAGCAGCATGCGGAGGGCGCTATCAAACAAAGAGCAATCGCTTACTCGGCGGCAGCTCCGTCCAGGTTGGCGGACTCGCCCGCTTCGGTCATTTCGGTGGCGCCGGCCAGCTCGGCCGCCTCGGCTTCGGCGATGGCGCGGCGCTCGGCCTCGTCCATCTGGTCCTTGGCCTTGCGCGCCTGGTGGTAGGCCAGGCCGGAACCCGCCGGGATCAGGCGGCCGACGATGACGTTTTCCTTCAGACCGCGCAGCTCGTCGCGCTTGCCCATGATGGCCGCTTCGGTGAGCACGCGCGTGGTTTCCTGGAAGGAAGCCGCCGAGATGAACGAATCGGTGGAGAGCGAGGCCTTGGTGATGCCCAGCAGCAGGTTGGTGTAGGTGGCCGGCAGCTTGCCTTCGGCGCGCAGGGCATCGTTGGTGTCCAGCATTTCGCTGCGCTCGACCTGCTCGCCGGCGATGTAGCCGGAGTCGCCCGGGTTGTCGACCACCACGCGGCGCAGCATCTGGCGCACGATGACCTCGATGTGCTTGTCGTTGATCTTCACACCTTGCAAGCGGTAGACGTCCTGCACCTCGTCGACGATATAGCGCGACAGCTCGTCGATGCCCAGCAGGCGCAGGATGTCCTGCGGGTCGGCCGGACCGTCGACGATGGACTCGCCCTTGTTGACCACCTGGCCTTCGTGCACCAGCAGGTTCTTTTCCTTGGGAATCAGCTCTTCCCAGACCTTGCCGTCGGGGTCGGTGATTTGCAGGCGGATCTTGCCCTTGGTTTCCTTGCCGAACGAGATGGTGCCGGTCTGTTCGGCCAGCACGCCCTTGTCCTTGGGCGAACGGGCTTCGAACAGCTCGGCCACGCGCGGCAGACCGCCGGTGATGTCGCGCGTCTTCTGGCCTTCGACCGGAATGCGCGCCAGCACTTCGCCGGGGCCGACGTCCTGGCCGTCGCGCACCTGGATCAGCGCGCCGACCTGGAAGCCGATGGTCACCGAGTGGTCGGTACCGGGGATCTTGACCTCGTTACCGCCGGCGTCGACCAGCTTGACCTGCGGCCGCACGATCTTGGCCGAACCGCGACGCTTGGGATCGATCACCACCAGGGTGGACAGGCCGGTCACTTCATCGACCTGCTTGGCCACCGTCAGGCCTTCCTCGACGTTCTCGAACTTCACCGTACCGGCGTATTCGGTGATGATGGGGCGTGTCAGCGGGTCCCAGTTGGCCAGGATGGCGCCGGCCTTGATGGCCTGGTCGGCCTTGACGGTCAGGATGGCGCCGTAGGGCACCTTGTGGCGCTCGCGTTCGCGGCCGTGCTCGTCGTGGATGGTGATTTCGCCCGAACGCGAGATCACCACCAGCTCACCCTTGGTGTTGGTGACGTAGCGCATGGTCGGGTTGAAGCCGATGTTGCCGGCGGTCTTGGCTTCGACGTTGGAAGCCACGGCCGCGCGCGACGCCGCACCACCGATGTGGAAGGTGCGCATGGTCAGTTGCGTGCCGGGCTCGCCGATCGACTGCGCGGCGATCACGCCCACCGCCTCGCCGACGTTGACCAGGCCGCCGCGGCCCAGGTCGCGGCCGTAGCACTTGGCGCAGATGCCGAAACGGGTGCCGCAGGTCAGGGCGGTGCGCACGCGCACCTCGTCGATGCCGGCGCCTTCCAGTTCGTCGACCGCGTCTTCGTCGAGCATCTGGCCCGCCTGCACCACCACTTCCTGAGTCTCTGGATTGACCAGGTCCTCTGCCGCGGTGCGGCCCAGGATGCGCTCGCGCAGCGATTCGACCACCTCACCGCCTTCGACGATGGCGCGCATCAGCGAGCCGTCGCTGGTGCCGCAGTCTTCCTCGGTGACGACCAGGTCCTGCGTCACGTCGACCAGACGGCGCGTCAGATAACCGGAGTTGGCGGTCTTCAGCGCCGTGTCGGCCAGACCCTTGCGCGCGCCGTGGGTGGAGATGAAGTACTGCAGCACGTTCAACCCCTCGCGGAAGTTGGCCGTGATGGGGGTTTCGATGATCGAGCCGTCCGGCTTGGCCATCAGGCCGCGCATGCCGGCAAGCTGACGGATCTGGGCCGCGCTGCCGCGGGCACCCGAGTCGGCCATCATGTAGATGGAGTTGAAGGACTCCTGCTCGACTTCCTTGCCATGGCGGTCCAGCGTCTTCTGCTTGGCCAGCTGGCTCATCATGACCTTGGACACTTCGTCGCCGGCCTTGCCCCAGATGTCGACCACCTTGTTGTAGCGCTCGCCGGCGGTGACCAGGCCCGAGACGTACTGCTGCTCGATTTCCTTGACCTCGCGCTCGGCGCGCTCGATGATGCCGGCCTTTTCGCCCGGCACCAGCATGTCCTCGATGGCGATCGAGATGCCGGCGCGCGTGGCCAGGCGGAAGCCATTCTGCAGCAGCTTGTCGGCAAACACCACGGTTTCCTTCAGGCCGCACTTGCGGAAGCTGGCGTTGATGAGGCGCGAGATTTCCTTCTTCTTGAGCGCCTTGTTCATGAGCGAGAACGGCAGGCCCTTGGGCAGGATCTCGGACAGCAGGGCGCGACCGGCCGTGGTTTCGACCAGGCTGGTGGATGGCGTCAGCTCGCCCGTGGCCTTGTCCTTGCTCCACTCGGTCAGGCGCACGCTCACCTTGGCGGTGAGCTCGACCTCGCCGGCGGCCAGCGCGCGCTCGATCTCGCCGATGTCGGCGAAGACCATGCCCTCGCCCTTGCCGTTGATGCGCTCGCGCGTGGTGTAGTACAGGCCCAGCACCACGTCCTGCGAGGGCACGATGGAGGGTTCACCGGAGGCCGGGAACAGCACGTTGTTGGAAGCCAGCATCAGGGTGCGAGCTTCCATCTGCGCCTCCACCGACAGCGGCACGTGCACGGCCATCTGGTCACCGTCGAAGTCGGCGTTGAAGGCGGCGCACACCAGCGGGTGCAGCTGAATGGCCTTGCCTTCGATCAGGATCGGCTCGAAGGCCTGGATGCCCAGGCGGTGCAGCGTGGGCGCGCGGTTGAGCAGCACCGGATGCTCGGTGATGACCTCTTCCAGGATGTCCCACACGACCGGCGTGCCGGCCTCGACCTCTTTCTTGGCGGCCTTGATGGTGGTGGCGATGCCCATCTGCTCCAGACGGGCGAAGATGAAGGGTTTGAACAGCTCCAGCGCCATCAGCTTGGGCAGGCCGCACTGGTGCAGCATCAGCGTCGGGCCGACGGTAATGACCGAACGGCCCGAATAGTCGACACGCTTGCCCAGCAGGTTCTGGCGGAAGCGGCCGCTCTTGCCCTTGATCATGTCGGCCAGCGACTTGAGGGCGCGCTTGTTGGCGCCGGTCATGGCCTTGCCACGGCGGCCGTTGTCCAGCAGGCTGTCGACGGCTTCCTGCAGCATGCGCTTTTCGTTGCGCGCGATGATCTCGGGCGCCTTGAGTTCCAGCAGGCGGCGCAGGCGCGAGTTGCGGTTGATGACGCGGCGGTACAGGTCGTTCAGGTCCGAGGTGGCGAAACGCCCGCCGTCCAGCGGCACCAGCGGACGCAGATCGGGCGGCAGCACCGGCAGCACGTTCAGCACCATCCACTCGGGTTTGATGCCGGATTTCTTGAAAGCCTCCAGCACTTTCAGGCGCTTGGCGTTCTTCTTGACCTTGACCTCGGAGCCCGTCAGGTCACCGCGCAGGCGCTCGATTTCGGTATCCAGGTCGATGCTCTCGAGCAGTTCCTTGATGCCTTCGGCGCCCATGCGCGCGACGAATTCGTCGCCGTATTCCTTGCGCTTGGCGTCGTAGTCGTCCTCGCTCATGATGCTGAACTTCTTCAGCGGCGTCATGCCGGGGTCGGTGACCACGTAGGCTTCGAAGTACAGCACGCGCTCGATGTCGCGCAGCGTCATGTCGAGCACCATGCCCAGACGGCTGGGCAGCGACTTCAGGAACCAGATGTGGGCGCAGGGCGCGGCCAGGTCGATGTGGCCCATGCGCTCGCGGCGCACCTTGGTCTGCGTGACTTCGACGCCGCACTTCTCGCAGATCACGCCGCGATGCTTGAGGCGCTTGTACTTGCCGCACAGGCACTCGTAGTCCTTGATGGGCCCGAAGATCTTGGCGCAGAACAGGCCGTCGCGCTCGGGCTTGAAGGTGCGGTAGTTGATGGTTTCGGGCTTTTTCACCTCGCCGAAGGACCAGGAACGGATCTTCTCGGGCGAGGCCAGGCCGATGCGGATGGCATCGAAGTGCTCATCCGGCGTGAATTGCTTGAACAGGTCGAGCAGCGATTTCATGTGACTCTTTCCTTTTCAATGAATCAGGAGCGCTCCAGCTCGATGTCGAGGCCTAGCGAGCGGATTTCCTTGACCAGCACGTTGAACGACTCGGGCATGCCGGCGTCGATCGCGTGTTCGCCCTTGACGATGGATTCGTACACCTTGGTGCGGCCCTGCACGTCGTCGGACTTGACGGTGAGCATTTCCTGCAGCGTGTAGGAAGCGCCGTAGGCTTCCAGCGCCCACACTTCCATCTCGCCGAAGCGCTGGCCACCGAACTGCGCCTTGCCGCCCAGCGGCTGCTGCGTCACCAGCGAGTACGGACCGGTGGAACGCGCGTGCATCTTGTCGTCCACCAGGTGGTGCAGCTTCAGGAAGTGCATGTAGCCGATGGTGGTGGGCCGCTCGAAACGATCACCGGTGCGGCCGTCGTACAGCCAGGCCTGGGTGCGGGTGGGCGTCAGACCCTTGCTGGCCGCCACGTCCTCGGGATAGGCGAGCTGCAGCATGTCGAGGATTTCTTCCTCGGTGGCACCGTCGAACACCGGCGTGGCAAAGGGCATGCCGCCGGTCAGGTTGCCCGCCATTTCGAGCAGCTGATCGTCGCTGAGCTGGCTCAGGTCTTCCTTGCGGTCGCCGCTGTTGTAGAGCTCGCTCAGGTACTTGCGGATCTTGGCCACGCGGCCCTCGGCCTGCAGCATCTCGTTGATGCGCTGACCGATGCCCTTGCCGGCCCAGCCCAGGTGCACTTCCAGCACCTGACCCACGTTCATGCGCGAAGGCACGCCCAGCGGGTTGAGCACGATGTCGGCGGGCGTGCCGTCGGCCATGTAGGGCATGTCCTCGACCGGAACGATCTTGGAGACCACACCCTTGTTGCCGTGGCGGCCGGCCATCTTGTCGCCGGGCTGCAGGCGGCGCTTGACGGCCAGATACACCTTGACCATCTTGAGCACGCCCGCGGGCAGCTCGTCGCCCTGCGTGAGCTTCTTGCGCTTTTCCTCGAACGCCAGGTCGAAGCTATGGCGCTGCGCCTCGATCGAGGCCTTGATGCTCTCGAGCTGAGAAGCCACGTCGTCGTCGGCCGGGCGGATGTCGAACCAGTGGTACTTGTCGACCGAGGCCAGGTAGGCCTTGTCGATCTTGCTGCCCTTGGCGATCTTGTTGGGACCGCCGTTGGCAACCTTGCCGGTCAGCAGCTTCTCGATCCGGTCGTAGGCGTCGGCTTCGACGATGCGCAGCTGGTCGTTCAGGTCGAGACGGAAGCGCTTCAATTCATCGTCGATGATCTGCTGCGCGCGCTTGTCGCGCTGGATGCCTTCGCGCGTGAACACCTGCACGTCGATCACCGTGCCCTGCGAGCCCTGGTCGACGCGCAGCGAGGTGTCCTTCACGTCGGAGGCTTTCTCGCCGAAGATGGCACGCAGCAGCTTTTCTTCGGGCGTCAGCGTGGTTTCGCCCTTGGGCGTGACTTTGCCGACCAGGGTGTCGCCGGGCTGCACTTCGGCGCCCACGTAGATGATGCCGGAATCGTCCAGGCGATTGAGCTGCTGCTCGCTCAGGTTGGGAATGTCGCGCGTGATTTCTTCGGCGCCGAGCTTGGTGTCGCGCGCCATCACCACCAGCTCTTCGATGTGGATGCTGGTGTAGCGCTCCTCGGCCACCACCTTCTCGCTGATCAGGATGGAGTCCTCGAAGTTGTAGCCGTTCCAGGGCATGAAGGCGATCAGCATGTTCTGGCCGATGGCGATCTCACCCAAGTCGGTGGAAGCGCCGTCGGCGATGACGTCGCCCTTGGCCAGCTTGTCACCACGTTTGACGATGGGGCGCTGGTGGATGTTGGTGTTCTGGTTGGAGCGCTGGTACTTGATGAGGTTGTAGATGTCCACACCCACTTCACCGGCCACCGCCTCGTCGTCGTTGACGCGGATCACGATGCGCGTGGCATCGACGTAGTCGACCACGCCGCCACGACGCGCCGTGACCACGGTGCCCGAATCGATGGCGGCCACGCGCTCGATGCCGGTGCCGACCAGGGGTTTTTCGGGCCGCAGCACCGGCACCGCCTGGCGCGACATGTTGGCGCCCATCAGTGCGCGGTTGGCGTCGTCGTGCTCCAGGAACGGCACCAGCGAGGCGGCCACCGACACGATCTGCGCCGGCGACACGTCCATGTACTGGATGCGCTCGGCACCGACCAGCACCGATTCGCCCTGCTCGCGCGCCGACACCAGATCGCCCGTCAGGCGACCGTCCTTGTCCAGCGCGGCGTTGGCCTGGGCAATGACGTACTTGCCTTCCTCGATGGCCGACAGGTAGTCGATCTCGTTCGTAACCTTGCCATCGACCACGCGGCGGTACGGCGTCTCGATGAAGCCGTACTCGTTCAGGCGCGCGTACAGGGCCAGGGAGTTGATCAGGCCGATGTTCGGGCCTTCCGGCGTTTCGATCGGGCAGACGCGGCCGTAGTGGGTCACGTGCACGTCGCGCACCTCAAAACCAGCACGCTCGCGCGTCAGACCGCCCGGGCCCAGGGCCGAAACACGGCGCTTGTGCGTGATTTCAGCCAGCGGGTTGGTCTGGTCCATGAACTGCGACAGCTGCGAGGCGCCGAAGAACTCCTTCAGGGCCGCGGAAATCGGCTTGGAGTTGATCAGGTCGTGCGGCATCAGCGGCTCTTGCTCGGCCTGGCCCAGGCGCTCCTTCACGGCCTTCTCGATGCGCGCCAGGCCCGTGCGGTACTGGTTTTCGGCCAGCTCGCCCACGCAGCGCACGCGGCGGTTGCCCAGGTGGTCGATGTCGTCCACCTCGCCACGGCCGTTGCGCAGCTCGACCAGGATCTTGACGACGGCCAGGATGTCCTCGTTGGCCAGCACCATGGGGCCGGTGGATTCCTCGCGACCGACCTTGGCGTTGAACTTCATGCGACCGACACGCGACAGATCGTAGGTGTCGGGGTTGTAGAAAAGGCGCTGGAACAAGGCCTGCACCGCGTCCTCGGTGGGCGGCTCGCCCGGGCGCATCATGCGGTAGATGGCCACGCGCGCGGCCAACTCGTCGGCCGTTTCGTCCATGCGCAGCGTCTGCGAGATGTAGGCGCCTTGGTCCAGCTCGTTGGTGAAGATGCACGGCAGCTCCTGCACGCCGGCATCGCGCAGCTTCTTGAGCAGCGCCTCGGTCAGTTCGTCGTTGGCCTTGGCGATGATTTCACCGGTGTCGGCATCGACGACGTTGCGGGCCACCACGCGGCCCACCAGGAAGTCCTCGGGCACGCTGATGTGCGTGGTGCCCGATTGCTCCAGCTCGCGCGTGTGGCGCGCGGTGATGCGCTTGTCCTTGGCCACCACCACCTTGCCCGACTTGTCGGTGATATCGAAACGCGCCACCTCACCCTTCAGACGGTCGGCGACGAACTCGAGCTGCGCGCCGCTGTCCATCAGGCGGAAGTGGTCGTTGACGAAGAAGTGGGCCAGGATCTGCTCGGGATTCAGGCCGATGGCCTTGAGCAGGATGGTGACCGGCATCTTGCGGCGGCGGTCGACGCGGAAGAACAGGATGTCCTTGGGGTCGAACTCGAAGTCCAGCCAGGAGCCGCGGTAGGGAATGATGCGCGCCGAAAACAGCAGCTTGCCCGAGCTGTGCGTCTTGCCCTTGTCGTGCTCGAAAAACACGCCAGGCGAGCGGTGCAGCTGCGAGACGATGACGCGCTCGGTGCCGTTGACGATGAACGAGCCCTTGTCGGTCATCAGGGGCACCTCGCCCATGTAGACCTCCTGCTCTTTCACTTCCTTGACCACCTTGGACTGCGGGGTGGAGGACTCGCGGTCGTAGATGATCAGCTGCACGCGCGCGCGCACGGCGGAAGAGAACGTCAGGCCACGCGTCTGACACTCGCGCACGTCGAACGCCGGCTTGGCCAGGTTGTATTCGATGAACTTCATCTCCACAAAGCCGTTGTGCGAGACGATCGGGAAGGCGGACTCGAACGCGGCCTGCAAACCCTCGCGACTGCGCTTCTTGGGCGGCGTGTCGGCTTGCAGGAATGCCGTGTAGGCGTCTTTCTGCATCTGCAGCAGGTAGGGCACTTGCAGCACGCTTTCACGGGTGCCGAAGTCCTTGCGGATGCGCTTGCGTTCAGTGAAGGTATAGGCCATGAAATCTCCGGGCTGGATGCGTGAGGGTCCTGGACATCTGGCGACTTGGCATCAGGCGCTGGGCCTGAAAAGCTTGGTGGCTGGCCACTACCAGCCGATGGCGGACGGCCGCGCGTTGCACGCGGCCCGAACCAAGTGGCCTCCTGCAGTCGGGTTCAGAAGACACGTGAAAGCGGCTTGCCTGAAGCCACTTTCACGTGCGCTCTGGGAGCGCCGTGAAAGGCTGGTCGTACCACCAGCCCGCACATCGCGACTGGAGCGTGGCGAGCGGCGCGAGGTCGGCTCGAGAAGCGCCGCCGTATTTGAGTACGGCGAGCATCGGAGGGCCGAGATCGCGCCGCGCAGCAGCTCCAGATCGGGTTACTTGAGCTCGACCTTGGCGCCGGCTTCTTCCAGCTTCTTCTTGGCCGCTTCGGCGTCGGCCTTGGCCATGCCTTCCTTGACCGTCTTGGGCGCGCCGTCGACCAGGTCCTTGGCTTCCTTCAGGCCCAGGCCGGTGATCTCGCGCACCGCCTTGATGACCGACACCTTGTTGGCACCGGCTTCGGCCAGCACGACGTCGAATTCGGTCTTCTCTTCGGCCGCGGCGGCCGCGCCACCGGCGGCGCCACCAGCAGCCGGAGCGGCCATGGCGGCGGCGCTCACGCCGAACTTCTCTTCGATGGCTTTCACCAGGTCGTTGAGCTCCATGACCGTCATGCTGTCGAGCGCGGTCAGAAATGCGTCTTTATCGAATGCCATTTGAATTACCTTAAACAGTTGGATTGGATGAACACCGCGCGCTCAGGCCGCGGCAGCCTCGCCTTCGCCTTTTTTGGCCGCCAGCGCGCCCAGCACCACGGCGGTGCGGGAGATCGGCGACTTGAGCAAGCCACAAAGCTGAGCCAGCAGCACTTCCTTGGTGGGAATGCTGGCCAGCTGCTTCACCGCGTTCGCGTCCAGGGCCTTGCCACCGTAGACACCGCCGCGAATCACCAGCTTGTCGTTGGTTTTCGCGAAATCGGCCACCACCTTGGCGGCAGCCACAGCGTCTTCGGAGAAGCCATAGATCAGCGGACCGGTCATCTGATCGGCGGCGACTTCGAAACCGCTGCCGGCGACGGCGCGACGGGCCAGCGTGTTCTTCAACACGCTCAGAACCACGCCGCTGCCGCGCGCTTCGGTGCGCAGTCGGGTCATGTCAGCCACCGTGACGCCGCGGTATTCCGCCATCACGAGCGTTTGAGCTTTTGCGGCGAGGCCGGTCACTTCTTTGATGACCGCTTCTTTCTCACTGCGATTCAGACTCAAGGTCTACTCCTTCAAAATGCACCGTTCGGGTCTGGCCGATGGGCCTGACGCCCTCGCGGCGCGCCTTCGTGCAGCGACCTACTGTTAAGGAAAAACCTTCTCAGCGGGCTCGCCATCTGCGCTGGCAGCTCCTGAATCAGGAGCAATTAAACAGGGCCAAGGCCCCGTGCCAGCGGTCTTGGATGACCCGCACCGATCTTGCGAACGGTGCGGCCCACCACCTCGCCCCCATGTCTTGCGGCATGCGGGCGCATCTCTTGTGCCTGGTCAGGCGTTGATCGTCTGGGTGTCGACGCGCACGCCCACGCCCATGGTGCTGGACACCGCCACCTTGCGCAGGTACAGACCTTTGCTGGTGGCCGGCTTGGCCTTGTTCAGCGCGTCGATCAGCGCCGCCAGGTTGCCCTGCAGCTTGTCGGTATCGAACGAGCGACGGCCGATGGTGCCGTGGATGATGCCGGCCTTGTCGACGCGGAATTGCACCTGACCGGCCTTGGCGTTCTTCACCGCCGTGGCGACGTCGGGCGTCACGGTGCCGACCTTGGGGTTGGGCATCAGGCCGCGCGGACCCAGGATCTGACCCAGCGTGCCGACCACGCGCATGGCGTCGGGCGCGGCGATCACGACGTCGAACGGCATGTTGCCGGCCTTGACCTGCTCGGCCAGGTCTTCCATGCCGACCACGTCGGCACCGGCGGCCTTGGCTTCCTCGGCCTTGGCACCCTGGGCGAACACGGCCACGCGCTTGGTCTTGCCGGTGCCATTGGGCAGCACCACGGCGCCACGCACCACCTGGTCGGACTTCTTGGCGTCCACGCCCAGTTGCACGGCCACGTCGATGGATTCATCGAACTTGGCGGTGGCATGCTCCTTGACGAGGTTCAGCGCATCGACCAGCGGGTAGAGCTGGGTCGATTCGATCTTGCCCGCCTGGGCTTTCTGTTTCTTGGTCAGCTTGGCCATTTACACACCCTCCACCGTCACGCCCATGGAACGCGCCGAACCGGCGATGGTGCGCACGGCGGCGTCCAGATCGGCGGCGGTCATGTCCTTCAGCTTGGTCTTGGCGATTTCCTCGAGCTGGGCACGGGTGATCTTGCCGACCTTGTCGGTGGCCGGCTTGGCCGAGCCCTTGTCCAGCTTGATGGCCTTCTTGATCAGCACGGCCGCGGGCGGCGTCTTGATGATGAAGGTGAAGCTCTTGTCGGCGAACGCGGTGATCACCACCGGCAGCGGCAGACCGGGCTCCATGCCCTGGGTCTGGGCGTTGAACGCCTTGCAGAACTCCATGATGTTCAGACCGCGCTGGCCCAGGGCGGGGCCGATGGGCGGCGACGGGTTGGCCTTACCAGCTGGCACTTGCAGCTTGATGAAGCCGACGATTTTCTTCGCCATGCTTTGCTCCTTGCGGGTTCATGCGCCTGAAGGTGTTGCCCTCAGGCTCCCCGGGGGTTGTCGACTCTTGATGAAAACAGCCGCCAGCGCAGAGTCGGAGAGCGCCAGCAGCTATGAAAACTATAGTCAGGCCTTTTCGACCTGGCTGAACTCGAGCTCCACCGGCGTGGCGCGACCGAAGATGGTGACGGACACGCGCAGCTTGCTCTTTTCGTAGTTGACTTCCTCGACGGTGCCGTTGAAGTCGGTGAACGGGCCGTCCTTGACGCGGATGTACTCGCCCACCTCGAACTCGACCTTGTGGCGCGGCTTTTCCACGCCTTCCTGCATCTGGTTGACGATCTTCATGACCTCGTCTTCCGAGATGGGCGCCGGGCGGTTCTTGGCACCACCGACGAAACCGGTCACCTTGTTGGTGTGCTTGACCAGGTGCCAGGTATCGTCGTCCATCACCATTTCGACCAGCACGTAGCCGGGGAAGAACTTGCGCTCGGTGGTGCGCTTCTGGCCGTTGCGGATTTCGACCACTTCCTCGGTCGGCACCAGAATGCGGCCGAACTTGGACTGCATGCCGGCGCGATGGACGCGCTCCTGAATGTTGCGCTCGACCGCCTTTTCCATGCCCGAATAGGCATGGACCACGTACCACTTCAGATCGGGATTGGCCGACCCCACGGATTCGACCGGATTCACCACATCGCTCATCAGCGTCTCCAGCCCAGGATCAGGTCATACAGGGCCCATTCCAGGACTTTGTCGGTCAGCCACAGGAACAGCGCCATGGCGACCGCGAAGGCAAACACGAAGGCCGTGGTCTGCATGGCTTCCTTGCGCGTGGGCCAGACGACCTTCTTCATCTCGCGCCAGGCGTCGCGACCAAACGCCAGCAGGCGCTTGCCGGATTCGGACGTCAGAAACACCACGGCCGCCAGCACCAGACCGGCGATCAGGCTGCCCCACTGGGCCAGCGAACCCTGGCCACCCAGAAGGTAGAACGCCGCCAGCGCCGCGACCACCAGCAGGCCGGCAACCGCCAGCCGCGCCTTGTCGGCGCCGGTGCTCACGGTTTCAACTTGAGTGCTTGCCATGTTGGGCAGAAATTCCATTCTCGGCGCGCCGGCCCCAGCCGTGAACGCGCATCGATCAGACACACAAGCCCGCCAAGGGCTTGGCGGGCTTCAATCAGCCACCGGCGGATCCGGTGGCAGGGGCAGTAGGAATCGAACCTACAACCTTCGGTTTTGGAGACCGACGCTCTGCCAATTGAGCTATACCCCTAGAGATCTCCGATCACTCGATGATCTTGGCCACCACGCCGGCG
>Ga0209604_1000203_pt1 | contig 58819 bp, 44 predicted proteins | sample AD_UKC097_MetaG_FD_184405 | JGI IMG/M metagenome (GOLD analysis project Ga0209604, IMG submission 184405) | Active sludge microbial communities of municipal wastewater-treating anaerobic digesters from USA - AD_UKC097_MetaG (SPAdes) (version 2) | ecosystem: Engineered > Bioreactor > Anaerobic >...
TTCGAATTGCTCGACGTGTAGACAGAAACCCAACACTGCATTTGGCGCATAACTGAAGTATTACGGGATGATAACGCTCAGATCGTGGCGGAACTCCGGTCTAGAAGCCCGGATGACGGCGTCGAGGAGACATCCGACTGTTACATCCCCGACACAGTAACGATCGTGTCCATTTCAATAGACTGCGTGCCAACAGTCGAAAATATGTACTGCTGATCGGCAGTTATGAGCCTGCTCCAGTCCGGCACCCAGGTATCCATATGGTCACGTAGATCGTGAACCACGCGAAAGCCGCCTTGCAGGTTCGGCGGGCCGATGGCACACTTAACGCGTCGCGGCACCGGTCGCGATTCTTCTGTCTCCCGGGGGGGTACATGCCCGACAACAATTCCGCAGGCGATGCTGTTGAACGTCCGAAGGGTCTGACACGGTGGCAGGTGCAGATCTTTGCCACGCTCTGGGCCGGTTACGCGTCCTACTATCTGTGCCGCATGAACTTCTCGGTCGCGCAGCCGCTGATCATGGCGGAGTTCGGCTGGGACAAGGACATCATCGGCCTGATCCCGACGGTGTACGCGTTTTCATACGCCATCGGCCAGTTTCTGAACGGCCAACTTGGCGAGAAATTCGGCGCCCGACGCATGATGACTGCCGCGATGACCCTTGCTGTCGTCGCCAACATGCTGTTTTCTTTTGCTAATTCGCTGCCGTTGATGCTGACCCTGTGGGCGATCAACGGTTACGCGCAGTCGGCCGGCTGGTCGCTGGTGGTCAAGACGCTGACGAACTGGACCACGACCAGGTACCGCGGTTTGCTGGTGGGCCTCATATCGACCTGCTACCAGGTCGGGAACGTGCTGGCGTGGCTGCTTGCCGGATATGTGGCGGGCAACTACGGCTGGCGTGCGGCGTTCATCGTTCCATCGGCGATCCTGGCCGCGATGACCCTGTCGCTGTGGCTTTTCCTGCGCGATGACCCGCGCCTTGCCGGTTTCGGGCGCATCCGCGACGACCTCGGCGACACGCCGAAACACGCGACGGTCGAAGAGGCGATGGAAGCCGAGAAGCTTCCCTTCCTTGAGACGATGCGTCTGGTGTTGACCAACCGCGTCCTCTGGGTGCTGGCCCTCGGCTACTTCTGCATGAACGCGGTCCGATACTCCTTCATGAACTGGGCGGTCACCTACATGGCCGAATACCATGGACAGAACATCAAGGAGAGCGCGTTCAAGGCGGTCGCGTTGCCGTTGATTGGCGCGATTGGCGCGGTGCTCGCGGGCTGGCTCTCCGACCGCATATTCAAGGGTCGACGCGCGCCCCTGTGCGCCATCATGCTGTTCGGGCTGGCCGCGACGTGCATCGGATTCGTGATGATTCCCCGCGGCGAGACGCTGATCGCAACGGCGATGCTGGGCCTGGCCGGCTTCCTGGTTTATGGCCCCGACATGCTGATGAGTGGCGCCGCCACCGCCGACGTGCATCCCAGGGCCGCGGCGGCCGCGACCGGTTTCACGATGGCGATGGGTAATTTCGGCGCGATGATCTCGGGCGCCGGCATAGGCTGGCTGATCAAGAGAACCAGACTCGGCGAAACGTCGATCAAGGCGGCGCTTCCCGACTGGATGTCCGCGTATTTCAGCGAGTGGCTGCTGGTGTTCGTCCTGCTGGCCGTGCTGGCCATCTTCTCGGCCCTGCTGATGACCACCATCTGGAACGCCAAGCCGAAGGGCGCGAAGTAGAGTTTCTTCAAAAATCCCAATCGACTTTTGCGGTTTGGTGAGCGATCCGGACCCCATCCCGAACAAATCATTATATACTTGGGATGTTAACCCAGGTTATCGAGGGATTCATGACCCGGACATCCAGGAGTTTCTTCTCGGCTGCCGCCTGTCTGGCGGTTTTGACCATTTCTGTTGCCGGTTGCGGTCCTGAAGGCGATCCGATCACGATGGACACCATCATGATCGAGGATCTCGCCCAGTCCGACTCAATCGAGGATTTCGATACGACGCCGGACTTGATCGACGATCGCGACCTGATCGTTGATCCGGATACCGCCGTCCCGGATGTGGCCGAAAATGATCTGGTAGTGGCCACGGACGATGGCGTCGTCGACGTCGTGGATGATGTTGTCGCGGATGTTGCGGTTACCGATGTCGTGGTGCCTGACACACAGGAAGAGGACACTTCCGAGCCGGCTCCCTTTTGCGACGGATACGACGACTGCGCCGACAACGAGTCCTGCCTGCTCAGTCTTGGCATGTGCCAGACCAGGGCCACCTGGACCTCGGCAGCGCTGGGATTGTTCAATGTCCACTCGATGGACGGTGCGGCGAGCGACCGCTTGATCATCGACGGCGAACGTTTCACCACGGGCGGGTTGCTGGCCGGTGACGTCAAGGTCAAGGTTGGCACGGTGCTGGTCAGTGGAACCTCCATTGCCAAGGATGAGAACCGTCTGTACATCGCGGTGAGCGGCACGATGCAGGGGCAGATCACGGTTTATGATTCGGACAACAAGGTGGCGACCATTCCCGGTCCCTTCAAGCAGTCCCCGAAGGGCAAGGTAGCATGCGACGGCAGCACTCCGGCCGCAAGCGGCGAGATCCCGGAAAACCCGTGGGAAGCCGGTCCGTACGCCGCCGGATACGTGGATATCAAGGCGGACTGGGGAACCAGCAAGACCCGTGTCTACTATCCCGCCGAGTGCGGTTCGATCCGGCGCCCGGCGGTGGTCGGAACCTGGCCTCTGGTCGTCATCCTGCACGGAAACGGGGCGTTGCACCTTCAGTATGAATACCTGGCCGAACTGTTCGCGACGTGGGGCTTCGTGTCGATTATGCCGCTGACCATATCGAATCTGGTCAACGAGGACTATTCGCAGTTGATCTTTGACACGGCCCCGGTGATCGAGCGTTTCCGCGGCAAGGAACTTTCCGCCGAACACGAGGTGCTCGCCGGTGTGACGACCACCAGCAATATATTCTTTGTGGGACATTCGCGTGGAACCGGAAGGGCCGAGGAACTGGCAAACGTGAATGAGTCCGGCTTGTGGGACTACACCCTGGGCGGCATCTATCTGGGACCGGTCGACGATTACGGCTGGAGTGTGCCGGGTTACCTGATGGTATTCGGCGGCGGCAAGGATCGACAGTCGAACGCGATGACCTACGAGGCCGGCTACAACGAGCATACCGGGGATAAGTGGCTGATCGAGATTCCAGGCGCCAACCACGGTTCGTTCTGCGACCACAAGGTCTACGGGTACGGGGCGCTGGGGCCGATGGGCGACGCCGAGCCTCTGATTTCGCGCCATCGTCAGCACATGATCGTGCAGATGTTCGCCGTGCCGCTTATTCAGCGCGCGTTTGGTCTGGATGAACCGTTCACGGACTATCTGGACCTGCCGCCGGCCGGAACCGACTACACGGTGGAGCATGCCCCGGCTCAGGACTGATTCGATTGGCCTGCGCCTCGCCGTGGATCCCGGATGATGGAGGTTCTCGATGACATCGGGCTCGGATCGAAATTTGAATGGCACCGGACAAAGGCGGATACATCCCGGGTTGATCGTCCTGTTCATCGTTGTCGGGCTGGTCTTCTGCGCGGCCGCGATCGGTGGGGTCTGGCTGTTTGGCAGATGGATTGGACTGATGACCGCGTCAGACCAGGCGTCAATGGAGTCAGCCGCGATGTCCCGGGGCTCGGTGGCGCAGCAGGCAGAACCTGCCGCCTCGCAGCGCCAGGAGACTGGCAACGCCGTGGTTCCAACCCCGGCCGCCGAACCCAGGAAGGCAGGGCCTGGCGAGTCCTGTCGTTCGAGCTACGACTGCGCTCCCGATGGCTTTGACACCCAGATGTTGTGTGTGGAAGGAACGTGCAAAATCGACTGGTGGTGCATGTGCTACTACGAGATTCAGCAACCCGGCAATTCCATGGTTCCTTCGACCGGATGCCGTCGCGGCCGCTCAACGTGCGAGAATCTGAGAGCGACCTCGATCAAGGGCTCGGCCAGCCTGGTCCCGAACGGCATGATCCGTGACTGTGTGTCGGTTCCTTCGACGCACCCCGCCGAAAGACTGGGCGGTTACCAGGGGTGGTCAGACTCGAAGCGTCCGGGCGCGGTCCAGCGGATTGGAGCGTGCGTGTTGCCGTGAACCCGGCCCGGTGATTCCCTCCTTGTCCGCTGCGGGTCCTCTTTGTAGCGAATCGGAATTGTGATAAAACGTCCGCCTAAGCCAGGAATGTTTGGAGAGGCCGCCCAGGTGTCGCCGAATCCCATGTCCGGCTTGTATTTTACGGGGTGTAAGCATTTGAGAAACGAAGTCGTCGATACGTTGCGGGGCGGTACCGGATCCGTGGTCGTCAGATGGAGCCGATGGCTGCCGTCCGTACTTGTGATGCTCGGGGCGGCGCTTCTATGGTTCATGATTTTTGCGGGCACATGCCGGGGTGGCGAGGTGCACGGCTCCGGGCAGGCGATGGCCAGGGGCAGCGTCGATGACGTGAATCAAGGAAGCGGCCCGGACACCCCCGCGGTTTCGGTCGATCCGGAACATCCCGGATGGGCGGTGCCGACAACGGCGGGCCTCAGGTTGAGGACCGAGCCGGGCACTGATGGCGCGGTTCTTTTGACCATGCGGCCTGACACGTGGATTCGCGTGACGGCCTGCTCGACAGTGCCGTCCGGCGGGAATAACGCCAATGCTTCGTGGTGCCGCGTAAACGTGACACCGGTTCAGTCGGGATGGGTGGATTCCTCTTATCTGTCATTCAAGACGGACGAGGAGTATCGGGAACACTTCCGGGTCTCGCGCGTCAAGTCGCCGTTTATCGGACGTGAAACCCCGGTGGACACCACGACCATTCCCAGACTGCTGTCAGAGAGGGGATATGTGCCGTCGCCCACGTTCAAGGCGTACGTGGTGGCCATCGAGCGGAAGCCGGACGGTGCCATCGTTTATCACCGCTTCGATTACAACGGGACGTCTGTTGATCGCGACAACTGGTGGCCGGCGTCGTCGGTGAAGCTGTTCGCGGCGGTCGCGGCCCTTGAGTATCTGCGGTCGATGAATTTCAGCAGCAAGGCGGAACTGACTTTTCACTACGAAGGAAAGGATGTGACCAACTCGGTCGAGTGGCTTGTGAAGCAGGCTATAACGCCTTCAAACAACACAGCTTTTGATCGGCTGGTGGAGTTCGTCGGGTTGGAACGGATGAAGGCGTGGTTCGTGCGTTCGGGGATCCCGGATACCGTGTTGCTAAGGGCCTACTCGGGTCGCGTCAGGGACGTGGAGACCGGTTTCGGGACATTCAGGGACACTCCGGCGGTCACGATCTGCGAGGGCAAACGGCCCTGCAAGAAGTTGAAGGCGCAGAAGGGCCAGGACAAGCCGTGGACGTGCCCGAACCAGGGCAACTGCTCGACGCTGCAGGACCTGACCGAGGTGCTGAGGCGCGTGATGCTGCACGAGGATCTGCCCGAGAGCGAGCGTTTCGACCTGGGAAAGGGGGAACTGACGCTGCTCCGGGGAGCCCTGTCCGGGAAACGGGCGCGCGGGCTCGGCGTCGTCAATGGCATCAGGGACGGTTTCGGGTCGGTTCAGATTCAGACCTTCAGCAAGCCGGGCTTCGCGTACCAGTGGTTTTCCGATCATGTGTATGTGAAGTGTCCTTCCTGCACGGGGCCGGTGCGCGAGTGGCTGGTGGCGATGGCCGGACATGGCGGGCGTGACGTACTTGACGAGGGGGCCCGACATATCGGCGCCCTGATGGCGGCGGGGGCGTTCGGGCCGCCGATTGAAGATGCGGGAGGTTCCAGATGACATCGGGTGCGGGCATGGACGGGCAGGGGTCCGGCAAGGCGCGGCTCAGTCCCTGGTTGGTGATTGTGGCGGTTCTTGTCGGGATGGCGGTCTGCGCGGCCGGTATCGGCGGATTCTGGCTTGTGGGGAGATGGATTGGGAATAAGCACGAGGGCAAGGCACATGCAGGCGCGAGTCAGCAGGCCTCGACCTCCGCCCCTGTCCCTGTCCCTGACCCTGCCCCCGCGCCTGTGTCCGACTCCAAGGTCCGTTGGGTTTCCGTCCCGGGCACCGGTCTTGAGTTTTCCAGAACCGAGGTCACCGTCGCTGAGTACGAAAGGTGTGTCAGGGAGGGGCCCTGCACGTCACCGCACTTCAACGACGGCGAGTGCAAGATCTACGCTGGCAGCAGTTGGTATGAGAATGGCTACCGGGCAGGCCAGGAATTCCAGAGAGCGGACAGTCCGGTTGTCTGCGTGACCTATGCCCAGGCAAGTCAATTTGCTGCCTGGGCAGGCGGCCGCCTGCCTTCGGGGAGGGAGTGGCAGGCCGCGCTGGCAAGTCTGCCTGAACGCAGTCTTTCCTGCGAAAGCGTTGTCATGAAGGGGGGGAGGGGAGAACTTGGCGGTTGCGGCTCGAACAGCACCAGACCGGTGTGTTCACGGGGCGAGTACGGTGGGTTGTGCGACATGCGTGGAAACGTCTGGGAGATGGTCGCCGACACCCGCTTTTACAAAGGGATCTCCCATCAAGTCAACTGTGGCGGCTCCTGGACCACCTATGATCCTGTGAAGTTCGGTGGCTGTGAAAATCTTGACCTGCCTTATCTGGGCGTCAACAACCTCGGATTCAGGATTGTCCGTTGAGTTGATCGCCGGCCCACACGAGCATCCCGGTCGGTTGCAGCACGACATCGCCGTCCTACCCGTGTTGATGGACTGAAATGGACGACAGACCGTTTGGGCGAATCCTGCGGGCTGCCTAGAACATGTGGACGGGCCAGCCGCGGGTCTGGGCCTCGGCCAGGAGGGAGCGGTTCGGCTTGTCGTTGCGGCCGATGACGATCGGCTGGCGGGACGCCTGAAGCATCTCGAAGTCACCCATGGAGTCGCCGAACGAAACGTCCGGCATGCGACCGAAGTTGGCCTGTATGGCGGTGACCTTGCCGGCGTTGCAGATGAGGGGTTCGACCATCGTTTCGGTCATGATGCCGTCCTTGACCACGCTTTCCATGCCGATGACGTTTTCGGGGTCGAAGTTCATCAGCGGGGCCGCCGGTCGGACGGTCCAGCGGTTGGTGGCTGAGACGATCCACACGTCGAAACCAGACTCCGAGAGTCCGCGGACCAGAGTCGCCATCGCGGGCCGGTAGTTCGGCCAGGCGGCGGCCATCTGGAACGACCAGCGCATGATATCGGTTTCCGGGATCCCGGCCATGGACTGAACCGCCCATGCGTATCCGCGCGCGCGGTTTTCGTCCACGCGACGCTCGTATTCCGCCCAGAGGTCGCTGGCGCAGTCCCGGTTCGGCAGAAGGCGTCCGGCGATCAACCATCTGAAGAACGCCTCGCCGATGTCCTCGTTCCAGAGGGTGCCATCCGCGTCGAAACATGCCAGCTTGCGGCCCGGTTCGGCCATCAGCAGCAAGATCGCGTCCTGTACGGGTTGAGAAAACGGGGCCAGCCAGTTTGGGATCACGACGCCGGACATCTGCATTCCTCGCAGTCAGAAGGGCCGTTCAATTACGCCCTGCCGCCGGCGTTCTGTCAATGTCAATCGCGCCATACGGACCTTTCGTGTAGAATCGCGCCGTGTTTGTTGGAAGGCGGGGCGAGGTCGCGATGAAGGAACTTTCGAAGGGTGCGGCGGATAGAATCAGGAAAATCAAGGCGTTCGCGCTGGACATGGATGGAACGGTGTATCTCGGCGGGCGGTTGCTGCCGGGGACGCCACCGTTTTTGAAGATGTGCGCGGAACGCGGCATCCCGCATGTGTTCCTGACCAACAACTCCTCGAAATCATGCGCCGAATATGTCAAGAAACTGAACGGGATGGGAATCGCGGCCGACCTTTCCAGCGTGATGACGTCGGGCGAGGCGGCTATCCGTTATCTGCACCGTGAGTACCCGGGCCGCACCGTTTATCTGTGCGCCACTCCATCGTTCGAGCAGGAGGTTCGCGAGGCGGGAATTCCGCTGGCGCGGGGCAGGGCGGACGCGGACATGGCGGTGCTTGCCTTCGACACGACCTTGACCTATCAGCGGCTGGTGGACCTGTGCGACATCGTGCGGGACGGCAAACCCTTCGTGGCGACGCATCCGGACAACAACTGTCCGGTGGACGGCGGTTACATCCCCGACGTCGGCGCCATGCTGGCGCTGGTGCGCACCTCGACAGGCCGCGACCCGGATTTCGTGGTCGGCAAGCCCAGCCGTCTGATGATCGGCGCGTTGTGCGACAAACTGGGGCTGCAGGCGGCGGATATCGCGTACTGCGGCGACCGGCTTTACACCGACATCAGGATGGCGGTCGATTCGGGCATGGTCGCGACCCTGGTGCTTTCCGGTGAAACCACGCTGGACGACGTTGCCGCATCCGAACTGAAGCCTGACATCATATTCGACGATCTGGGCGAGATCGCGGAGTTCATGGGGTCCTGACCGGCCGCAAAACCGTATCCGATGATTGCCGCGCCACGTCGCCCGTCTTTGCCGCGCCTGTTCTTATTCCGGCCGTAATTAGCTGCTTTTGCGTAGGTTGTTGCTGATTTCATAGAGTGTTGCCTCGCTTTCCAGAAAGAGATTTTCCATGTGGTTGACATAGTGTTTCCATGTTCCGTACAATGAATCCCGAAATCACTTTCGGGGGTTGCAGATTAATATATCTCAAATTCATTCTGAATTTGGTGACGTGAAATGTCGTTTTCGAGGCCTGGTGCTAATTATTGTGGCTGTTTTTGGTGTATTGATTCCGTCTTCAGCGCTCGCATTCAGGACGTTTATGTGGAATGCGTCGGCCGTTTACGTCGAACTCTACTATTATCCACATGCCGACGGATCTCCTGATACCGAGTTCCGTGTTTATTCCGATTTTCGTGTGATGGAGGACTATATTTGCAAGAAAATTGGGGATGTTCGGGACTTCGAATGTGGTTCCATCGATGTGATGGACTGACATCGTCCCGCGTGATTCATTTGGAGGTATCAAAGATGCTAAATCTAAAAACCGGTGGTCAATACGTGCTGGGCATATTGGTGTCGTCGCTTGTGGTTTCGTGTTCGGCGTCCAAGGTGGATCCCGTTGACAATGGCGGGGATTCGGCAATATCCGATGCGGTTGTGGTCAATGACGCCTTTGATGCAAAGGATGCTCAAAACGCAGTGGATTCAAGTGATCTGGACGCCGATTTCAGTGACGCCGCGCTCGATGCGGATGGTATTGCTGGGGATGGCTGCGGGTATTCGGACTGCACTGTTATGGACATCCCGACCGACGCGATTGTCTGTGGAGATGTGCCCCAGGAGGGTTGTCCTTGTGATCCAATTAACGATAAGCCGTGTTGCTTGGAGATTGCTAAAGGAATGTCTTGTGGACTGGAACCTTTGGGCAGTGATGTTTTTGAATACTTGTGGGGTGTGTTTTGGGATTGTGGTTGTGATGATGGTCCGTATTGTGAGGGGCAAGAAGTGTATCCTTTATGTCAAAGATGATTCAGGAGTGTTCACAATGAAAAACATCACGATTGTTTTGCCGGTTTTTGCTTTGCGCTTTCCCAGGGTGCGAGATTGACGAGGTCTACAAACCAAATGTGATTCAGTCATCTGTCACGACAAGCGAGTTGAACGCGGCAGACGATGAAGCTGTCACCATTCTGGGGAGCGAGGCATTGATGAAACTAATTGCTGAGAAACGTCGCGAGTCTCCCGCATTTGCTGCCGCGATGGATGGCAGCTTTAATGGAGTGCCTGCAGGTGAACGTTCTGTTGTTGTCACGAATACAAGACCTGAGCCCATGGACTCCGCAGAGGATGGGACTGCAGACGACGCAGAAAAATATGAGAATCCAGTCGAGGGTGTTGTTCCTTTCTCGGCGACCCATGAATCGGGTGTGGGGCTAAGAGCCAGGATTAGAAACGGGGTCGAACCGTCTGATCTTGAGCAGTCTGATGGAAAGGCAAATGCTGATACTTCGTACCCACCCGAGCCTGTGCCATTCAGGTTCTGACCCAAAGGCTTGGTGTGATTGGGACGCGATTGTTCCGACATGTCGGATAGGCAGCGATTGGACTCTGTTATTCAGAATTGTTTCATTGGGTGTGGGCAAGCCGTGCAGCATTCAATGGAGGAACTCAGATGGCAGAATTGATGAACCGGACAGGATATGGGCTGGGCATATTGGTGTTGATGCTTTTGGTTTCGTGTTCGGCGTCCAATGTGGATCCGGTTGACAATGGCGGGGATTCAAGGAATTCCGATGTCGTTGCAATCGATGATGCCTTTGACGCAAAGGATGGTCGGGACGCAGTGGGGTCTAATGACTTGGACGCCGATCTCAATGATGTCACGATCGATGCGGATGGTGTCGCCAGGGATGGCTGCGGGTACGCGGACTGCACTACCATGGACATCCCGACCGACGCGATAGCCCGAATTGTAGAGAGCAAGTGGATTACCCGATGTGTCATATGCAATGAAGGAGGCTCGTTCACAATGAAAAGTATGCTGGCCGTGGCGGGTCAGTTCGCGGGCGGTTCGTCGAGCACGGTGTCCGGCCTTTCCTTGCGCAGCGTTTCCTGGGATTCCGGCTGGCAGGCATCAACCTCGGGCAGTTCATCGCCCATCACAGGCGTGGCCTGGAGCGTGGGCTGAACTCCTTCCAGTTTCGACAGGGCCTGGTCCATCCCGGCCATGATCGGACCCATCTCGTCTCGCAGGATCCCTGACAGCGACTGGATGACATAGACCGGATTCTTCTTTTCAACCTTGCGCTTGCGGTCGAATGAATAGCGCCAGATCACCTTGCCGTCCGACAGCCTGGTCAGTTCCAGGTTCATTGCCAGGTGCGCGTACCAGTCGCCGGCCGAATCGTATTCCTCGATGGCGTTGATTTCGCCGCCCAGTTCGTATTGAAACTTCGTGTCGCCGTATTCCAGTTCGACGCCCTCGAACAGACCGGTCCTTTTGATGTGTTCGTGGAAGATGTCCCGCATCATCTTCTGGGGCTTGGCCGCCCAGTAACGGTAGACGTAGTACTGGAATTCCCACGGAGACTGCCGGTAGACCAGTTGAGGCCGGTTGTACGCTTCGCCGATGGTGAATCGTTTGACCCGCAGGCGGCCCTGGTGAAGCGCGTCCGGGATCTGACGTTCGACCGATTCGATGTGCGGGTAGCTTAGCGCGTAGTAGTAGCGGCGCGTCGGCCCGCCGCAACCCAGGGACGAGACCGTCATGATCGCCAGCGCCGTCAGCGCCATAAGCAGTCGGACATTGCGTGTGTCAGTCATGGGAGTTTTCGCTCCTTTTCATCCGAGCCGCCCAGCAGCAGCCCCGGGTTTTCGCGGATCATGCGCGCGAACTCGCTGAGGTCCTCGAGCGCGTCCTCCAGGTACGACAGGCTGACGAAAATGTCATCCTTGGCGCGCAGGACGGTGTTGTCGATATTCGTGACGGTTCCGAGTAATTCGTCAACCAACTGGCCGAGTTTCTTGACCATTTCCTGGATCTGGGCGTCGTCGATCGCGACGCGTGCTTCGGTCGTGATCACGTCTACGTTTTCCACGATATGACGGATTCGCTGTTTCTCGACCGCCTGGTTCAGATTCGCCGCCAGCGACCGGATTTCCTTCAGGGCCGCGGTACCCTCGGACTCGAACACGACGACCGTGTGCTCCAGCCTGTCTGTCGATTCCTCGAGGTTGACAATCACCTGCTTGACGGCGGGGCGGTTCTCCTCGATGGTGTCACGTGCGGACACCGCCAGACTGTCAATATTGCCGACGGTGGTCATCAGCTTTTCACGATTCGGCGCGGACAGCAGTTCGTTCAGCTTGTTCGTCAGCAGTTCGACCTTCTCGGCGATGATTTCGGCCTTGCCGGTCAGTTTGCCCATGAAGGACTCGCCCGACGGGATCTCGCTGCCGGGCGGCAGGAAATCGCTGGCCGACGTGCCCCCGGACAGCTCGATGTACTTGGCGCCGGTGATACCGGACGAGGTCACCACCGCTACCGTGTCCTTCTTGACCGGCGTGCCGGCCTTCAGGCTGATCGTCGTGACGATCTCGCTGACGTTGGTCCGGTTGATCTCGAGGTCCTCGACCCTGCCGACCCAGATCCCGTTGTACTTGACCGACGCGCCCTTTTCGAGGCCGGCCAGGGATTCGTTGAACCTGATCGTGTACATGTCGTTCTTTTCGATCAGTTTCAGGCCGGCCAGCGTGCCGATCGTGCCGAACAGCACGACGGTCGAGAAAATCAGGAATATCCCCAGTCTGACCTTCTGGGCCCTGGTAATCATGCCCTTTCCTCCAGGTGAGCCAGGAGCGAGTGTGTCCTGGCGGATTGGGTGGGAACGCTTCTTGCAAAGAAATCAATCACTTCCGGTACGTCGCAACGTTGAGCGTCGGACAGCGGACCGTCAAACAGCAGGCGGCCGCCCGTTCCGAGCATCACCACGTCGTCGGCGATCATGGCGATGCTGGGGAGTTCGTGCGTGACGACCACGACCGACATGTTGAATGTCGCCTTCAGATTCAGAATCAGTTCGTCCAGGGAGGCCGCCGTCTGGGGGTCCAGTCCGGCCGAAGGCTCGTCGCACAGCAGCAGGGCAGGGTCCATCACCATCGCGCGGGCAAGGGCAGCCCTTTTGCGCATGCCGCCGGAAAGCTCGGACGGAAGCATCTCCATCGCGTGGCCCAGGCCGACCAGGTCCAGCTTCAGGCGGACGATCTCGCGGATGACGGTGGGCGGCAGTTTCGTGTGTTCGCGCAAGGGCATGGCGACGTTTTCGGCGACGGTGATCGAATTCAGCATGGCGCCGGCCTGGAACAGCAGGCCGATCCCGGTCAGAGCCATCGTAAGTTCGTTGCCGTCCAGGTCGTTCAGGTCGTTGCCGTCGACCGTCGTCTTTCCCTTCCAGGGGTGCAGAAGGCCGATGATGGCCTTCAAAAGCGTACTTTTTCCGCAGCCGGAAGTACCCACGATGGTGGTGACCTTTCCACGCGCGAAGTCCACCGAAAGGTCTTCGATGACCGGCAGGGTCGTGTACCCGACGGTCAGGTTTTCGACGCGGATGATCGGGTCTGTCATCACCATCTGCCTACCAGTCAAACCAGAAAATCAGGCTGAAGATCGCGTCGGCCGCGATCACCGTGAAGATCGACTGCACGACGGATGACGTCGTTGCGATGCCGACGCCTTCGGCGCCTCCGTGGACCTTGAAACCCCGGTGAGAGCCGACAAAAACTATGATCCAGGCGAACGAAATGCTTTTGATGATGGCCGTTACCATGTCCTTGACGGTCAGGGCGGACCAGAGCTCGGCGTTGTAGGTGACGACGCTTTGATCCAGGTAGCTGACCGCCACGACCAGACCGCCGACGATGCCCATCATGATCGCCATGGTCGACAGCAGGGGGCCGGTGAGCGTCATCGCCAGGATCCTGGGAACGACCAGGTGACGGATCGGGTTGATGCCCATCGTCTTAAGGGCGTCGACTTCCTCGGTGATCACCATCGTCGAGATCTCGGCGGCGATCGAGGAGCCGCAGCGCCCCGCGACCAGGATGGCCGTCATCAGGGGGCCCATTTCGCGCGCCATGGCGATGCCAACGAAGTCGGCCAGGTACACGTCGGCGCCGAAGTCGCGCAGCACCGAGGCGGACTGGAGCGCGACCGTGACACCGACGAGCAGGGAGATCATCGCGACGATTCCGAAGGATTCCAGGCCGATGCGGACCATCTGGTCCAGGACGTACTCGCCACGCACGCGGTTCATCCGATTCCAGATGCCGGTGACGGCAAGGTAGAAGGTGTCCACGATAAGGACAAGCAGGTCGATTGTGCCTTCCAGGGCGCGATCGATGGCGTCGCCGGTCTTTTCGAAGACGTTTGGGCGGCGGCGGGCCTGATCCGGCAGGTCGATCGAGACTCGGAAGAGTTTCAAGGCGTCGGCGGCGGCGTGACTGATTCCAGCGACCTTGATGGTGGCGTTCTTGCGGGTCGCGGTGTCCACGATAACGCGGCAGAGCGCGGCGCCGGCGCTGTCCATGCTGGTGACGCCGTTCAGGTCGAGCAGGATGGCCGGGCTGTGCGAGGTCCGAATCAGGTCGGGGATCTGGCGGAAAACACCGGCGACCGTATGGCGATCCACCGGGCCATCAAGCCTGATCTCAAGGACCGAAGGTTCGCTGGGTGCGGCGGCCGCCATTGAAACACCTGTGTATCCAGCCTGAAATTGTCGGCCACCACCCCCGATCCGTCAAGAAACGGCCCGGTGGAGGGTGAATTGCCTGCCGTGAGCCTGTCGAGGGCCAACCCTGAGCTTGTCGAAGGGGCCCATACAAAGCCCAGGGCGCGAGCCCTGGGATCAAGTCACCCAAACAATACAGGCTCGAGCGTAGCGAGGCCCTGACACGCCGAAGCCTTGGCGAAGGCGGTCCGTCCATCCAGAGCCCACGGCGCCAGCCGTGGAAATTGGTGCCCAATATCCGCTAACGGTCCGTCCATACGCATCCCCGGGCTTGCGCCCGTGGCAAAGCATGAACGGGCGACCCTGCGGGCTGGCCTCCGGAAGGGCGAATGTGATTCGCCCCTACGCCGGAACCTGACCCTGCTCCTGACCCTGATCCTGGCCCTGTCCAAAAGGGCGAATGTTATTCGCCCCTACACCTGTCCCTGTCCCTGTCCCCGTAGCGGCGAAGGCGGTTCGTACCGGGGCAGATTGAAACAAGCCACCCCGTCGTTCGAATAGTACCGGGCCTGGATTGTTGACCAGAACCCACGGGAGAGCGGACTGCACGTTAGTAACGCTTGACGGTATTAACGTGCGCCGTTATTATTTCGATGATTGGATCTTTTAAGTGTCGTGAGACCGAAAGGTTGTTTCGACGGGATCACACCCGTGCCTTCCCCGGTGACATCTGCCGGTCGGCGCTGCGAAAGCTGCTGATGCTTGATGCCGCGGTGCGGCTTGACGATCTCAGGGCTCTTCCCGGAAACCGGCTCGAAGCGTTGAAAGCGGACAGGGCGGGGCAGTTCAGCATCAGGGTGAATGACAGATGGCGGATCTGTTTTGAGTGGTCCGGAGGGACAGCGGAACACGTTGAACTTGTGGACTATCACGACTGAGGTGACGAGATGACAGTAAAAATGCAGCCGGTGCATCCGGGTGAGATACTGGTTGAGGAATTCCTGAAACCGCTGGGCGTTTCGCAGTACAGGCTGGCAAAGGCAATCTGTGTGCCCGCGAGGCGTATCAACGAAATTGTTCACGGAATCCGCGGGATCTCGGCAGACACGGCTTTGCGGCTGGCGCGGTTTTTCGGAACTTCCCCTGAATTTTGGATGAACCTGCAGGCTCGTTACGACCTGGAGGTTCGCCGCGAGCAACTCGGCAGCCTGCTAACTGCGGGTATCCCGGTGTTCGCCGCATCGCAAAGACCGAATTGCCAACCCTGAGCTTGTCGAAGGCCCCATACAAAGCCCAGGGCGCGAGCCCTGGGATCAAGCCACCCAAACAATACAGGCCCGAGCGTGGCGAGGCCCTGACACGCCGAAGCCTTGGCGGAGGCGGTCCGTCCATCCAGAGCCCACGGCGCCAGCCGTGGGAATTGGTGCCCAATATCCGCTAACGGTCCGTCCATACGCCTCCCCGGGCTTGCGCCCGTGGCAAAGCATGAACGGGCGGCCCTGCGGGCCGGCCTCGGGATGGTTGGGGAGAACGGTGATACCCCGCGATCCCAGGGCCTCGGCGGCGCCTGCGGCGCCTGCCTCGTGCCTGGGCTCTGTATGAACGGCCAGCCCAGGAGGGCCGGCCTCCGGAAGGGCGAATTATCATTCGCCCCTACGCGAAGGTGATTCGCCCCTACGCGAAGGCGGTTCGCCCCTACGCGAAGGCGGTTCGCCCCTACGCGAAGGCGGTTCGCCCCTACGCCGGAACCTGATCCTGACCCTGACCCCGTCCCTGCCCCTGACCCTGATCCTGTCCCTGTCCAGAAGGGCGAATGTGATTCGCCCCTACGCGAAGGTGGGCGCTGGCTATCTGTTGCGATAGAGTGTACAATCCCCGGCTTCCGGTCCCGGTGACCGGATCTCTGACCCTCCTGGCCTTGTGACGTTAAGGATCTGGGGCAGGCCGTGATGGTCCTGGTGGGCTTCGAAGGTGGTTTGTCCTGTCTTCCCCGGTCCCCCTGCAGAAGTTGTGTTCCTGCCTCTCAAGATCCCGAATGGACCGAATTTTAATGGAAAAAGAACGTACTGAAGTCGGTTTTGCCGACATGGAACTGCCCGAGCCGGTCATGAAGGCTTTGACCGAACTTGGCTGGGAAACCCCAACACCGATTCAGGCAGCGACCATCCCGCGCATGCTCGCGGGGAGCGACATCGTCGGCCAGGCGCAGACCGGCACGGGCAAGACCGCCGCCTTCGCGCTGCCCATCATGTCGCGGATTGACGTCTCCAGTCGCGACACGCAGGCGCTGATCCTGACCCCGACCCGCGAGCTCTGCATCCAGGTGGCGCAGGTCCTGACCGACCTGGCGGCCGGAATGAAGGGATTCAAGGTGCTAGCGGTGTATGGCGGACAGGGATTCGCCGAGCAACTGGTCGCCCTGAAGCACGGGGTGCAGGTGGTGGTCGGAACGCCGGGCCGCGTGATGGATCACATGCGTCGCAAGACGCTGAAGCTGGACGCACTGTCGATGCTCGTCCTGGACGAGGCCGACGAGATGCTGCACATGGGATTCATCGAGGATGTCGAGTGGATTCTGGAACAGACTCCGTCGGATCGGCAGATCGCGCTGTTTTCCGCGACCATGCCGCCCGAGATCAGGCGCATCGCGCGTAAGCATCTGAACGACCCTGAAGAGATCATGATCTCGACGGCAAACACGACCGCCGACAACATCGTCCATCGGTATTGGATCACTCAGAACCCGAACAAATTCGAGGTTCTGGCGCGTATCCTGGAGACCGAGGAACACGACGGCGTGCTGATATTTTCAAGAACTAAGTCGGGGACGATCGAGATCGCGGAACGCCTGTGCGAGGCCGGCATCCCGGCCGCGTCCCTGAATGGCGACATGAAACAGGTCGAGCGTGAGCGCACCGTTGATCGGTTCAAGGATGGCAAGATGGACGTCCTGGTCGCGACCGACGTGGCGGCACGCGGTCTTGACGTCGACCGTATCAGTCACGTGATCAACTACGATCCCCCGCATGACACCGAGGGTTACGTTCACCGTGTCGGCCGAACGGGAAGGGCGGGGCGCAGCGGGACGACGATCATCATCGCCACGCCGCGTGAAAGGCGCTTTCTGGCCGAGATAGAACGTTCGACGGGGTTGACGCTTCTGCCTTACGAGATGCCGACCCTGGAGAACATGAATCGCAAGCGGATCGAGAAGTTCAAGGACGGGATTGCCCGCGCGCTGCGGGATGACGGCTGTGGGCAGTTCGCCGGGGTGATTTCGGAATTCATTGAAGAAACCGGCGTGCCAGCGGTGAATGTTGCGGCCGCGCTGGCCAGAGTCATTCAGGGGTCGACTCCCCTGACTCTGGACAGCATGCCAGGCTCCTGGACTCCGACCCGCTATTCGCGTGCGGAGCCTGCTTCAAGACCGGGGCGGGGCCAGCGTCCCGAGCGTTCCGGCGCCACGGGCAGGCGCGCGGCGGCCGGCGATGGTTATGGCTCGCGGGATGATTCCGGGCGCGGCAGCACCGGCAGGGCGCCTTCGTCGGCTCCGGTCATAAAGCCTCGTTCGTCAAGACGTCCCGAGGACGGCATGGATCGGTACCGTGTCGAGTGCGGATACGTTCACGGGGTCATGCCCGGCAATATCGTGGGCGCGATCGCGAACGAGGCCGGCCTGCGTGGTTCGGACATTGGCCACATCGAGATATTCGATGAATACAGCACCGTCGACCTGCCTACCGGGATGCCGGACGATATCTACGCGATTCTGAAACGCGCGAAGATCCTGAACCGGGCGTTGTCCCTGTCGCTGATTCATCAGGCGCATCAGGAGAGTTACGAAACGCGGGAACGGCCCAGGGACTATCCCCGCGCCAAGGTCGGTGGAAGCGGTGACCTGCCTCCCAGACGTCCCCGTCCCGATCGGCCGGCGTCCCGCAAGCCGTCGAAAGCCCCGCGTCGCCGAGGCTGAGTCCCGCGAATCATCGGCAAAACGACGAAAAACGAAGCGTGCATGCGGCTTGATCAGGTGCGGTTCAGGCGCTTGCAGACCAGGGCGTGTATCGCGGAACTGATCCGGTTCAGGCCGTGGATCATCGCGTCTCGATCGGTCGGCGACATGTGGGTGTCGTCGCCGTGAGCGTCCACCGCGGCGATTTCCACGTCACGGGAAAAGGCTCGCAGAAGGTTCAACTTTACCACCGTCGGCCCCATCGAGGCATCCGGCATTATCCAGCCAACATTCAAGAATTTCTTGGTGTTGTGTGATAACTTCTGAAGTTCATCGGCGCTAAGGCCGCCGACCACCAGGGCGGGAACCGGGGTACCGGTGACCTCGGCCGCCAGCAGTCTTCGCAGCCAGTCGAGGATGTCGCCCAGGTCCGACGCGATGTCTCCAAGCCCCTCGCCGATCGCCGCCTGCTGGGCGTCCAGGACGTACGCCTGGAGCAGGTCCAGCTTTCCACGGAACCTGATTGCCGGATGGTTCTTGGGAACAAGCGACCGGTTGTCGAACAGGTGCGTGAATCCGTTCGGCTTGCTGTCCAGTTCCAGCCCGCTTTCCAGGATCCGGTAGGGTTTGGTCGGCCTGGGCGCCAGGGCCGCGCGTGTGCGGCAGAAACGCTCTGACAGGCATTCAAGTTCCTGTTTCGGCGTCATTTCACGGGGACTTGCCGCCATTTCCAGAACCTTTGCCTGGAATGCAGCCGCCGCCGCCTCGACCTCGGGCACGTCCCCGACCAGCAGTCCGCCCGCGAAGTTCGTCTCGGACGGCGGTTCGAAGAAGCGTTTCATCTCGACATTGGCCGCCTTCAGCGCGGCGTCCAGGCCAACGACGGCCTCGATGGGCGGCGCGATCAGGTACGCCATCGGGGTTCCGGGCTCGACCCCGGCCAGTCCGGCCAGGTAGCGCCCGACGCTGGGGATGACGTGCGGGAAGAAGATCAGCGTCGCCTGGTCGTTCGCGGCGTAGAACCACGCCTTGGCGTCAAGGTACCTGAGCGTGGCCGACAAGGCCGACGTGACGCTTTCCTCGTCGGCGGCCGCGAAGATCCCGATCACCTCGCCCGAAAGCGGCCCGGACGCATGATTCGATCCAGCGTAGAAGCTGCGGCCATACACGACGTCCACGTCAGCGGCCTTGGTGCCCTCGTCCAGCGCCGTGTAAAGGGCGTCATCGCTGGTGCACGTCAACAGCCCGATGGCGCGGTGGTGGGGCGCCAGCTTCAGGTCGCGCGCAAGCATCGGATCGACGTTCGGGATGACCCGCAGGCCCAAAACGCGCGGTTTTACTGGTTCGAGGATCATCTTGACCTCTGGGGTTCAAGGGCGCCAGTCCGATCAACCGTTGGCGTCCACGCCGGTCCTGCGCTCGCGCAACGCCTTGATACAACCCTCGACAAGCTTGGGCGCCGCCTCGTTACAAGGCAGGCCGCCGCTGTGGATGTTCGACGTGACGTCGCGCATCGCCTCGTTGAAGTTGCGGACTTTCATGTAGGTCACGTATCCGCCCATCGACTCGGCGGTTTTCAGCCCGGGGCGCTCGCCGACCAGCAGCAGTGAACATTCGGCGCCAGTGGCGCGCGCGACCTCGTCGGCCACGACCACGCGACCCCGGGACACGGCGAACACCGTGCCCACGCGGATGCCGGCCGTCTTGAATCCGTCAAGCAGCAGCGGCAGGATTGCCGGAATGTTCACATTCAGGGCCGTGGCGCTCAGACCATCGACTAGCACTATCTGGATCTGCGGTGACTTGATTGCGGTTTTCTTAATCTTTTCGACAGATTCCGCGTTCAGCCGGCGACCCAGGTCAGGGCGTCGCAGGAATTCCGCGTTGTCGCGCGCCGCCGAGTTCAGCAGCACGATATCGAATTTTTTCAGGATGTTTTCGTCCAGACGCGACGAAACCGCGTCCCTGGCCGCCGCGTGATCCTCGCGGAGTTGCAGATACGTCTCGGTGCGCGGGCGGACACCGGAACGGCCAACGCCCAGCCGTGCCGGCGTCGACGCCAGATATCCGGCGCGGTTGCCATCCGGCAGCCAGTTCTGCAGGGCCGGCGGCAGTGGCATCCCCATCCCGGCCCACTCGGCGATCCGCTTGGCCAGTTTCAGATCCTCGGGAGGGCGGTTGCCACCGGGCTGAAACCTGGTCGGCGCGGCCTTCTGGGCAAGGGCCTCGACAACAGCGGCGGTGACCATGTCTTGAAGCTGCTTTTCGTCCATTCAAGTCACCGTTTCACAAAAACAGGCCCATGTTTCCGGCCGAAGACGTCAGTCTGCCCGCCTTCATCAGACCCATCCGTTCCATCCAGGCCTCGAACTCGGGCGTGGGACGCAGTCCGAGCAGCTCTCGCACGGCGGCGTCGTCGTGAAAGCTGGTGGACTGGTAGTTAAGCATGATGTCGTCGCCCATCGGCAGGCCCATGAAGAAGTTGCAGCCCGCCGCGGCCAGGATTATCGCCAGGTTGTCGTTGTCGTTCTGGTCCGCGTCCATGTGGTTCGTGTAGCAAACGTCGCAACCCATCGGCAGCCCGTGGAACTTGCCCATGAAGTGGTCTTCCAGGCCGGCGCGCGTCACCTGGCGTCCGTTGTACAGGTACTCGGGGCCGATGAATCCGACCACCGTGTTGACCATGAACGGTTTGTAATGACGCGCCAGTCCGTAGCAGCGGGCTTCCATCGTCACCTGGTCGGCGCCGTGATGACCGCCACTGCTGAGTTCGGAGCCCTGTCCCGTCTCGAAATACATAAGGTTCGGGCCCGGAGCGGTGCCAAGTTCGGCGATCATCGCCGCGCCCTCGGCCAGCATCGCGTTGTTGATGCCGAACGCGTTGCAGCTTATCTGGCTGCCGGCAAGGCTCTGGAACATCACGTCCATCGGGGTGCCGTGACGCAGGGCCTCCATCTGGGTGGTGATGTGCGCCAGGCAGCAGATCTGGACGGGCACGCCGAAAGCGCGCGTGAATTCGTACAGGCGGTGCAGGATCGCCGAGGTTGCGTCCCACGTGTCGGTGACCGGGTTCACGCCGATCAGGGCGTCGCCCATGCCCCAGGAAAGGCCTTCCATGGTTGAGGCCAGGATGCCGTCCGGGCTGTCGGTCGTGTGATTGGGCTGCAGGCGGACCGAAAAGCGGCCCCGCAGGCCCAGTGTGGTGTTCGCGTGGGTGATGACGCGGATCTTCGACGCGGCCAGCGCCAGGTCCAGGTTGGTCATCAGCTTGGCGACCGCCGCGATGCATTCGCTGGTCAGTCCGCGGCCCAGTGCCAGCAGATCCTCGCCCGACGTGTTCGCGGACAGGATGTGCTCGCGAAGCTGCGAAACCGTCCAGTCGCGCACGCGGCCGAACGTCTCCTTGTCCAGGTCGGCCTCGATCAGGCGCGTGACTTCGTCCTGTTCGTAGGGCGCGGCCGGATTTTCACGGATATCGTTCAGCGTCAGGTCGGCAAGAACGCGTTTCGCCGCCACCCGCTCCATGTCGGATGTCGCCGCCACGCCGGCCAGTTCATCCCCGGATTTCTGTTCATTCGCCCTGGCCATGACGGCCTTGACGTCCGGAAACGTGAATGAGTTGCCTTTAACTGTTGAAGTCAGCTTCATAGCGGGGTTAAGGTAGCCGAAACGGGTCAGCCGGTCAATCGAAACGGGGAGCGTCATGAGCATTGATCTCAGCAACGTCCACAAGGCCTTTTGTGTCGCGCTTTCAACAGCATTTCTGGCCGCCGGTTGCGCCACGACCCTGCCGGTGACGGGTTCCGGCGCCAGGCCGGACGTTGAAGCGGGGGGCGATGAAGGCGAAGTCTACAACGAGTTTGAGCGCGTCGGTCAGGGACACGACTACATGAGGAGGCTGGTCTGTCCCGATGGCACCGCGGCCAACCTTCTCTCCGTCGCATTCAGCCGCGACGATGCCCGGCGTTTTATCGACGTCTACTGGGTTGAATGTCCGGGACTTCCCAATACTCCGATAACGGTTCTGCCGGTCGGGCCTCTTCCCGAGCCGCCCACCGGATTTGTGCTGATTGACCCGGACCTTTACGCCGAACTCGACGGGATGTGGAGCCTGACCAAGCGTGATCCCGAAAAGGTCATCCGGCGGACCACGGAACTGCTGGATTCCCTGCCGGGAGTACATCTGGTGCTTGGGCTTCGCGCGATGTCCAGCCTGCGGTTGAACGATTACCGGTCGGCTCTGGCGGATCTGGACCAGATTGTCGACACCGACCCCGATCCCGACTACGGGACAATCAGGGTTCACGTGATCAGGATGCTTGGCGACCTGGAGAGGGCGCGGGCCGAGGCCGTCATTGTCCGGAATTCGCTCGATACCAAGGCGAAAAACTACGCGGATCGTCTTTGCCTGATTGGGATTCAGCGGGTCCAAGCCGGCGACGAGGCGGGCTCGACCGACGTGATGGACGCCTGCAAGCTGGAGATCGAGGACTGCTGCCAGTTCATCCGCGAAAATGTCCCCGGCTTGCTTGACGACAAGAACTGACCGGAAAGCATGCCCCGGCGGCATTCCATGATTCGTTCAAATTGTGTACCTTCGGTCGACGGGTGTCTCTGGCAGGAGAATGTGTGACATGCGGGAAGGGAATGTTTCGGTGGCGCCGGCGCGCAGCCTGACGGTGGCGGGGTCGGACTGCAGCGGCGGGGCCGGGATTCAGGCGGATCTGAAGGTCTTTCACAGGTTCGGGGTGTTCGGGCAGTCTGCGGTCACCGCGGTCGTGGCGGAAAACACCGTCGGCGTGCAGGGTTATGACGCGGTCACGCCCGAACTGGTGGCGATGCAGATCGACAGTTGCCTGTCCGACATCGGCGCGGACGCGGTCAAGACGGGGATGCTGGTGAACGCGGATATCGTGCGGGCCGTGGCTGAAAGGTTCAGGACGCACGCCGTGGCCACGCTGGTCATCGACCCCGTGATGTGCGCGAAGAACGGCGATCGGCTGATCGCGCAGGACGCGGTCGAGACGCTTGTGCTGGAACTTTTTCCCCTGGCGACCGTGGTTACGCCCAACGTGCCCGAGGCCGAGGCCCTGTGGGGGCGGCGGATCGAGACCGAAGCCGACTTCCGCCGGGCGGCCGAACACATCCGTTCGATGGGCCCACGCGTCGTGGTGATGAAGGGTGGGCACAGCCCGGTCAATCCCGCTGGCGAGTCCGTCGATTTCGTGCTGACCGACGAAGACTGGGTCGCCATTTCCGGTCCGCGTGGCAGCGACCGCAACACGCATGGCACTGGATGCACGTTCTCGGCCGCGGTCACGGCCCGGCTGGCGCTCGGCGACGACCCGGTAACCGCCGTGCGCGCGGCCAAGGCATACATCACCGCCGCCATCGCCTCGGCGCCCGACCTTGGACATGGTCATGGCCCCGTGAATCACTGGGCATGACCGTCGTTCATCTTCCGGTCATCCTCACCCCGGGTTTTCGGTCGATTTCGAGTCTTGCATCGTTGGAAACACTGGATATTTACCGCCCCAGAGGGCATAATTTTGCGCGATGCGTCGTTCCCGGTTCGCGGGAACTCTTTTTTGATGTCTGGAGGAAAAAGTGAAGAAGCTGATGCACCTGGGGATGGCTGCTGTCCTGGCGTTTGCCGTGGCTTGCGGCGACGGCGAGACCACTAATGACCAAGGCGGCCTGGCCGACGTGGCCGATGGTGTCGAAGATGTGATCGAAGACACCGCGACGCCGGATACCGAGCCTCTGGATCGGATCGAGCCGGACGGCAACACCACCGACACCGTTTCCGATGTCCCCGGCGACACCGCCGAGGAAATCCAGATGGTCGACAAGCACTTCACGTTCAGAACGGTCGGCGGAATGTCGATGGGCGCCGCCGCGCTGACGGTCGCCGCGCATTACCCGGACATGTTCGACAGCGTGGGTGGCATGGGCGGTTACGTGGACTACCGGTACATCGGCCACCTTCTGAAGGATCAGATGGGCGGCGGCTTCTGTCCCATGGAGGACATCCTGGAAGTCATCGCGCAGGATGAACTGAACGGCACCAACGAAATCAACAACCGCGAAAACCCGAAGGTCGACTGCTACCTGCCGGTCGAGCAGCGCAAACTGCGGCCGTACGAAATCTACATGACGTACAACCGCATGAACTACTCCAAGCAGGCCGGCACCACGTTCCACCGCGGCTTCTACATCGACGTCATCGGCGCGATCGTGTACGCGTTCGGCAACTTCTTCTTCTACAACCCCGAGCATCCGCTGGTGCCGCAGGGCGTGGATCCGGCGTGGCTGCTTCAGACCGACTCCGAGAAGTGCGCGAACCCGATGCACGTTCAGTTCCCGTACAACCTCAACGCGGAATACAACCCGACAGGCGAGTACGACCTGATTTCCTTCTGCGACGGTTCGCCGGATGTCTGCCGCGGTATTCCCGACTGCGACGACGAGGCGCCCGAGATGCGCGCCATGCGCGGATGGTTCTGGCCTGACCAGCCGGACAGGCTGACAATGCCCGTCACCGGCTTCATGGCGGTCGACTACAACGGCAACGGCAAGCGCGACCTGGGTGAACCGGTCGTTTTCAACCTGGGCGAGCGCTGGGACGACGTCGGCGTGGACGGATGCCCGAACGAGTTCGAAGACGGCAACGGTGGCTGCAATGAGACGGCCTCCGGCAGTGCCGATGTCGACGCGAACGGCGACGACTGGGACCTGATGACGAACAACCAGGGCACCGAAAACAACAGTGAATACGACGATGGCGAGCCCTACGAGGACTTCGGTCTTGACGGCGTTGACTCGAATTCGATTCCGCTTGCAGCCATGGGCACGGTCGATCGTTCGATTTCTATCGTCGATTACGGCGAGGGTGACGGCGAATACACCTACAACCCGCGCTGGCAGGCGATGATCGAAAACGACGCCCGCGCCTACTTCCGGAAGGCTCCGCTGGAAGACCTTCAGAAGGCGAACTACTTCTTCGACGGCGGCATCCGCGACGGCCTCGGCGCCCTGACCTCGGCGCTGCACCTGGCTAACGCGTTGAAGGACCGCGGCATCGACGTGCGCACCTACCAGAACTTCACGGGCTTCGAGGACTCCGTGTTCCCAGGCCTGACCTGCAACCAGATGCTTGGAACGAAAGAGGACTTCGGCACTGTCGATTTCTCCCGCAAGTCGTTTGGCCCCAGCTTCCTGATCGCTTACGGCGATCCGACGATGGAAGAGGAAAAGGCCTACAAGGACGGCAGCGGCAATCACATCGGCAACGGATGCGAGGTCAGCCTGCGCGGACTGGTGCCATACGCGGCCGCGAACTTCCGTATTCCCGATCCGGTGGTCGTCCCCAACAACAACTTCCTGGGCGAGATCTTCTACAGCTCGTATTACTCCGATGTTCTGCAGAGCCGCCGCTGGTTCTCGGTCAACCTGCCGCCGGACTACGACAGCACGGAATGCTACGCGAACTGCGACGCCGCCAATCCGGACGACAAGGTGCTGTTCAACGAACTGGAATACCCGGTTTCCTACATGCTCCCTGGCATCGGAATGCCCCTGGACGGCATGAGCATCCTGACGATGCTGTTCAATCTCACGATGGGATACGGCAGCGGTCCGCGCTACATCCTGATCGTTCCGGACGGCCAGTGCTGCTTCAGGAACAAGACGACGGGCGCCCAGGTGTGCAACTGCTTCGAGAACGGCGACAACATGACGTGCGTCGACAACGAGTGCAAGGGCCCGCACGAGACCTGCACCGTCACCGACATCCCGAAAAGCGAGTTCAATCCGAACCACGAGCAGGAATGCAACAGCGGTCACTTCTTCGTGAACCAGGCGACCAACCGTTACGGCGCCAATGGCTCGGACCTGGAAACGCTGAAGTTCGAAGACGCCTTCATCGAGCAGGTTCTGGCCACCGAGAACATGTTCCGTATCCGCAAGCCCGCCACGGTTAAGGTCCCGGTCGATTTCTGATTCCGACTACCCCAGACTTTTCTTCCTGTCAGGCATAGCAGGTTCGGTTGATGATCTCTTCCTTGAGTTCGTCGGAAAGATCGTTGAAGTACGCGCAGTAGCCGGCGATTCGGACTATCAGATCCGGGTACTTTTCGGGATGTTCGCGCGCGTCGATCAGGGTTTCGCGACTGACCACGTTCGGTTGGAACTGCATGCCGCCGGCTGCGAAGTATGACCTGATTACCCCAGCGAGGTTGTCGATGCCGGAATCGCCGGGGAACAGTGCCGCGTCGATGGTGGCGGTGTTCGTGGTGCCGTTCGGGGCGTACCTGGGGAAGTCGACGCCCGCGACCGCGTTCAGCGACGAAGTCAGATCGACCTTCTTCATGCCGTAGTGGGGGAGGACGCTGTTGGCCAGGGGCACGCCGGACAGTCTTCCAGAGGGCAGGGCAGGAGTGTTCTTGCCATACGCGATGTTCACGTTCAGGCCGTAGTAACCGGCCACGTATCTTCCGCCACGCGTGCACTTCGGCACGGCGGCCAGCGCGTTCACCCAGCATTCGAGCACGCGGTTGACCCAGTATGCAGGCCTGGTGGACGAGTCGTTTCCAAACTTGGGAACGGCAAGCAGCCTTTCACGAATGCGAGCCGGCCCCATGCCTTCGAAGTTCCTTTCCATCGCGTCCAGCAGCTCGGCCAGGGTGAACTCGCGCCTTTTGAAGACCAGTTCATCGATCGCGTGCAGCGAGTCGGCCACATCGGTCTCGCCGACCGCCTGAATCCCGTTCGTGTTGATCTCGGCGCCGCCGTCGAGCACGTCACGCCCGGCCCGCACCGCGCTGGCGAACATGGATGAAGCCAGCGGGACCGGCGTGTGTCTGGCCAGGGCGGTCTCGATCTTGTAGTGGTCGTCCAGCACGGCGGCGGTCACGGCGTTCAGACGTTCCTGGAATCGACGCATCAATTCGTCCATGTCGGCCGGAGGATTGATCGGAACCTTGCGTGTCGCGGGCGCCTCGGCGCGAGTCAGTTTCAGTCCCCGCGCCAGCCCGTCCGCGGCCATGTTCAGTGCCTTCTTGTCCAGCCCGTCCAGCAGTCCGTATTTCCACAGGTCCTTCTCGTCGCCTGTCAAAGCCTGCAGGAACGGCATCGTCAGGTTGACGTTCGCACAGTCGGTGTTGCCGAAGTGTTCCGTTGACGCGCACGGCTCGACGCAGCCGACGATCGAGTAGTTCCGGTTCTGTCTTTCCGTCGTCATCGGATACCAGTTCCGCAGCGCCGGAATGTACACGTCGTCGTTGAAGAGCTCCGGCATCGGGGTGCCGGTCAGGTAGACCTCGGCGATCCGCTTCACATATTTGTCCGGGCTGCCGGAGTGGATGCGCGCCGTCATATTGACGCTGACCGGGTGCAGCTTGCATGCATCCAGGATCATGTACGTCACGTCGTTCGTCGCGTCGTTTCCATCAGCGTCCACGCCGCCGATCGTTATCGTTTCGACCGGCGAGACGGTCTCGAACAGCTTGCCCAGTTGCAGTCCGGTGTCGCCATCGTTGAAGAAGACGATTTCCTCGATCTTCAAGACAAACAGCGCGACCAGTTCCCTGGCGCGCTCGGGCGTGATGCGGCCCGCCTGGATATCCGCCTGGTAGAACGGGTACAGAATCTGGTCCAGGCGTCCAAAGGAAATGGCGTTCTCGAACGCCTCGATGCACAGGGCGATCTCGATGAAGAGGATCGACTGCAGCGCCTCGTGGAATGTGGTTGCCGGCAGTCTGGGCACGCGCGCGCATATCCGCGCCATCTCGCGCAGTTCGTCGCGTCGCGTCCGGTCCTTTTCGCGGCGGGCCATGTCGGTCAGCGTGCCTGAGTACCGGACCGCGAACTCCTCGACGGCGGTCAGGGCCGTCATCAGCGCCTGGTGGAAGGTCGTGGCGGTTCCGTCGTTGTCCGCGACTGCCTGTTCGACCTCACGCCTGATGCCTTCGGTGCCCAGTCTGAGCAGCCGGTCGTTGTTCACAACGAAGTGCGACACGCCCGACATGTTGTTCTCGAAGCCGTACTTCTTCTGAAGCAGGCGGGCCGCGAAGAGCCCAAGCTCGCGGTAGGACGGGAAAATCTTCGTAATGATGCTGTTCCTGGCCCAGAAGGGAGCGGTTTCCAAATAGAAGCGCGCCTTTTCTGTCTGCGAGCATTTGAACGGGATGGGGGTCTGTTTGTCGCAGTTGTAGATGTTGCTGACACCCAGCGCGCTGAAGTAATCCACCCACAACTGGGCGCCGACCCGGCGCGCGGTGAAGTTGCCCACCAGCAACTCGTCGGGGTACACCGCCACCTTCTTGTTGTTCAGCAGGTATCTGAGCAGATCCGCGCGCTGGACCTCGACCGGCTGCTTGAAACCGTGTTTCTTGAAGAATTTCGTCTTCAGCGTGGCGGTTTCCATGCACAGATGGTAACCGTCCGCCCGGATTGCCTTTTTCACCGCGTCGACGCGTGGCGTGAATTCCGTCTGGCGACGCTGGTCGTCCAGCCCGGACGTCACGACCTTCAGACCCAGCAGGTCGAACGCGTCGGCAGCCCGTTTCAGCGCCTCGGCCGCCTGTTCGCGGGAGATGCCCAGTGGCCGCACGTCCAGGTCGAGCCGTCGCGCCTTGTCTTCGTGCATGTCGTAGTACTTTAGCAGTTCAATCTGATCGTGCCCGACCGACTTCAGCAACTCGGCGGTCGCGCGGAACACCTGCCTGGTGTCGTTGTGACCAGGGACCACGCACATCCTGAAACGGATGTTCGCGCCGGCCTGAACCAGACGGCGCAGGTTATCCATGGCCGGACCGGATGGCCGCCCGACCAGGTCCATGTGAAGCGCCTCGTCCCCCGGCGCCTTCAGGTCGAAAAGGAACAGGTCCACCCACGGCAGCATGGCATCGTAGGTCTTTGCCGGAGCGTCGCCAGCCGTCTCGACGGCGACGTGGATCCCCTCTTTGTGCAGGGCACGGGCCAGGCGCACCAGGCTTTCGCGCGGCTGCATCATCGCCTCGCCGCCCGAGAAGGTGACGCCACCGCCCGTCATGTCGTAGAAGCGCCGGTCACGACGCACCACGTCCAGGATCGAGTCGATGTCGGACACGCCGCTGCCGGCGCCGGCGTTGTCGAAACGGTGGCTTTCCGGGTTCTGGCACCACCGGCATCGCATGTTGCAGCCCTGGAAGAAGATGGTCGTTCGCACTCCAGGCCCGTCATGCACGCAGGTTCGCTGGATGTTGAAAACGGTAAGGCGGTTGCCCGAGACCTTTTTCTGTTCGTCGGCGCCCGCGATCGAAACGGATGAAATATGCATAGTTTGTCACTCTCGCTAATATGCGCCTTGCGGCGCGAACACCCTTATAATCAGGTTTCTTTTTGATGAGCGCAAGGTCTGTATATCGTGATTTCTGTCTTTAATTCTATGTGGACAAAACACTATACAGATGTCCGTTTCGTCGCTGTCGGATTTGTTGGGGGGACCGTTGGTTCTGGGACCGTTGGTTTTGGGGGTCAGTTGGCCTTGCGAACAGGGATGTAGGACGGGTTCCACTGGCTGGCCAGTACCCGCGACTCGATCTCGGCGTCGGTCAGCTTCGCGCCGACACCACTGTCACGGGCCTCGCGCGCGACCGCCATGGCCACCTGCGCCGACGCCTCGCGGATGAACTTCATCTCGGGCAGAACGTAACCCCGGGCCGCCTGATCCGGCGTGACCATGCCAGCCAGCGCGCGCGCGCCGGCCGCGAACATCGCGTCGGTCACCTCGGTCGCCTGCGCCACGATCGCGCCCAGGCCGACGCCCGGGAAGATGAACAGGTTGTTGCACTGGGCGATGCCCTGCATTCCGATCTTCGTCTCGATGGGCGGGAAGGGACTGCCCGTCGCCATGATGAAGCTGCCGTTCGTCGCCTGGCAAACCTGGTCCGGCGTGCATTCAACCTTCGATGTCGGATTCGACAGCGGCATGATGACCGGACGTTCGTCGAACCTGGCCATCCCGGTAAGGATCTCGTTGTCGAACCGACCGGGCTGCGCCGTGGTTCCCACCAGCACGTTGACGCCGACGTTGTTGATCACGTCGATGATGTCGATGTACCCGTCCTTCTTCAGTTTCCATCCGGCCACGGCAGCGCGCGGCTTGGCGAATGCGTGCTGCTGCGGTTCCAGGGTCGGGTCGTCGTCCATCAGCAGGCCCTGCTTGTCGATGTGGAAGATCCTGTCGCGCGCCTGCTGGTCGGTCAGACCCTCGGCCCGGAGAGCCGCCGCGATGTTGCCCGCGATCCCGGACCCGGCCTCGCCGGCGCCCGCGATGCAGTACCGCATGTCCTTCATCGCCATGCCCTTGATCCGGGCGGCGCCTATCAGGGCGGCCAGCGCCGTCGCGCCCGTACCCTGGATGTCGTCGTTGAAGGACAGAATCGTCTGCCGGTACTTCTTAAGCAGATCGAACGCGTGATGCTTGGCGAAGTCTTCCCACTGATACATCACGCCGGGAAACGCGCGTTTGCAGGCCAGAAGGAAACGTTCAACGAACGGGTAGTATTCGTCGTTGCCCAGACGGTTGTGACGCCATCCGATGTAAAGCGGGTCGTCCAGCTTGGACTGGTTGTTCGTGCCCACGTCCAGGGTGATCGGCAGAACCTCGGACGGATGCAGGCAGCCGGCCGCCACATAGAGTCCGACCTTGCCGATCGGGATGCCCATCCCGTCCGCTCCCTGATCGCCAAGACCAAGGATGCGCTCGCCGTCGGTCACGACGATCAGCCGCACGCGGGGCAGGGCCACCGACGCCAGGATCTCGTCGATGCGGCCGATGTTGTCCGGGTTGATGTACAGCCCGCGCGTCCGCCTGAAAATGTGCGAGAACTTCAGGCAGGCCGTTCCGACCGTCGGGGTGTAGATGATCGGGATCATCTCGGACAGATGGTCCAGCACCAGCTTGAAGAACAACGTCGAGTTCGTGTCCTGGACGCCGTTCAGGAACGTGTATTTTTCAAGATCGGAGGTCTTGGCGCTGTACTGCTCGTAGGCGCGCTCGGCCTGCAGCTCAAGCGTCGCCGTGGCGGTGGGCAGCAGTCCGTCCAGTCCAAGCTCACGCCGTTCGGTCGCCGTGAATGCCTGGCCCTTGTTCAGAAACGGGTTGTTCAGCACCGCCTCGCCTGTCAGGGTCGTCGAGTAGTAGCTTCTTCCGGTCTCCGCATCTTCTTTCAGTTCGAATGGCTTGTTCATCGCGTCAGTCTCCAGCTTCGGCAGGTACGTCACAAATTCGGAAATCGGTCGCGCGGCGTTGCCGCCGGCCCCGAAACGGCCAATAGGATACACCGGAATCGACTTTCGGTCGTCCCTTTTCGGACGCTGACGTCGCTGCATGCGGTGCTGCTATTTCCATTCAAGTGCAGGTCGTCGGTTGTGGGCAACGCAGTCGCGCAGGTAAAGGTTGATCAGGTTCTGGTAGGGGATGCCGGTCTCTTCCGCGAGTGCCTTGAAGTACTCTATCACGTCGGTCGCAAGCCGAATGGTCACCTGCTTTTTCAGTTCCCCGGCGTACGGATTCCTTTTGCCCTTCATAGTCGCGAAGTCGTATTCCTTTCTCATCAGCCAGTCCCCATGTAAACGTCGGATTCCCTGCGCGTTGCCACTCGCGCCGAGATAATCCTTATGACCTTGTCGTCTTGCCTGGCACAGTGAACAACAACCAGCAGTCTCAGGTGGGCGCTCATCCCGAGCAGGAGGAATCGATGTTCGTCGACGTCATGATCCGGATCGTCAAACACCAATGCCATCTCGTCGAGAAACGCCGTCTGAGCCTCATCAAAACCAACCCCGTGTTTTCTCAGATTGGACTCAGCCTTGGTCTCGTCCCACTCAAAGAGCATCCGTGACCTCCCGGTGGTCAACGGATAACTACATTGTAGTTATCTCATATTGACAGTCAACAGCGTTTGGCTCATCGAATACGTAACCGACAGGATTCTTCGAGAATTGCATGGAGAGCGTTTCGGGAAACCAACCGCTCCCCGCAGGCTTACGACGGTGTCTGTGATTCCGTTACTTCTTCTTCATGTGCACGGCGGAGTCGTCCTGGATGGACTGGGGCAGGAAATCGCAGGCGCCGCTGGCCATGCACTGGTTGTCCGACAGCACGCGGCCGCCGGTTGCCATGAACAGGGCGAGCTGGTTCTCGATGAAGTTGTTGATGTTGAATTCGCGGCGGGGGTCCGAGAATTCGACGCCATGCGCGCCTAGTGGGTAGTTGTACGGAATCCTGAACGCGATGTGTCCGATCGGGTTGCCGGCGCCGTCCTTCAGAATCCTGGTCTGCGGGATGTAACCGGGCACATCCGGCTCGCCGAACTCGTTGACGCCGCGGTCGGCGTTGTCCGGGTCGGCGTGCAGGGGCATGGCGCCTTCCGGGTCGGAGACCAGTTCGGTCGCGAATTCGTCCGGCCAGCGCATGTCCTTGATGATCTCGCTGTCATCCCAGTCCGCGTAGGTCACCATGTTTTCGCCGGAGGACAGGTGCCGCCTGAAGCCCTCGACGCCCTCGGCCACCCAGGCGCCCAGCAGCAGATCGTTCGCGGTGACCTCGGCGCCCTCGTACTGGATGGCGCCCGAGGCGCGACCCAGGTTCAGGCCCGTCGAGATCGGCACGTTCGGGTCGCCCACGGAGTGGTAGATGATGGCGTTGGCGACGGGATTGCGGCACTCGCCGCCGGGGCAGGTGCCCTCGTCATAGCCGCAGCCGCACGAGATCCGCTCGCGATGGGCGAAGCCCGGAACGTAGGCAATCGAGTCGCCACGTTCCATGATCGCCGACGCCATCGAGATGAGCTGGCGGAAACCCGGCGTGTTTCGCGGGTACCCAAGCCCCGTCGCGATGGAGACCAGTGGCGTGCCGATCGGGTAGACGGCGCCCTGGAAGGTTATTTCGAGCTCGAAGGTGTCAATCGTTTCAGCCGGTTCCACGCCGGTCAGGTCGTCCACCCAGCCATCGTAGATGTCGATGACGATGGTGTCCCCGAACAGGGTCGAACGGGATTCGTTCGTTCCGTTGCAGATGGCGTTGCCAAACGGCTTGTCGTTGGAGTCCTTCTCCACGTGCCAGGCGGCCGTCGATGCGTCGGGCTGAACGCAGGTCACCGGCACCGGCTGGGTGTCGCCGTCCTTCAGGCCCAGGTACGGGCGTTTCTCCACGGCGGACAGCGCGTCGGCCGGCACTGCCACCCGCCATCCGCGCCACTTCACGCATTCAGGCTCGGTCCAGTTGGCCGGGTCGAGCTGGCAGCGGGCCTTTTCGGCCAGGCAGGTCGCGTCGTTGTCGCAGTCCGTGTTGCTTGTCGCGTCCGCCGGCAGCGGCATCCTGAATGTGCGACGGACCTCGCCGTTGACCGTGTTCGTGATGATCACGGTGTCACCGGGTCCGATCGCGTTCGTGCGCGCGAACGGGTAGTAGTGCGGGCGGTTCGGGTCACGGTCCTTTCCGGCCTCGGGCTTGAAGTACTCCTTGTGCTGGTCGTTGATCAGCCAGGCGATCTCGATCGTCCCGTCGCCGGCCGGCGTGAATACCATGAACGGTCCCATCAACGGCAGCAGCGCCCCTTCCGGCGTGCCCGGGTTGTTCGTCCGCAGGCCCGCCTGAATCATGCCGCCCGCGCCTGAAATCGGAGCGGTCGCGGCCACGCACGGCTCGACACCGGCCAGGACCATCGCGTTGAACGCGCCCATCGACTGTCCCCAGACCGGGTAGTCCACGTTTTTCGCGGTTCCCATGTCCACGCGTCCATCACCGTTGAAGTCGCCCATCAGGTCGTCGGGCTGACCGTTGCCGTTCACGTCGAAGTCCCACTTCACCTCGCCCAGCGAACGCAGGTTCCTGATGAACTGCATGTGGTCGACCGCGCCCTGCCGGATCATGTCGCGCGTGTGGAACACGTCCCAGCCCCAGAGATCCCCTCCGTTGTCGAAGCTGGCGATAAAGCCGTCGTTGTCCAGGTCGCGGATGCGTCCGTTGACCAGCGCCGCGTAGAACGGCTTCAACTGCGGGAACGCGCTGTCCAGCAGGTCGTTGATCAGGGTCGGCCAGTCGGTCGTCTTTTCGACGGGCAGCGCCAGTCCGTGACCCGGGAAGTCGATGGCGCACATGGCGTGACCGTGCTGGGCCATGCGTCCGGCAAAGCCGAACATCTCGAAGACGGCGCTGGAGAATCCGTGTCCGTAGAACATGACGGGGAAGGGCGCCTTGAACTGCTCGGTTTCCTTCGGGACCGCGCACATGAACGTGACCTTGCCCGGGCCGACCACCGCGTCGTTCGTCGGCAGGTCGATAAAGAAACTCTCGTTATCGTCAGCCGGGTACATTTCGGTCGCCACCCCGTCCCGATCGACCAGGAAATTCGGCGCTGTGAATTCGCCCAGCACCCAGTAGTCTACGTGGGCCGTGTCAACCTTCAAGCCGGCCACCATCGTCGGTTTGTACAGGATGCCCCCGACCATGTCGATCAGCGAAAGCACCGCGTCGTTCGGCAGGACGTAGTGCGCGTCGGCCGGCGCCTGCTTGCCTTCGGCGTCCTTTTCCCAGATGCGGTCCGGCTTCAGGTCGACCGGGAAATCGGACGACAGCCAGTCGAGAGGTCCGGCGCCGTAGATGCCGTCGCGGATCGCGACCATCTCTTCATGGATGGTCTGCGTGGTGAAGGTCCAGGCGAACGCTATGTTGTCCAGCGACATCCCGAACGTGGCGCCGGGCAGGACGTCGGCCAGCCTTTCGAGATCCGGGGTCTGGTTCACTTCGTTGACATAGGGGAAGGGCGACACGACGGGCTCGCCGTTCAAACCCTTCATGCGATCCGTGATGACGACCGCATAGCGGCTGCCCGGGTCCATCGGGACAACCGGCCACAGCACCAGCGTCCTGGTTTCCTTTTCGTAGAAGCTGATCAGGTCGTCCGGGTTGTTCAGGCCGGGATTCGCGCCGCTGAACGTGTTCGGGCGATCCAGGACGCCGTCGAAGTCGATGTCCTCGTACTTGTCCAGTTCACCGTTGTTGTTCTTGTCCTCGTCGTGCGTCTCGAACATCAGGTTGCCCGAGTCCGCGTGCGGATCGAAGTCCCAGTACTGCCACGGCCAGGTCAGTGCCAGCGGGAAGTTGCCCTGACCCACGTCCAGCGGCACCGGCTTGCCGAAGTTTTCCGATTCCGGGCTGATATTGATCAGCAGGATGGCGTCGTCGTCGTAGTCGTGGTTCCCGGCCTGACGCGCCTTCAGGTCCACTATGTCGATGTCGTCGGAAAACGACACGGTTATCGGGGACGAAATGCCGAAACCGTCCATCCAATCCATCAGGCGAAGCAGCTTTTCCTCGGCCTTGGTCCTGGTCGTGATCGGCAGGTTGACTCGCAGACCGGTGGGCGATGTCGGCTCGCGCCTGGTCAGGAAATCGTTCGGAAAGGGCATGCCGATCAGGCCGTCAGCCGTTTCGGCCGACCAGAGGACACGGGGACCGTCACCGTCCGGAGTCGGGGCCAGGCCGGTGGGGCCATCGGCGCAGGCGGACAGCAGCGTCAGGAATGCCGCGAAGACCAAAAGCGATCTGGAGGAAGACATGCTGGTTCCCTTGTTGAAGGCATGAAACGCCGCGGGCCTTCGGCCCGTGATGGCGCAGCAAGATTGTACCACGGGGCGGTCGTTGTCAATTGTCAACAGGCCGGGTCGTTCGGGGGCGGGTAAGGCGACTGGTTTTCCTGTTGTTCCACGATTCGGTAAAGCATTTCCTGTTCGCCGGCGTGTGGGGCGCAATCGGCTCCCGGGTTCACCAGATCCCGGTAGAACATGTAGCGGGCGGTCATGTAGTAGGGCTGGACCCACAGTCCGACGATACCCACCGTGATGACGGCCAGAAGGAACCAGCCGATGAAGCGCACATCCATACAGAACAGCTTCCAGCGGTTTCCATACATCAGACGCTTGCTTTCCTTGATGGCGGCAAGGGCGTCCATGTTCGGATTTTCGGCCAGGATGAAGTAGGACATGGCGTACGAGTAGGTGGCCATGATTCCGGGGATGATGAACAGCAGCGTCCAGAGAAGAATGAAGATTCCCTGAACAAGGTTCAGCAGGAAGGCGTTGCCGAAGTACTTGAAACCACTGAAAATCGTATCGACCTTAGCATCCGGGGCGCGATGGTTGTAGGCGATGATGAACATGAAATAACCCAGGGCCATCGGTCCGCCGAGGACGCCGGCCGCGATGCTGCCGACATATGGCACGAAAGAGATCGCCATGATGATGACGAAGTAGAGCAGCGTCGCGATTGCCGCGGTTCCCCATCTGCCTTCGAGCGACGCCCAGGCGTTCTGCATCAGCACTCTGTTCTCGGTCTGCATAACCGACTCCATTCAAAGGGTTGAGAGCAGCCGGTAAACCCGGCGACCAGTATTGTGGCAACGCGTGAATGTTATCACGGTCGCCGGGACGTTCAATTGATTTTCAGGGGCAGGTTCCGGCGTAGGGGCGAACCGCCTTCGCGTAGGGGCGAATCACATTCGCCCTTCTGCGACAGGGACCCGTAGGGGCGAATTACATTGGCTGGAGAATCCCGAATACCGATACTGCTGGGACGAATACGTGCTGTGACACCAGTTCATTCGTGGTTCAAACGATCACGGTTTCCGGTCCTCGGGGATGTCCGGCCTGGGCGAGGGCAGGTTGATGAAGGCGCCGCGCGGATTGTCATAGAGTTTCTTGCGTATCACATCGCGGTGTTCCGCCGCGGTCATGTCGTCCCATTCGTCCACGGCGGTGACCTCTTCGGCAAGTGCCACGCCGACCTCGGCCTCGCCGGCCGCGACCACATCGGCGCCGGCGGCCTTCAGCCTGGAAGTGTCGCGAAGGTGCGTGCAGCGCGCCAGGATGCGCACGCGCGGATTCATCGCCCTGGCGTTGCGGATCAGTTCGGACGCGTCCTCGATGTCGGCGCTCAGGATCAGGCTGCCGGCGGTCGCGATTCCTGCCGTTTCAAGTGTGCCGGCCTGCAGGATGTCGCCGTAGATGGCGGTGAGTCCGGCCGCCTTCAGCTTGCGGATGGTTTCATGGTTAAGGTCGATGATCGTGACGTGATGACCACGTTCCTTCAACAGCCTGCACACGATCTGGCCGACCGGGCCGTAACCGACCAGGATGGTGCGATGGTGGTCGACCTTCACCAGTTCATGTGTGGTGTCGGTTGGCGTCCCCCGTCCGATTCGCGAGGCTAGGTTGCGCAGAGTGCCGTAAATCATGGGGTTGAGCGTGATCGAGATGATGGACGCGGCCACGATGGCGTCGAACGCCGCCCCGTCGATCAGATCCAGACTCTTGGCAACCGAGCCCAGGATGAAGCTGAATTCACCAACCTGGGAGAACGCCGCGCCGACCGGGATCGCGGTGGTCCACGGGTGCTTCAGAAGCCTCATGGTCAGGATGGCGACCAGCGGCTTGACGCCGATGACAACCAGCAGAACCATTCCGATCAACAGTGGCGCTTCCAGCAGGCTTTTCGGGTTGAAAAGCATTCCTATGGACACAAAGAAAAGCACGGTGAAGGCGTCGCGCATCGGGACTGCATCGCCGGAAGCCCTGGTCGCGAACTCCGAGCGGCCGACGGCCAGACCGGCAAGGAAGGCGCCAAGCGCAACGGAAACCCCGAACACGGTGGCCGAGCCGATCGCGATGCCGATGGCCAGCACCAGAACGGCCAGCGTGAAAAGCTCGCGTGAACGGGTCAGCGCGATTTTGTCCAGCAGCCAGGGGATGACCCAGCGGCCCAGGATGAAAACGACGCCGACCAGACCGATGATCTTGGCGGCGGCCATTCCCAGGGCGACCGCTGCCTGTTGAGCGCTGCCCGCGCCGTTCTTGCTGAATACGATGGGCAGCAGAAGCAGCATGGCCACGGTCAGGATGTCCTCGACGACCGTCCAGCCGATGGCTATGTGTCCGATCCTGGCGTGCAGGTCGTGTCTTTCGTTCAGAACCAGCGCCATCACGACGGTACTGGCGACCGACACCGCCATTCCCAGGATGATGCCGTGAACCCAGTCCATTCCGAAGATATGCATGATGCCGGCAAGCACGGCCGTCGAAACAGAACTCTGGATAAGGGCGCCTGGCACCGCGGTCTTCCAGACGGCGATGAGTTCATCCAGGTGGAATCGCAGTCCAATGCCGAAAAGCATCAGGATCACGCCGATTTCGGCGAACTGTTCGGTGATTCCGTGATCGACGACGATGCCGGGCGTGAAAGGACCCACAAGGATCCCGGCCAGCAGATAGCCGACGATGGGCGACAGTTTGATGCGCTGTGCGATGTAACCGAAGACCAGGGCGGCGCCGAGTCCGACCGCGAATGTCACCAGAATCGCCAGGTTATCCAACTTAACCTCTTGCTGATGGTCGTTGTTCGAACCGACCGACTGGATCTATTCATACCAGAAAAGGACCTGATGCGTCATCAATGGATTGACTGGAATTTGTATCGTCCCGTGCCCGATTCAGAACAGGTCGATCACGTCGACGCCGATGACCATGCGGCCCTGCGCGTTTTGAACCGTGAAGTCGTGGTCGGTCAAATCGACCTGGCCCTCGAAGGTCAGGACCGCATCGTCGGTGTCCGCGACGCCGGCCGGTTCGCGCACGCCAAAACGCGGATACCAGTCCACTTCAAGCAGCGTCGCCTTCAGCCAGATGCTGGTCATCTGGTCGAAGATCGGACCGGCGAATATGGTCTGTTCCGGATACGTCTTGATGGTCTGGATTGCAGGGAACATGTCTGGAGTCCGGTACTTCAGCAGGCTTTCGCTTATCAGCGGATCCCGACCGAACGTGTCGGGCAGGAACGGACGATACCGAACCTGATGTTCGACGACGATCTCGGCCGGCGGACCGTTGGTCAGGGCCGAACCCTCGAGATCATCGAAAAGTTCGACTTCCTTCAGCGTGATTACGACCTTTCGGCCGTGAAACGGGGTCGCCGCGGCCAGGGCCACGGACGACTCGGCGTCGGGAACAGCCATGTGGTCCACATACACGTATGAGTGTGTCGGCTTGACCAGGCTGGAATCGGCGGCCATGAAGGCGTTTTCATCGGTCTGTTCGTGGAAATACGTGTCCAGCGTGTACATGATGCCGTCGTTCGGTTCGTCGCCAGGGTTGTTCAGGTCCAGAAGCGTGATGTTCAGTGCCTGGGCCACACGCGGGTCGGTTCCGCAGGCGTGGTGGATAAGCATGTTGCCCAGATAGGGGCTGTTTGCCGCGCGAATCCGGTGGTCCCAAGTGGCGGCCTCGTCCATCACGAAGTCGGGATTCATCACCACGAAGTATCCCTGTCCGATGCCAAAAAGGTCAGCCACCTCGCGGACGCTGTCGTTGTCGTACAAACGGGCCAGCCTGGCGCCGGCGATGACCCCGGCGCTGGTGAACCAGCGTACGAAGCGGTTTTCACCGGCAAGTCCCAGAAGATTGTTTTCCATCATGTAGCGCGAGATCAGGCAGCCGTAGGAATGGCAGTCCAGATTGACATGGGTGGCCCCGGTCTGGTCCAGCTTGCGTCTGATATACATCGCGGTGATCAGCGCGTAGCGGTGCAGGGTGTCGCCGCCGCCAAGGGGGGTATTTCTCGATCTCGGCGATCTGTTCCGGGGTCAGCCAGTCCGCCGGCGTGTTTCCGAAGTACTCGAATTTCGCGATCTGGTTCGGTTCGGTCCTGATTCCGTCCGAGCAGGGTCTGTCGACGCCAAACCAGCTCATGTCCTGAAGGATGCCGCCACAGCCCTTTTCGCGCCCGTATTGTTCCTCGTCCGGGTTCGTGTTCGACCAGCCGTGCACCCAGATACTGATGGTCGTGTCGTTGTTGAAGTCCTTCGTGCCGTCAAATTCGGGTGTCGGGCCGCAGTCGACGGGGCATGCACCGTCGCCCTCGCACGGGTCGCAGCATCCGTCGCCGCAGTTTTTCCAGCGGTCCGGGTTCAGCACCGGACCGATACATACTCCGGCAACGCAGAGCCCGCCGGGGCAGGTGTCCGGTTCGCCGGTTTTGCACGTGTAGTCGAATTTTTCAGTGTCATCGCAGTTGATCGGCTTCTGCCAGCAGATCTCGACCGGCACATCGGCGGCTGCATCGCCGGGATCATTCGTGTCCGTCGTCGCAAGGGAGTCGTCGGACGTGTCCGGCAGGCCGGGATCCGGGGACGTGTCGGAAGGCGCGCCGACTTCCGAGTCGTGGAGGGCGTCCGGCGGAATCGCCTGATCACGTCCCGTGTCGGATGGAACATTGACATCGGTCGGCGTGAGATCCCCGATGACGTCGGAGATTGTGTCATCCGACCAGGTGTCGGAACCGCCGGCAGGGGAACCGCATCCGGGGAAAAGCAGCAGGAAGAGCGTCGGCAACACCGCAGAAAGATGCCTCAATCTCGTCACCCTCGATATGGTGTGCCATGGATTATAGGAGTGTCAGGCCGATTTGTGCAGTGCCAGGGCCAGGCAGGCGCCGGCGCAGCAGACAAGGACCGCGGGAGTGCCCGCCAGGGGTATCAGAAACAGCGGTGTCGCGATGGCTGCCAGGCCTGCCAGCCCGGTGTCCACTCCTCTGATAATTCCGGTCAGTCGCCCGGGGCCCGAGGGATTTTTGGACCACATGGTGGCGGCCGCCAACTGGAAAGTCGCTCCGGCGGCGGTCGCGCATCCAGCCATGGAGATCAGTGAAAGGGGAATTCCGATCCAGGCTGGCAAGCCTCGATCCGCCGCGAACACGACGGCAAGGATAGCCAGCGTCCCCAAGCCGGTCAGGGCCGTGCCGATCCGACCGGCGCATGCCGTGTCCCGTGCCGTTCTTCCGTCACGTTTTCGCGCCAGCCATGAACCGACGCCCAGTCCGGCCATGTAAGCCGCCACCAGTCCTCCCAGCCACAAGTGAAGGGCGCCCCAGGTCGCCTCGACCATCCACATCAGCGATGTCTCGGCGGCGATGCCGACAGCGCCGGTGATGGCAGCCACCGTGAAACCCCATCTTCGAGGGTCGCGCAGCAGTCGGGTCGGCGCCGTCGCCAGAATGACCAGGGGTATCAGTGCCAGCAATACGATGACCGCCATCGGCTTGAAAGGCGGTTGTCCCGTGGCCAGACCGGGATGGAAGCGGGCGGCCCAGTCGGTCAGCGCATGGAGTTGTATCGACGGCTTCAGGCGGTCGGACGCGGGTGTGATGTCAATCTGGCTCGTCAGCGACGCGGTCAGACGATCCAGGTTGAACGGATTCAAGGCGTCCGCAAGGAAGCGGTCGGTCGCGTATCGACGCTCAACCGTCATTCCGCGCGCGTTGGCAATCACCGTATCGACGTCGATCGGGGCATCGCCGCAGACGATCCACCAGCGATCGATAGGCAGCACCGAGCACACGCTGAAGGATGGTCTGGCGGACTTCAGGATGGCCGCCAGCAAACGTGTCTGTGGCGCCGATGGTCGCACGCTCGCTCCGTCCAGGGCAACAAACACCATGCCGTCGGGGCCGACGACCTTTCTCATCAGTTCGAAGGTGTCACTGCCAACCAGCCTGGCGCGGTTCAGTGTCTCCGGCCTGCCGAGATCGACGACGACGGCGTTCCACGCGGGGTTGTCCAGACTGGCTGCGTGGCGCAGATAAACGAGCGGGTCGGTCGGGATGACGTCAACGGCGCCGGCGTCCGTTTTGCACATCCGGGTGGTGAACCGGTGCAGTTCCATGTCGGGTTGAACCAGCACGACCCGTCTGGAGGGCATGGTCGACAAAACCGCCGCGTTTTGTGCGTTTCCCGCGATGAAAAGGACGTTGGCGGCATCGGGCGCGACACCGTGGACAACCGTGGCTATCACCTCGGGGGTCTGCCAATCCTCGCAGTCGACAAGCGTTCGCGTTCCATCGGTGATGGTTGTCTGACCGTCCAGTTCCACCGATCCGAACCGGCCGAAACGGTTTTCGATGACCGAGGTCGCGCGGCCGCCCGAGGAAATCGGCAGGCGGGCCAGGACGACAGCACCGGTCGCCAGAACCAGGGTGGCGGCAAGAGCCGGGATGATGACTCCGGGCCGTCTGGAACGTACCGCGGGCAAGGCGCCGGCGCCGCAAAGGATTGCGATGACGGCCAGGCCGCTCGTGCCGATCCAGTCGATCAGCAGCGAGCCGATCACGAACCCGGCGATCGCCGAGCCGCAGGATTCAAGCATGGAAGCCAGTGCAAGGGAGTGACCGAACCTTCCATCAAGCGCGGGCACCAGCCAGGCGAAAAGCACGCCCGATCCGGCTGCCGGCAGCGCGGCCGCCAGCGCCATCCAGCCAGCCGCCGCAATGGGATGCAAGGAGATGCCCGCCGGCGAGAGAGCCGTTGAAGCCAGACGAAGGATGAACAGGGAAAGGACGACGCCGAAAGCGGTCAGCGAGGCGCCCAGGACCACAAGCCTTTCCGGACGCCACCGGCGGTCCGCCTGTCTGCCTGCAGCGGCGGCCGCGATGGCGCCCGCGACCAGCCAGATGGACAGGGCGATGCCGACGAAGAACTCATTGCCGCCGAACCGCTCGAGTCCGGCCCGGAACACGACCAGCTGGGCCAGAGCCGCCTGCGCGCCAAGGGCGGCGACACCAGAACCGCGCCCGATCTGGCAGGCGTAAGGATTCACGTCATTCCTTTCCGGCCACGTCATCCTCGTTGAAGATGATGCCTTCGAAGCGGTGAAGAACGGCCGCGGGGTCCTTCCATGCGTCCATCGGCAGCCCGGCCTTGCGCGCGGTGTGGTTCAGGAACTCCTGCAGGTTCCAGCCCCATTCGACCGGCACCTGCGGCAGAAGCAGACCGCGCCTTCCGTGCAGCGCGATGGTCAGGCCGTCGCGGCCAATGACGATTTCATTCGTGTCGCGCACGCGAACAGGCGGGAAAAGCACGCTGATTTCGTATTCAAGACTGGGAAGCTCGTCCTTGCGGACCCGGTCGAAGCGCGGGTCCTGCGTTGCGGCGGCGACAGCCATCTCGCGGACGCATTGCCACAAGGGCATCCGTGCCTCGGTGTGGCCGATGCAGCCGCGCAGGTCGCCGTTGATTTTCAAGGTCACGAACGCCGCGCCGGGCTGAAGCAGGACAGGATCCGTCACCTTGAAGTCCGGGACCCTGCCGCTGGTGATCAGCCCTTCGACCGTTGCCCTGGCGATACCGAGCAGTTCCTTTTTCTGGGCGACCGTCAGTTCGTTGTCGTGCGGTCTGGCCTGTTTCGTTTCTGTCATGGTTACCCCCGTTCCGGTCGGATTTGCTTCGACCGTCGCGCCCTTGTCGACCGCCCCCGTGGTCTGACGGGGGAATGCCACCGCGCCGTAACCGACCACCTTGCGCCTGTCGCCGGCCGTATCTCCGGAGTTCCGGTAATCCAGCACCACCGGTTTCGGCCATTTCAGCGCCTTCTGCGCCGAGATCAGGGCCGCGACCAGGGCCCAGCCGCAGAAACCGCCGTACCGGGCCTCGGCGCACGGTCCGACGCCTGCGCCGTCCAGGTCGAGGACGCGTTTCAGCATCAACCGGTCAAGTTCGACCGCGTCGGCATAAGGCAGGTAGTGCGACATGTCGGTGGATACGACGACAACGGTGTTCGGATCCGCCGCGTACCTGCGAGCCAGAATCCGCGCCAGTTCGTTCGCCACGTTCGGGTCTTTCTGGTTTCCGAACATCAGCGGCACGATTCTGGCCCCGGGCGCCGCCACCTGGATGAACGGAAGCTGCACCTCGAGCGAGTGTTCGCCTGCAAACAGCGCCCTGTCGTCCGTGATGACCTTTGATTCGGCGATCAGCGCGGCTGCTTCTTCAACGTCGACAGCCAGCGGGCCGAGCGGTGTCTTGAAAGCGGACGCCGTGGTGGTTGCGATGCCGTTGTTGCGCAATCGTCCGTTTGAATCCCACGGTCGGTGTGAGAAGGCGATTACGACGACGCGACTGGGGGAGACCCGCTGGATCTGTCGATATGCGAATCCCGCGATCGGCCCCGAGTAGACGTATCCAGCGTGCGGAGCAATGAATGCCCAGGCATTTTGTTCCTGGCCGCTTCCGGCCGCGTCGATGTATGCCGTGACGTCGGACCGCAGCTTCGTCGCGCCTGCCGGATAGAAACTGCCGGCGACACCCGGTTCGATGGCCGGCCCGGCCTTGACCGCGGTCGACCCGGGCTGACCTTCAACCTGACCCTTGGCCTGTGCGCCGCCCTGACTCGTGCCCGCGTCGGCGGTCGTGCCCGATCCGCATCCGTTGATGATCGACATCAGAATCATGATTACCACCGCCATGAACTGGTTTTGTATGCTGAACATGTGTTCACCCCGCCAGCCCGTCGCCGCCGGTCCAGTATCTGGCGGTCACGTCGGATGTATTCCGGGACCTGCGCGATGCGCCGGCCGAACCAGGGCCATCCGCGATCCTGAAGGGCGCGGACAGCATCTTCAGTCCGACCAGACACAACCCGGCGCCGGCCGCCATCAGAAACCCGCGTCGGCCGGTTTTCACCGGGCCGTCCTTCGGAAGTCCTGTTTCTTCGGTTTGTTTCACGGGCTACCTCCAGATCCCACGGATCGCCTGACCGCAGAAATCACACTTTCCGTCGCCACCGACGTGGTTCGAAATGACCTCGAAGCCGCGGCGTTCGATCAGCTTCTTCCGACAGGCGGGACACCAGGTGTGTTCGAAATCGCCACCATCGACGTTGCCCAGATAGACATGCTTAAGTCCGGCCTTGACCGCGACGTCGGCCGCCTTTCGAAGGGTCGCGGGAGGCGTCGGCGGGCGCTGTGTCATCCGGTAGGTCGGATGGAACCGTGAGAAGTGCAGCGGCGTGGTCGGTCCCAGTTTTGAGACGATCCATTCGCACATGTCGGCGATCATGCCCATGTCGTCGTTTTCGCCGGGAATCACCAGGTTCGTGATCTCGAGCATGACGCCGTTTTTGTTCATCGTTTCGAGCGTTTCCAATACCGGCTTCAAGGTGGCGCCGCCACAGACCCGCTTGTAGAAGTCGTCGGAAAAAGCCTTCAGATCCACGTTGGCGGCGTCGATGAACGGACAGGCATCCTTCAGGGGGGTCTGCTCGATGTACCCGGCGGTCACCCAGATCGTCTTCAGACCGGCCGCGCGCGCCTTCTTTCCGATATCGACCGCGTATTCATAGAAGATGATCGGTTCCGTGTAGGTGCAGGAAATCGATTGACACGAGTACTTCCTGGCGGTGGCGACAACAAGATCCGGCGGCATGTCCTCGGCGCTCGCGTCCTCGGGGTCGGTCTGGCTTATCTGCCAGTTCTGGCAGTGGGCGCAGTGAAGGTTGCATCCGGCGGTAGCCAGCGAGAACGTGCTGGTGGCAGGCATGAAGTGGTGCAGCGGCTTCTTTTCCACGGGGTCGATGTGCACCGCGACCGCCTTGCCGTACACCAGCGACACCAGTCTGCCGTCCCGGTTGATCCTGACCCGGCAGTTGCCCCGGGCGCCTTCCTGGAGCCGGCAGTGCCTGGGACACAGGGTGCATTGAACCGTCCCGCCCATGAAAACCCCCTTTTCCCGCCGGGCACTTAGCAACGTCACAGACCCGGTGTTCAAGCTGCCATTCTAGCCGAATTGTCCGAGGAAGGAAGGGCTTGACCGCGCGCCCGGGGCGTCTTGACCCCGTGGCGTGGAGAAACGCTTCCATGCAGGACTTGCGGCCTCCCGGGATTGGCGATGGAGGGTATGCCGGGATATGATCGCTTTCCGCGTCAACAGCGAGGCATCATGGCACGAATTATCGAGGCCGCTCCCGAAAGGCTTGTCGACGAAGGACGGATCATGAACGGCGCCTTCAGGCAGCCGCTGCGGGACGTGAATCTTCTGGATGCCGATGTGTATGCAAAGGCTCCCGCGTTCTGGCGGATGCGGTTTAAGGAATGGTGCGGGATGGGTTTTGTCCACCCGGACTGGTATCTATCCGTGATGATTCAGGATGCCAAGTATCTGGGGTCGGGCACGGTCTATGTGTTCAATCGTCACACCAGGGAGTTTTTCCAGGCCGGCTGGACCGGGCCGGGCAGGGCGGTGGAGGTGGCCGCCAACCAGTATTCCGGCCGGGCGCTGGCAAAAAGGCGGGGCTTCGTCCTGCGATTTGAGCATTGCCTGGATCAGGGCAGGCACGATGTTCACATCGACGTGGCGGCCACCCGGCGTCATCCCGCGATCAAGGCCGATCTGGTCCTGCGCGAGGAAAGCTCGGAAATGCAGCCTCTGGTTGTCAGTCTTCCGGTTGACGGGTCCCACCACGCCTACACGCATAAAGGGTTGATGAGCGTCGACGGCCTTCTGAACGTGGGCGGTCAGATCGCGCGGTTCAACCCCGGGCGCGACGTCGGCAACATGGATGAGCACAAGGCCATCTATCCGTACCACACCAGATGGTTGTGGGGGTCGTTCGGGGCCCGGATGGAGGACGGTGGCTTCGTTGGCGTGAATCTGGCGGACCATGTGTTCGCCGATCAGGAACGCAACAACGAGAACTGCGTGTGGCTTGGGAACGAACTGCTTCTTCTGGGCGCGGTCCGCTGGGAGATGAATCCGGCGCAACCTTTCAACCCGTGGGGCGTGCGTGACACCGAGGGGCGGGTCGAGCTTGAATTCCGGCCGGAAGGGCGCTTCGTTCAGAAGGCCAATCTGCTGTTTGCCAGGATCGACTACTACCAGATGTTCGGAACGTGGAGCGGCCTGATCCGTGACGCGTCGGGAAAGACCGTCGAAATACCGCCGAGCTTCGGAGTGGCCGAGCGCATGGACACCCGGTTCTGACGCTCGGCGGCCGCCGAGGTTCAGGCGCGCCGGTTGAACGCCTTGAATATGGATTCGGTGTAGTATTGCGGCCGTCTCGGTGGCCGGGTCGGCAGGCTGGTGATGGATGAGATTATCAGGTGAATTCGTGGCGGCCCTGGTGGCGGCCTCGCTGATCGTTGTGGTTTGCGGGTGCGGCGACGACGATGGTCCGGGTGATGCCGGCGACTCGTTTGAGGCGATTCAGCCGGATGCAGACTGGCCCGACGGGACACAGGGCGAGGTCCTGGACGATGACGTTCAACGGACCGACACCGTCGTTCACGACACGGCACTGGATTCCTGGTCGGACGACGGCCTGTCGACAGAGATAGATGAACCGGATGTCGACACCGGCGACGCGGTGAACGACGTCGACCTGGACGCCGCTGCTGACACGTCCGACAAGGACGCCGAACTTCCGTGGCCGGCGGGCGTCGAGATCATCGATCAGGCCCTGGACGAGGATTTTCTTGTCCCGAACCGCGGGCTGGCGATGAAGATCATCACGCCGCTGCTGGCCGGATACCCGGACGACGGCCTCGAACCCGGCGACAATCCCTGGGTGCTCAAGGCCGAACTGCTGCTGCCATCGGGCGATACCGTCGAGTTGTCCTCGGTTCCGGATTCCTTCGCGATGCTGTACCCGATCGATGGCTATGACGATTCGTGGATCTTCGTGAACGTGGGCGGTCCGCAGGTTGAATCCGAACCCGTCTATACCTTGAACCTGTACCCGACGGTGTCCACGCTGTCCTGGATGCGTGACGGCGGTGTCACCGAGATCAACGGGGACTACGCGCCGTTCGTGGTCTATCGATCCGGGTGGTTCAATGACGTCTGGGTCACATGCCCCGCGCTGGCGTCCACTTCGGGAACCGAATCCGCCATGCGCGTCCATTTCGATGTGGACACGCTCGAGGTCGGCGCGCCTCTTGGCCTGATGGTGAACTCCCATGTCACCGACGACCGGCAGGAACTGGTGTCCATGTACCAGGCGGGCAGCTACGAGGAACTGTGCGAGTGCTACGGGGTGACGACGGGCGGATATGAGGCGCGCGCGTGCACCGCGGCCGACATCGACTGGTATCCCGGCGCCGCTTCGCCGGTCAGTCCGCGTGACGGGGCCGAGGGCGTGGCGACGGACATCCTGCTGAAATGGACATCGCCCGGCGACCCGGATGGTGGAAACGTCCTTTACGACGTGTATCTGGGAACCCTGGACGGCGAACTGGAAAAGGTGCTGTCCGCGACCGGCGCGACCAGTTTCTCCCCGGTGTTGCAGCCCGACACGATTTATCAATGGCGCGTGGACGTGCGCGACGACGAAGGCAATCTGACAAGGTCAAGGACCTGGTCCTTCGATACCGACACCGTCATTGCACAGCTTGAACCGCACAACTACCTGATTCTGGTCGACAGGCGTTTGAAGGGCGCCATCGATGACGCGCTGGAACAGTATGTGACCGATGTGACTACTGAAAGCGGCCTTGTTCCGGCGGTGCGCTGGTGGATGCCCGGAGACTACGTGATGATGCGCGAGATCATCGCCGCCAGCCGTGACAACGCCTGCGTCGGGCCCGATGACTGTCTGGTCGGAGTATTCATGATCGGTGACCTCCCGTCGGCCTGGTACGAGCAGGACTCCGATTTCGGCGGCGACATCGGAATCATGCACGAGGAATTCCCGATCGAGCTCTACTTTCAGGATCTGGACTGTCAGTGGACCGACGCTGACGGCGACGGGATGTTCGACGCGCATGGCGACCTGGATCTGGAACTGTTCTCGGCCAGACTTGTGGGTGGGGCCGATCGAATCGTCGAGTATTTCGAACGACTGCACGACTATCGTGTCAACGGCACCTTCTTTCAGCCGCGCAACTTCTTCTCGTTCATAGACGACGACTGGAACGGCTCGAACGCCACCGGCACGCCGGACGTGTACACGACGGGCCAGACCTGGGGCCTGGCGGACATCTATGGCGACAACTACATCAGGCGGGAGTGGGAAGACGACACCGACAAGGACGACTACCTGCAGGTGATGACCTCCGGTGGGGCGGAGTTCGTTTATCAGTGGATTCATTCGTCGCCCCAGTCGATCTATTTCGACGACAACTTCAGCGTCAATCCGGACAACATCCTGGCGATCGACGAATTGACCGGGCTGGGGGTCAGCGGCTCGTTCTTCAACCTGTTTGACTGCTCGATCAGCCGTTACACCGAACCGGCTGGAAACATGGCGACCGAGTACGTGCATTCCCCGTTCGGGCTGGCGACCATCGGCAGCACGAAGACCGGCGGCATCTTCAACCCGGAGGTGCTTCACGGCGCGATGCTGGCGGGCGAGGGCGTTGGCGAGGCTCTTCGCCTGTGGTTCAACGACACGTGGATGTACCGCGACCAGTACGGCCTGCCGGATCCGACCTTTGACGACTGGTGGCTTGGCATGATGGTGCAGGGTGACCCGATGGTGCTGTTGAATCCCTCCTTCGTCCCGGATCGCGTATCCAGGTGCGCCGTTCCGGATGCGCAGGGCGCGTCCACGGTGTTTTCAAGCGCGTGGGTTGATTCGATGCACCTGATGATGGGTCGACGCGCCTTGACGACGAAGGTTCAATCCTACCGTGAATGGCTGCAGACCCAGGCCGCTTCACCGAATCGTTCTGGCAAGCCTTAGCCCGAACATGTGGTGTGCGGTTTCCGGGAGATCGTACCCGCGGTTGACCACGCGAAGCTGAGGCGCCGTGTTGGTCCAGGAGCCACCACGGAAAATACGGTACTGGCCGCGATCGTCCCAGGCGGAGCCGTCGGTCGGCGCGCCGGCGTACGTGTAGTGGAAGTAGTCCTGCGTCCACTCGTAAAGATTGCCGCTCATGTCGCACAGGCCATGTATCGTGTTTCCGGCCGGTCTGCTGCACGGGCGGGCCGGTCTGCCGTCCCCGCATCCGCGCATGCGGTCAAAAAGCATCACGGCAAGGTTGCAGTCAGGCTCCTGATCTCCCCAGGCATAATCCTGTGTCATGCCCCCGCCGCGGGCCGCATACTCCCATTCCGACTCGGAAGGTAATCGCGCCTCGGCGAACCTGGCGAAGGCGATTGCCTGATCCCAGCTGACGCAGTTCACCGGGAACTTGTCGAGACCGGGCTTCAACCATGTGCAACAGGAACTGTTCTCGCAGTAACGTTCATCCTTGGGATTCAAAGGCTCCTTGCATGCGCCGGCCTCGACGCACATCCGGAACTGTTCGACCGTGATCTCGCCTCGACCGATCTGGAACGTCGGGACTGTCACCCAGTGGGTCGGCAGTTCGTCCGGACTCACAATCGGTTTGCCGTCCGCCCTGACTTCGTTAACGTATCTTTCCGCTCCCATCATGAACCCGCCGCCCGGTATGGTGACCCAGTTGGTATCGAGCGATTCAATCAACCTGGACTTCAGCGCCGCCTTCCTCTGCCTTTCAGCCTCCTGGGCGGCTGCTTCTGCCTGGCGGCGCGCCTCTTCCGCGTTCTCACGCTCGATGCGCGCTGCCTCCTCGGCAGCGGCGACTCTGGCGACTTCGGCCCGTTTGGGGCTTTCGATACCGAACCACCACGTCAGTCCACCCATCAGAACCATTCCCGCAAGGGCAGCGGGGATGAGAACCGACAAATGTCTGGAGTGGCCGGCGCCGGGCCTGGGCGGATTAACAACGGGTTGCAGGCGGTTTGCCTCAGTGCTCGGGCGTGCCTTCCTTTCGGAGGTCGGCGATTGCGATTCCACGGGCAGGTTGATGTGCAGCATCGTGCGATCACCCGTCGGAGACGAATCGGGGATGAATTCCGATCCGAGCCGGTCCCGGACCGCCAGGCGCGTCAGCTGTTCATGCAGGACCATCGCGTCGGACGGCCTGAGCGCCGGGTCCCTGGACAACGCCGCCATCGTCAGATCGGCCAGAGGGGGTGAAATCGAAGGCACGAACTGTCGGATATCGGGTATTCCAGCCTGATGACCCATTATCACGGCGTAGTAGATGGCCTGGACGGACGAATCGGAAGCCGGCATCTCGAACGGGAGTCTGCCGGCAAGCATCTGGTAGAGCACGAGACCGATGGCGAAGACATCCGAACGAGGGGTGGCCTTCTGGCCGGCAAGTACCTCCGGAGCCATATACGCGGGGGTGCCCACCGCCGTCCCCGACGCCGTGAGGGAACGGTCGCCGGATTGACGCGACAGACCGAAGTCCAGGATTTTGACGACCCCGTCGGGCAGAATCTGAATGTTGGCTGGTTTGATGTCGCGATGAATGATGTCGCGGCGGTGTGCGAATCCAACCGCCGCGGAAACCTGCAGGATGATGTCCAGGGCCTGAGCCGGTGGCCATTGTCCCGGTAGCTCCTTCAGAAGGTCGGCCAGAGGCTGCCCGGAAAGAAGTTCCATTGGAAGGAAGAGCTGGCCCTGCTCGTGAATCGGTGTCTGAATCTGCACGATGCCGGGATGCTGAAGAAGGGTCAGGTGGGCGATTTCCTTAAGAAATCTTTCGCGGTTTTCGGGATCCTCGACAATCTCCGACTTCAGAACCTTGATGGCCCAGGTTCCGGGCATCAGGTCATGCGTGGCCCGATACACGATTCCCATGCCACCACGGCCGATTTCTTCATGCAAAGTCCATTCGCGAATCCTGCGGGTCATGACGAACGCCTCCCGAAACGGTTTCCGTGCGATCCCACTGAATCAGTGTCCGGCAATCTTAATCGATCGGGCACGAAAGGAAACGAACTGTTCTGATGCTGGTCGGAAGTCGGCGGCGGGGGTGCGACGATTCAGTGTTCTTCCTCGCGCTTGAGCACCCTGCCGCGAGACAGCGAGAAGAAGATTCCCACGAAACAGAGGGCGGCGAAGATGCGCATGGTAAGGGCCATGCTGTGCAGGAAGCCGGGGCCGACGGTGCGGTCGATTGTGACGTTGCCGAGGATGACTGCGAACATGACGGTAGCGATGCCCAGGCTCATGATCTGGCCGATGATGCGCATGGTCGCCAGCGTGGCCGAGCCGACGCCGAAGTCGCGACGGTTAAGTGAACGCATGACCGCGTTCGTGTTGGGTGACGAGAAGAGGGCGAAGCCGCCGCCCAGGATGGCGAGTGTCATCATCGTGAACCAGGTGGGCGTGGCCTGCCCGTGAAAGGACATCAGGGCCAGGCCCACGGTGGTCAGCGCCATGCCACCGCTTGCGAGCCATGTCGGCTCGACGCGATCCGACAGACGTCCGGTCAAGGGCGACAGGACCGCCTGGATTACCGGCTGGGTCAACAGCACCATGCCGGCTTCCTGTGGTGTCAATCCACGCAGGTTCTGCAGGTAAAGACTCAACATGTAGCCGGTGCCAAACGTCGCGCTGTAGTTGATGAGGGCGGCCAGGTTCGAGAAGGTGAAGGCCCGGTTGTTCTTGAATATTCGCGTGTTGACGACCGGGTACCTGACGCGGTTTTCGACCATCCAGAGCCCGATGAAAAGCAGGATCGCGCCACCGACAAGGGGAGGCCCCTGGGGCTTCGTGATCCACGTCAGGCCCAGCAGAAGGGTCACCAGCGAAAGTCCGTACAGAACCGTTCCGGGGATGTCGAAGGACTCGCCCTCGGCGTCCTTCCATTCTCCTTTCAGCAGAAGTCCGCCGATCACCAGCACGACCAGTCCGGGCGGGATGCAGGCCAGAAAGACGGCCTCCCAGCCGAACGCGTGGGTCAGCCAGCCACCCAGGGTCGGGCCAATCGAGATTCCTATGTAGACGCTGGCCGTGTTGATGCCCAGCGCAGCGCCTCGCCGGTGGGCGGGGAAGATGCTGGTCGTGATGGCCATGCCCGTCGCGAACTGCATGGATGCGCCGACGCCCTGCAGGACGCGGAAGGCGATCAGGGCTTTTATACCGAGCGGGATGGCGCAAAGCCCGGATGCAATCGTGAAGATGGCGACCCCGGTTACGAAGACGCGACGCCGGCCATAGAGGTCGCCGATGCGGCCCATCGGCAGGACCAGCGCGGCCGTGGCCAGCATGTACGAAAGGGCGATCCATCCCAGGTTTACCGCATCCAGGCCGAATTCGGCCGCGATGGTGGGCAGGGCGATGTTACTGGACGAGCCGGCGAAGGCCGTCATGAACGTGGCGCTGGTGGTGGTCAGGATTCCGATCGTCTCGGTCCTGCGTAACTGGTTGACTTCGTCGTGCAAGATTACAGATCCAGGTCGGAGAGCTTGAGCGTGTAGAGTTGCGTTGCAGTGCCGGGAACGTCGCCGATGACAACCAGACGGGGCTCGCCGTTCGCGTCGAACATCATCCTGCCCATGTTTCGACCGAAGTTCGGCAGGGATGCGTCGGCCTTCAGGCTCCAACTGTCGCCGTACTGGCGGAATTCGCCGACTGCGCCGTCTGGAAGCAGATTGGTCCAGACACCGCCCTCGAACATCCAAAGATCGTTGTGATAGATGTTGTTGCGCTCGTCGTAGTTGTCCTTCATTTCGGCGCCGCCAAACACGTACAGGCGCGAAGTGGCGTCGTCGAAAGCGCAGGACATGCTTTCGCGCGGCGCGAGTTCAGTGGGCAGGTCGGTAATGGTGACCTCGTTCGTGCCCAGATCGATGATCTGCAACTTGCCAAGTGCGTAACTGGTTTCGCCACCGTCGTCCGTTGTGACGCCGCCGACGCTGATGATCTGGTTCATGGCGGTTGCCTTGGTCAGACAGTTGGTGAACACGGGCGTCAGGTCCGTCTTGATGACCTGCCAGTCGGCGGTTGCCACGTCGAAGAATCGAAGGGAATCCGAGAATCCTGTCCCGGAGACGTAGCCGTAGACCCAGAACCCCGCGCCATCGTAAATGTGCGAGTAGCTGATAGCCCCGTTTGGCGCCTGATCGGGATCGTCGACCACCAGATCGTATTGTGTTGCCTGCCACGATGCGTCGACCTTCATGACGGCGGGCGTGCGGGGACCCATCACCACCCAGGTCGAGTCGGTCGCGTCGAATCCGATGAACTGGCACCAGCTTTCATCCATGCAGAAGCTGGTTCCATCCGCGAACACGTCGCCGCCGGTCATCTTCTTGCTGTGGATTCCGGTCGACTCGTCGAGGTGCCACATGTAGGTAATGGACGCGTCGTTCCAGTCCCGATCGAACTGCGTGATGTACTCGTGTCCCGTCGCGTTGTACCCGAACGTAATCCCGTCGACCGGGTTCATCAGGTACTTGCCGTTGACCACCGGGTCCTCGATCTGGACGCTCATGCGCACCCAGTTCGGGCCCGGATCGACCGTGGTATCGGTTGCGACGTCCTCGAGGGAGGTGTCCGAATCACCGGTGTCGGTCCCGGAGGTGTCCTCGACGAATGCGTCAGTTTCAGTCGTGTCCTGATCGCCGTTGTCCTGCGTGATCGCGTCAGGCTCGACACGATCGGACGTGGGAGTGTCCGTCGCCGTGTCGTTGGTGACGGAATCGACCCCGATCTGGATGTCTTCGGTGACATCGCCGCCAGGGGTCGTGCCACCGCAGCCAAGAGCCAGCAAAGCGGTCGCCAGAAGAGCGAAAGCCGACAGTCGAATCATGGTTAACCTCCACGAATTGCGCATCGCCAAGAATAGACCAGATCGGGTGGTAATCGAAAGACCCCGTCGAAGAATCATTACGGCAGGCGGCCGTTCATCGCAACAGTTCCCGGATCACGCCCAGGTCGGACTCGGTAATGCCGCCGGCGCGAACGCAGACTATACGATTGTCCGAGCCCGCGAACACATGGATCGGCACGGTCGTGTCGGAGCCAAGTCCAAGACTGGAGGCATACGCGCCCAGGCCCGTCGGGTCGGACATGCGCATCACCATGGTGGACCTGAGTTCGGCGTGACGTGACATGAACGATTTGAATTCGTTCAGATCCTCGTCCACGGACAGCATTTCGAGACCGAAAATGGTCCCGTTGCCCAGGCGTGCGTCGCGCCATCTGAGGATGTGCGGGATCTCGGCGATACACGGCCTGCACCACGTCGCCCACATGTTGATCCAGCGCGGTCGGCCGTCACCGACAATCTGACCCTGGTTGAACACCGTGTTCGCTGGCAGGTTGAGTTCGGGACCGGCGCCCGGTTCCCACCGCTTTTCGCACCAGCCGTCCGGGATGACGCTGGCAGCCGTCGCTGTCGCGGCGTTGACGCGTGCGCGAGTGCCGGCGGGCTTGTCCTGGTTGACGCCGGCTTCACCGCGGTAGACGCTCTTCGCGTCGTCCAGAGCGTTGCAGCCAGCCATTGAGAACACGGCCAGCAGAACAGGGAACACCATCAGGAAAGTAGAATGTCGATTCATGTCTTGTTCCGTCAGAGTCTGCAGTCGATCCAGGCAACGAAGGCCGATCTGTTCAAGTCCTTGTCCGTGCAACCCGATTCGGGGCGTGAACGCTTCCAGCCGCAGAACTCGTTTTCAAGCTGGGCAAATTCCTCGCCAAGCCACAGCATGCCGGCGACCTGTTCGAAGTCGGGGTCCGGGTAGGTGGCCTTCAGGTGTTCGTAAAGGGCGGTCGCGCGTTTCTCGGACAGATCCCGGTTGTACTCGGTCTTTCCCTCGGGGGAGGATCTGGCGACGATCAGGAAGTAGGAGGCGCCGCGGCGATCAGCGAATGTCTGGTCGATAAGCTGTCTGGCGGCCTCGTCCAGGTCCGCGCTCTCGATGTCGAACTGGATGATGGCCGCGCGTTCAGCCATCGGCTTGAACAGGCCGTTGAAGTCACCGCCCGACATGGCGGCGACGTTCTGCGCGTCGAGCGGCTGGCAACCACGTCCGCCGCTGGCCTTGACGATGCCGCAGGAGGTCAGGACGCGCTTCAGGATGACCTTGAGCTCGGGCGTGCAGTAGGCCTCGTCGGCCGCGGATGCGGTGCCGGCCTTGGCTGCCGTGTTATCGGCGTTGGCCAGGTTTTCCTCGGCACGCTTTTCGGCGGCGCCGAGCCAGGAATTGAGGGTCGTCGCCATGGCGATGCCGACCACCAAGAAAACAATCAGGTTGATCACGATGTTTTTCATGGTCTAGTTCCCCCTGCTGGTTGCGCCGGCATTCTCGATCAGCATGCGCAGCCCGTATTCAAGCCCGAGGTCCATGTCCTCGTCGCACAGACGACGGTTGTTCACGAACAACTGAGGGGTCAGAAGCGACAGGGAGTTCTCGATCGCCCAGCGCAGGCTCAGGTTGAGCCGCTGGCCCGTGGAGGCCTGGTCGATGCACTGCGCCACGTCCGGGAACTTGTCCAGGATCATCGCCTTGAGCTGTTCCGGGCCCTGTTTCCTGGCCGTGTTGCGGATCTCCATGTTGTTGTCCAGAGACCAGTCGATGACCTCGTGCGGGTTCTTCGAGCAGAGGATGGCGCGTGACACCATGCAGGCTCCGTGGTGGACCGTCGAGCCGCTCAGCATCCAGTTGCACTCCGCGTCCAGGGGGAACAGCAGGATGTCGGCGTCGATCAGGTTGCCAGCCTCGGTTGACTTGAGCCTGTCGCGGAAGACCTTGCAGGACGGGCAGAGCGGGTCGAGGATCTCGATGGACCTGGCTCCGGTGCCGGGATGCTCGCCGGGAATCATGATATGGGCGCGATCCTCGGCCTTGACCAGTTCGCCGCAGTTCCTGACCTTGTACTCGGGCTTTGCCGCCAGGTAGATCATCACGGCCAGGAAGACGAACAGCACGCCCTCAATGAAGTACAGACCCCAGCGAAGAATCTGGTTTCGCAGCGCGTGTTCGCCGGGCTCGGGATCACGCCGGCTGAGGATGACCTGGACCAGGGCGGCCAGGAACATTCCGATCGACATCATGTAGATGCCGACGCAGAGCTTGCAGACCTCGCCGACCATCTTCACCGAAATGACGTAGTAGACGATGGACGTGACCAGCGGCAGAAGCGAGGCAAGAAGCAGGTATGCCGCCTCGCCCCGTTTGCCGTGCTTGCCCGAGATAAGGAACTCGATGCCGATGAACAGCATGTACATGAACACAGCCAGGCCTGGCAGCGCGATCGGGATTCCGCCCCAGGTGTAGTCGCGCATGACCGAGGACCACGGACTCATCATGACGGCGTAGCAGCCGCTCGAGCCGTTTTCGTCCAGTTTCGCGCCGGGAACGAAGGAACACGTGATGGAATGGACCTGTCCATCAAGATGCTTGACGAAATCGTACGTGGACGCGCCGGCGAACCAGATTCCGCCGATTGCGAACAGAATGAAGAGGATCGCCGTCACCAGTGTGCGTCGATTTGTCATATCAGACCTCTTTGAACCGTAATGAAATCGCGGTGGAAACGATGTCCCGTCGCGCCTGTCGGGGGGTAGCGTGGCAGGCGGCAGATCAGCCGTCTTCCATGTGCCCGTCAACGGCGCGATTCTACAGGCAAACGATGATTCGGTACAAGTTGGCAGAGGCTGTCGTTGTGCCGGCGCGCCGCGTGTGTTAATAATTCACCGACTCCCGGGCTTTCTGATGCAGGACTTAAGCGATGAACGATTGGCTTGATCGAGTCGGTTCGGTACTTGTTCTTTCCGCGCATGCCGATGATTGCGAGTACTTCTGTGGCGGGCTTATGGCCACCCTTGCGGCGCGTGGCGCCAGCATCGTCGAGGTGATCGCGACCGACAACGGGCGCGGCAGTTTCGAACTGGCGCCAGGCGAACTGATCTCCCGCAGCCGGGAGATCGAGGCGGCCGAGGCCGCGCGCATCATTGGAAAGAAACACGTCGAGTTTCTGGGTTATCCGGATGGATTTCTCGACGACACGCCCAAAAACGAGCTCCGCCGTATTTTTATCGAGTGGATCAGGCGTGTGAAACCTGATCTGGTGCTCAGTTTTGACGTGCGCGACTTTGATGCCCATCCCGACCATCGCATGGTCGCGCGCGCCGCGTCCGAGGCTGCCGCGTTCTCACATCTGCCGCTGTTCCACGCCGAGCAGGTCGAGGCCGGCCTGGCGCCCCACATGACGCCGTACCGGTTGTGGTTCGATGCCAAGGACGGTTCCGCCGGTTTCGTGTTCGATATAGGCAAGGTGATCCCGGTCAAGGTTCAGGCGCTTCTGGCCCACCAGAGTCAGATGCGTCTGGCGATGACCGAGTGGAAGATGATGCTGGGTGGATGTGGCGGCTTTCCCGAACTGGCGGCCATCATCGATACCGACGACCAGTCAAAGGCGATTGAACTGCTGGTAACCGCGTGGGGCTCGGCGTGCGCCGCGGGCCGGGACTTCGAGTACGGCGAGGCGTTCAGGCTGGAGTTCGCCGACGGCATCTTCCGAGATTTCGTCGAGGGTTGAAGTTCTTGAATCCCTTCTAGTATTTGTATCCGTCGGCGTCCAACATCCCCGTAAACGCGGAGCTGCCGTGGACAGATGCGGAGTCCTCTGAACCGCGCGACACGATTTCCGATGATTCAGAGTTGGACGGTGACGGTATGCCGGGCGCAGCCTTACCTCCAGAGGACGTTTGCATTTCACAGTGCAAGGAAAAAGAATGCGGGTACGACGGCTGCGGAGATGAGTGTGGCTACTGCGCGTATGGCAATTCTTGTGTCGATGGGCGGTGCACCAGTTATGGCAGGACGAGTGCTTTAACCCGGAGTTCCGCCACGATCTGAGCGTTATCATCCCGTAATACTTCAGTTATGCGCCAAATGCAGTGTTGGGTTTCTGTCTACACGTCGAGCAATTCGAAGGCTTTCTGCTGGACAAGGGTGGGCTGGGAGTGCTGGTCGTAAGTGGCGTCGGTGTCACCGATGCGCATCGTGATGCGGGTCA
>Ga0209604_1000208_pt1 | contig 58329 bp, 50 predicted proteins | sample AD_UKC097_MetaG_FD_184405 | JGI IMG/M metagenome (GOLD analysis project Ga0209604, IMG submission 184405) | Active sludge microbial communities of municipal wastewater-treating anaerobic digesters from USA - AD_UKC097_MetaG (SPAdes) (version 2) | ecosystem: Engineered > Bioreactor > Anaerobic >...
TATTCCGACCCTGCGCATCGAGACCGATTACGGCATGGAGGACGCGGGACAGCTGAAGACGCGGATACAGGCTTTCATCGAGCAGCTGAGATAGCCTGCCGGTCGTCATGGAAAGCATGCTTTTCGCAGGGATCGACATCGGTTCGCGGACCATCGAACTCGTCGTGCTCGACGGCGGGGGAGGAATCGTCCACAGCCTTCAGGCGGACTCCGGGTTCGATCCCCTGGCGGAGGCGGGAAAGCTCATGGAGGGCCTGGTCTGGGACCGTATCGTGGCCACCGGCTACGGCCGGGGCCTGTTCGAGATCGCCTACGATGCGCCCACGGTCACGGAGATCCTGGCCCATGCCCGGGGTGCCCGGGCCTTCTTTCCCCATGCCGGGACGGTGCTCGACATCGGCGGGCAGGACAGCAAGGCCATCGCCCTTGCCGAAGACGGCCGCGTGAAAAAGTTCGAAATGAACGACCGCTGCGCCGCGGGCACGGGGAAATTTCTGGAGGTCATGGCCGGCACGCTGGGATTCGACATGGACACGTTCGGCCGGGAATCCCTGCTCGCGGAAAGGGAGCTTCATATTTCGAGCATGTGCACGGTATTCGCCGAATCGGAGGTTACCTCCCTCATCGCCCGTGGGCATGACCGCCGGGAAATCGCCAGGGGGCTGCACCTGAGCGTCGTCCGCCGGGTCGCCGGCATGCTCGGCCGCGTCTCTCCGGCGGGAGACATCGTCTTCACCGGAGGGGTGGCGCGAAACCCGGGCATGTGCGCCCTCCTGGAGGAAAAACTGGGCCGGCGCATTCTTGTTCCCTCCGGCCCCCAGTTCGCGGGCGCCCTCGGCGCGGCCCTCCTGGCCGGGGAAGACCGGTTCGACCGTGGCAACGGGCGGGCAGCGCCGGGGGAGCGGACGAATCCCCCCACGGGCGGGACGGTGTCGGGATTCAGGGGCAATGGTGCTGGGCACCCCGCGGACTTCAAATCCGTCGGCCTCGTCTGAACCACGAGGAGGAGGTTCGATTCCCCTTGCCCCTTCCATTTCATCAGACAATCCTTCCTGCCGGGGCCCCGTCCCCCTGTCCGCATCGGAATTCCGGGAAACGATGAACGCGGGAAAATATCTCACCGTCGGGATCGCCGGGCATGTTGATCACGGCAAGACGACGCTGGTCCGTCATCTGGCGGGCGTCGACACGGACCGGATGAAGGAGGAAAAAAGGCGCGGCCTTTCCATGGAATCGGGTGTCGCCCCGCTCCTCCTTCCGTCGGGCGCCAGGATCGGGCTCATCGACGTTCCCGGCCACACCGATTTCATGAAGAACACCCTCCGGGGGCTGAGCGCCGTGGACGCCGCCGTCCTCATCGTCGCCGCCGACGACGGCGTCATGCCCCAGACGCGGGAGCACCTGTGGCTGCTCCGCTATCTGGGCGTCCGGTCCGGTTTCATCGTTCTCAGCAAGGTCGATCTGGTGGACCGGGAGACCGCCGAATTCGCTTCCCTGGAAATCCAGGAACTGGTTGAAGGCACTTTCCTGGAGGGAAGTCCCATCCTTCCTTTTTCCGGTTTCGACGGCGGGGGCCTCGCAGAAATCGTCGCCGCCCTCGAGACGCTCGCGGAGAGGACCCGGCCGGACAAGGGGACCGGGCTCCCGTTCCGGCTTTTCATCGACCAGATCCGGATATTCAAGGGATTCGGCACCGTCGTGAGCGGCACCGTGCTTTCCGGTTCTGTCCGCAAGGGGGACCGGGTGGCGCTCCATCCGGCGGGGGACGTCCTTCGGGTCCGCTCCATCGAAACCCATCATGACGCCGTCGAGGCGGCGGAGGCGGGCTTTCGGGTCGGCATGAGCCTTCAAGGCGGTTTTTCGAAGGGGATCTCCCGGGGGATGGTCCTGGCCGAACCGGGGTCCCTTTCCGGCGCGACGATGCTGAACGTGGAACTTCACGTCATCCCCGGGGCGCCGCACGCTCTGAAAACGGGGATGCGGGTCAGGGTGTGCCTCGGCACGGCCCTGACGGGGGCCCTGGCGGTGGTGATCGGCGGAGAGGAGATCCCGCCTGGGGAAAAGGGGCTCGCCCAGCTCCGGCTGGCCGATCCTCTGGGCGCGCTGCCCCGGGACCGGTTCGTGATCCTTCCGATGAACGTTCACCGGATCCTGGGCGGGGGGAGGGTCCTGGAGACGACGGGCATCAAATTCCGCCGGGTCCACGGCGACCGGCTGGTTCCCATCCTGAGGGCCCTCCAGTCGGGGGACACCGGCCGGACGATTTCAGCCGTCCTGTCGGCGCACCCGGAACGGATTCTCGCTCCCGGTGATCTCGCCCCGCTCACGGGGATCTCCCGCGAAACGATCGAGAGGGAACTGGAAAAAGGGGTGTCGGAAGGCCTGCTCGTCCGGATTTCGGAGGGGCGCTACGGAAGCGCCGCCCACGCCGCGAGGGTGAAGGATTCCCTTCCGGGCATCGTGGAAAACGCGCTGGGAAACGGCATCGTGAAGGAATGCGAGACGGCGGCGTCCATTGCATCGCTGCTGGGGCGTCCCGTGGGCCCCGCTCTCCTGGAACGGCTCCTGGGGGAGCTGGTCCGGGAAGGGAGACTGGCGGCCGGGAAGAGGGGATTCGCGACGCCGGCCTTTCTTCAACGGCAGGCGGCGCTCCGGGAGATCGTGGGCAGGGAAGTCATGGCCGTCCTGGAGGAGTGCGGGATCGTTCCCGCCACCCTCCACGGCATTCTCGACCGGTTCCGGGGCGTCCGGAACCAGGATGAAATTCTGGCGGTGCTGGGATTTCTCGTCCGGCAGGGGGACGTCGTTCCCCTGTCGAGCGAAAGGTACCTCTCCGCCCGGGCCCTGGACCGGATCAAGGAACGGGTCCGCGAACGGATCGAGGCGCACGGCTCCATGACGCCCCGGGACTGCGGGGACGTCCTCGGATACGGCCGGATGATCGGTCTCCCCATACTGGAGTATCTCGATTCCGTGGGGTTCACCGTCCGGGAGGGGAATGAGCGGTTCCTGAAAGGGTGACGGGAGTTCAACGGACCGACGGTCCGCTCGTCAGATGCCTCAGGTTCCGCCGTAGCCGATCCGGACCTTGCCTTCCTCCACGATGACCGGTACTTTCCGGGCCCCGCCGGAGAGCTTGAGCATTTCCCCCAGGTCGGAGCCGCTTTTCCGGACGTCCCTGTAAACCGCCTTGTCCCCGAAAGCCTTCCTGGCTTCAGCGGTGTACCCTCAGCCGTCCTTCCCGTAAATGATCACCTTGTTTTCCACGGGCGTCCTCCCATTTCCGTTTGGAATACTCTATCCCTTCCCATTCCCGTTGTCAAAACGAAAGCGCCTTTGCCCGGGCGTCCTCCTCAAGTTCCCCGCCGTTTTTCCCGATAGGGAATTCAGAAACCCCTTTGTCCCGGCCGGGGGAAAGGAAGGCCCATGCCGTTCCTCCCGCCGGAACACCGGAAGGAGGGACATCCATGATCGTCGCACAGTCGGACATGACGCTGGCCGTCAGCCATCAGTCGGTGGAACGGGAGGAGCAAAGAACGACCATAAGGATGTGGATCGGTTCCGAACGGCCCGATTTCGAGGGGACGGGCGCATCTGCGACCCCGGTTTCCCTTTGCGGGGAGGACCGGGTGACCCTGTCGAGCGGGCTCGTGGTGGAAGAGACCTGTTTCGTCGAGCCGAGGCTGGAAATCGTCCGGTTGCTCATCGAGCATCTGACGGGCAGGGCGGTGAACGTCCTTCGCCTGGAGGAGGGGACCGCAGATGAAACGTCCGGGACGCCGTACGAGGCGTCCGGGCAGGAGGAGGCGGCCGAAACGCTGGGCTGGGGCATCGAGGTGGATACCTTCCAATCCCGTTACGAGGCGGAGGAAACCGCATTTACCGCCTCCGGCGTCATCCGGACCGCCGACGGCGGTGAGATCCGTTTCTCCCTGGCCCTTGAGATGAGCCGGTACCGGTACGAGGAGTCTTCGACGACCCTCCGCCTGGGCGATGCGGCCCGCATGGACCCCCTGGTCATCAACTTCGGAGGCAATGCGGCGGATCTCGCCGATGTGCGGTTTTCTTTCGATCTGGACGGAGACGGGTCTGGAGAATCCATCGCTTCCCTCGGGAGCGGCAGCGGCTACCTCGTCATCGACCGGGACGGCGACGGAATGGCCACGGACGGGGGGGAACTGTTCGGACCCCGGACCGGCCGGGGTTTTGCCGAGCTTGCCGCCTTCGACGATGACGGAAACGGCTGGATCGACGGGAACGACGGCATTTATGACGAACTGAAGGTCTGGATCGGCGCGGGCTCCGGGGAGACGGGCCTGACATCCCTCGCCGGCGCCGGCGTGGGAGCCCTTTCGCTGGCGAACCTGGACACCCCGTTCGACGTGAAGGACCGTTCGAATGCTCTCCTCGGATCCGTCCGGTCCACGGGGATTTACGTCGGGAACGAAGGCGCCGCGGGCACGGTCCAGCAGATCGACCTGGCGGTGTAAAAGAAGAGGAAAAATTCGGGGACGTTCCGACAGGAGGGAGGCACGGGGAAGGGATATCCCCTGAGGGGCCGGAACGTCCCCGGAACAGTATCTACGGGGGGGGGCGCCTCCCTTCACGCCCGCCCGGTTACACGATTCCCTTCGTCTTCAGGTCTTTCATCTCCGTCTGCCCGATCCCGATGGAGGAAAGAACCTCCTCCGTGTGCTCTCCCAGCAGGGGAGAGGGGGTTCGGACCCCGCCCGGGGTTCCGTACATCTTGATCGGGACGCCCTGGAGCTTGAAGGGGCCCAGGGTGGGGTGATCGACTTCGACGAACATTTCCCTGGCCTGGATCTGGGGATGCTGGGCGATCTGCTCGATGGAGTAGATGGAGGAAACGGGAACGCCCTTTTCGTTCAGGCAGTCCTCGATCTCCTGTTTGTTCCGGGCCGTCGTCCATTCCCGGATGATGGCGGTGATCTCCGCCCTGTGGGTGCATCTCAGGTCGTTGTTGGAAAACATTCCGTTTCCGGGAAGGTCGGGCCGGTTCATGGCCTCGCACAGCCGGTTGAAGGTGTTGTTGTTCGCCGCCGCGATGACCACGTGGCCGTCCTTGCAGGGGAACAGGTCGTAGGGGCTCGTTGCCGGATCGACGTACCCGACCCGGCTCAGGCTCTCTCCCCTGACGGCCAGGATGGGGAGGGCGTTTTCCAGGATGGAGAAGATCGTGTCCAGCATGGCCACGTCCACCCGCTGCCCGGTCCCCGTCTTTTCACGCCGGAAAAGGGCCATGCAGATCCCGAGGGCGAGATAGGTTCCCGTGTAGTTGTCGGCGATGGCGGGACCGGATTTCATGGGGGGGCCTTCGGGCGATCCCGTCATCTCGCAGAACCCTCCCATGGCCTGGGCGACCACATCGTAGGCGGCCCTGTCCTTGAGAGGCCCGTACTGGCCGAACCCCGAACTTTCCGCCAGGATGATCCGGGGGTTGATTTCCTTCAGGACATCGTAACCGAGTCCGAGACGGTCCAGGGTTCCGGGACGGAAGTTGTCCACCACCACGTCCGCCGTTTTCACGAGGGACTTGAACACCGCTTTCCCCCCATCCTTGGTGATGTCGAGGCAGACGCTCTTCTTGTTCCGGTTGATGGCGGCGTAGTAGCCGCTCTCGCCGTTGCGGATCGGAGGCCATTCCCGGGTCATGTCGCCCACACCCGGTTTCTCGATTTTCAAAACTTCCGCCCCGTGATCGGCAAGATGCATGGTGCAGAAAGGACCGTTGTATGCGTGGGTCAGATCGATGATCCTGACCCCTTCCAATGCGCCACTCATAGTTACCTCCTTGTGGGTTCACGGTCCCGGGCATCCCTTTCGGGATGCCCGGGGGCCGGTCAAGCGCGAATCGTGCGGTTCGTGTCAGACGTTTTCGTCGCTCCGTCCGGATTGGCGGACGTGCCGTCAGGCGGCCGTCGCCGAGGCGACGGGCTTCTTGTCGTACATCAGATAGCCGATGACCGCCCCGATGACCGTCGGGAGGATCCATGCCAGGCCGTACTCGGCGCCGGGCATGAGGTTGTAGAGCGCCTTGATGCCGGCGGTGTCCACCTTGGCGACGTCGAGGTACCCGATGAGACAGTCGATGCAGCCCCAGACGAAGGCCACGATCGTGGCGCCCCCGGTGGTCCCGATGTTTCTCGTCTTGAAGATGATGTAGCCGAGCACGAGGGCGATGCAGGGGGGATAGACGAGGCTGAGGATGGGGGCGGTCAGCTTGATGATCGTCGTGAGGCCGAAGGAGCTGATCAGGGCGCTGATGACAAGTGTCCAGATGGCCACGTTCTTATAGGACCATTTCTTCTGGCTCGCCTCTTCGAAGTATGCCGCCGTTCCCGCGGCGAGGCCCACGGCGCTGGTCAGGGCGGCGAGCAGGAGGGCGATGTTGAACACGGTGCCGCCCACCACGCCCCAGAGCTGGAGGATGATGGTAGCGTACAGCTTGGCGTAGGTCACGTCCTTGAAGAGATACCCCGTGGAGGCCCCGACGAGCATCTGGAGGAAATGGCTCACGGCGAGGACGCCGAAACCGATGCCGCCGACGAGGAGGAGGCCCTTGCTCAGGGCGCGGCCCTCGAATTTATGGGCCTTCAGGTCGGCGATGATGATGACGCCGTAGATCAGGGCCGCCGGCAGGTCCATGGTCTGGTACCCGTTGATGAAACCGTAGGCGAAGCCGCCCTCGGAATACAGTTTGGGCATCCACTCGGACAGGGGGTTCGCCAGGGATTTGATGACCACCGCGACGATGGTGACCATGAGGACGGGAACGAGAAACTTTCCGATCTTGGGAAGCACTTCCTCCAGCTTGAAGAGGAACCAGTAGGTGACGAGGTAGTATACGATTGCGAAGATCAGGGCGGGAAGCATCTGGTCGGAGTTCCAGTTTCCGATCTTGCAGATGGCGTCCCAGGAGGCCGCGCTCATCCGGGGGATGACGAAGAGGGGCCCGAGGACGGCCACGGTGAGTCCCCCGAACACGAAAGCGAACTTGTCGTTGATCCGGCTTGCCAGGGCGTAGAAGGACCCTTCCCCCCGGACGATGGCCAGATACCCCAGAAAGGGAAAAATGATTGCCGTGATCATGATACCGAGGGCCGCCGGCAGCACCGAGCTTCCGCTCTGCTGGCCCCAGGTGACCGGCCACAGCATGCACGATGCCCCGAAATGCATGGAGAACACCGCGACGCCGAACATGATGATCATCCACATTTTCGATCCATTGTTGTTTTCCATAGAAGTTGTAAAGCCTCCCTTCAATTGAATTTCTTATGCCGAATTCCGTTCCTCCGCAAGCGGGACCGCCTTCGGCGGACCCTTTCGGCCTCCGTCCGTTCGACCCCCCTCCGGATCTCGCGACGAAGAGATGTGAACGAACGGACGGTAGGCATTGGAGGCAAAAAAAAGGTTGCCAACGGTCAATCCTTTTTCATGCCGTGTTCCTGCATTCTCCTCTCGAGGAAGAACTTCTCGTTTCCGCCGCCGCCGACGGCCATGAGGTGGGCGGCCTCGATCTCCAGGATCTCGTCGAAGCTGCAGCTCATGCCGAGGTCGATGGCGCTCCGGGTCAGCCGGAGGGACAGGGGCGACCGCTTGCCGATCTTTTCGCAGAACTCCAGGGTTTTTTGTTCCAGTTCCGCTTCGGGGAAGACGTAATTGACCATGCCGATCCGCAGCGCCTCCGCGGCGTCGATGAATTCCCCGGTGAACGCCAGTTCCTTCGCCTTTCCGAGGCCGACGATCTGGGTGAGGAGCTTTGTCCCCGCCTGGGTGATGGTCAGGCCGATCCCCGTCTCGGGAAATCCGAACTTCGCCGTTTCTCCGGCGATGCGGAAGTCGCAGCTCAGGGCGAACTCGCAGCCGCCGCCCACGGCCCAGCCTCGCACCATGCCGATGAGGGGCTTGTTCAGCCGGAGGGTGAGCCTCTGGACGTCCTGAAGCTTGTCCGCTTCGGTGATCCATTTCTGGAAGTTCTTTCCTGATGAGGTTTCCTTGAGATCCTCGCCGGCGCAGAACGCTTTTTCGCCCGCACCCGTCATGACGACCGTGACGGCCTCGTCATCCCGGGCGGCCCGGATCAGGGCGTCCATGAAATCGTCGAGAAATCCTTCGTTGATCGCGTTCAGCCGATGGGGCCTGTTGAACGTGATGAATCCCACGTTCCCCTTTCGGCTGTAGAGTACCGATTCTCCCATAGCATATACCTCCTGCATTGAATTGGCCGGGTTTCCCCGAAGCGGGGAATCCCGGTGGGACCGCTGTGTTCCGGAAAAGTTCCTTTCCGTCCGGTCATGGGACAAACCATCCCCTGGAAATAACGACCGGTCGGTAGATTCCCCGGACAAAAAAAAGCCGCTGCGCTCAGAATGTTCTAAAAGGCGACGTCTTCGTAGGTGCCGGTGCATACCTCCTTCAGCGACGAATTCGGCGGATTTCCCCGAAGCGGGGAATCCCGGTGCTTGTTTTCCGAACCTGCAAAGGGCTGTACCGGGTCCGGCGGTGCGTGAGGGATGTGTCGTTGAAAAACGACCGGTCGGTAGATTGTCCGGCCAAAAAAATTATTTCTTGTCCCGGATGCCCTCGAAAATGATTTTCGTGTAGATGTCGATGATTTCCTCCTTCGAAAGGTTTCCCCGGGGGTTGTACCACAGGGAGGTCTGGGTGCACATGGTGATGATGGCGTTCGTGACGACCCTGGGGTCCCGGTTGATGAAGAGCCCCTCGGCGATCCCCTCCCGGATGATGTCCCTCATTCTCCGGTCGTAGTCGTCCCGCATCCGGAGGACCGACCTCAGGTTGTCGGAGGTGAGCCCCCGCAGTTCCGAATCGGAGATGATGACCTCCTTCTGCCGGTCCATGTGGAAGTTGAGATGGGTCCGGATCATCGCGATGAGCCGTGCTTCCGTGCCCTTGGCGTTCATCAGGCTTTCATCGAGGTTCTGGTTCAGGTCGTCCATGGTGTCCTTGAGAATGCCGTACAGAAGCTCTTCCTTGTTCAGGTAGTGATAGTAGATGCTGGATTTCTGAATGCCCGCCCGTTCGGCGATGTTGCTGATGCTGCAGGCATGGTACCCTTTTTGATAGAAAAGCTGAATGGCGATCGACTTGATTTTCTGTTTCATGTCCGGGGCGATTTCTTTCATAGGTCCCGTTCTCTTTGAACCGAACGACCGGTCAGTTTTCACTTACGCCTCCGGGCATCCCTTTGTCAACCGTTTTTTTTGCGATCGTGGGAATAAGGGGAACATGATGAGAGGTTTCGGTGGGTTCGAGGTGTTGGGAGGCTCCCTCTGGAGGGGCCGGCGGGAGGCCCCGGCGGGAAATTGAAACAGCCCGGCTTCACGGACCCCGGGGATTCGGGTGCCCCGGGATTCCGCGCCGCCTGCGGTGTCAGCCGGCCTCCGCTCAGGTGTACTTTCCGGCGATGTAGTTGCTCAGTTGCTCGATGAGGAGTTCCTGCCTGGAAATGATGGACTTCACGACGTCCCCGATGGAGATGATTCCCACAAACTTTTCCTGTTCGAAGACGGGGAGGTGCCGCACGTGCTTGCCCGTCATGACGATCATGCACTCCTCCACGGTATTCTCCGGACGCACCTGGATCAGATGGGACGACATGACTTCCCGTACCAGGGTGTCCTTGGACGCCTTGCCCTTCAGGATGATCTTCCGGGCGTAGTCCCGTTCGGAGAGAATGCCGACCACCTTTTCCCCCTCCGTGACGACCAGTGCGCCGATTTCCTTTTCGCTCATCAACTTGAGGGCCTCATAGACGGTGGCGTCCGCCGATATGGAGTGGACCTCGCTGCTCTTGCCGTTCAGTATGTCCCTGACGTAGGTCATGTGGTTCCCTCCTTATCCTTTTTCGTCGTCTATAATGTAGAATATTTTTAAGGAGCTGTAAATTGAAATCGGCAGGAAAAACGGAACCGTGACTTTTTCCGGGGACGCCTCACGGGCTGCGGACGATGAGGTGGATCCAGTCGCAAAGACGTCCCGGCCCCCCGCTCCCCAGCCAGGCGGGATCGGCATCCTCCCCGCTGATCCGCAGCCGCCTTACCCTGCGGAAGAACCCCCGGTCCCTCCCGGAAAAGTGGGCGTCCACCGTTTCCCCTTCGATGAGGACCCCCTTCCGGAGAACCGGGCCGCCCCTTTCCTGGAGGAGAATCCCGCAGAGTATGAGCAGGACGAGGCCTGTTTCCCGGGGACCGGAGCGGCCGGCTTTCCCGGTCCGGGTCCGGCGGTCCGCCGGACCCGGCCGGAAAAGCCCTTCATCGGGCGGGACGGGTTTCCGCTCCCCAGGAACCGCCGCCGCGACGGTGAGAACCGATCCCTCCCGGAGGGTCGCCTTCCCGATGTCGCCCACCGGCTCTTCGTCGAGGATCGCCGTGACCATCCCGCCGGGATTTCCGAGACCGAGTGTCTCCGCGAGGAACGCGGCAAGGTTCTGCTCCCTTTTCGTTTCGCAAAGGAATCCCCTCCGCAGAAGGGGGAGGAACTCCCGCAGGTCCTCCGGCCCGACATCGAGAACGACCGATGAGATGCGAACCGGGACGGCATGCTGACGGGGGCGGGCCGGCGGATGCCTTTTCGCCTGGATCTGGCGGCTTTCCCCTGCGGGGCCCGCCGCCTCCCCGTTCTTCCGTGGCTTGCTCGTGACGGTCATGGCGTGGTCCTTCCTCCTTGCGTGTTCCGCGGATGAAACCGGCAGTCGCCGGGCGGGGCGCCGTCTCAGCGTTCCCCCCCGTCCATTCCCGGCGGGTCCCGTTTTCCGCACGGCGTGAAGCCCCACCCGGGAGGGGACTCGCGGACATGGAGGGCCCTTTGTCTCCGTTCCGGGTTCCCCTCCCCGCGGCCTTCCGGATTCCGGAAGCGCTGCAGCAGCTCCATGTACTCCTCCATGAGCCGCTCATACTCCTTCCAGAGGCCTTCCACCGTTCCCCGGGCCCGATCCAGGTGCCATGGAGTTTTCTTTTTCCTGAGGCGTGCCATGGAAACCGGTCCGCCGGGCCCTTTGCCGTTTTTCCGGTCCCGGAAGAATTTCCGGGATCCTTCGGACGAGTCCTTTCCGAACCCGTCTCTCGCTTTCATCCGTCGTTTTTTTCCGAAACGCCCTGCCTCTTCACCACTATTAGGCAATTAATATGCCAAAATGCATGTATCTGATTTTATGCGATATCTGTTGATGGGGAATAGAAGGGCCCGGGGGGGGATTGGCAGGAGCGGTTGGCAATTGCCGGCGGGCACGGGGCATGGTGACGGGAACGGTCCCGGCCGCCGGGAAACGGGCGGCGACGGGGAGGGCCTCCCCGATGCGGGAACGGGGGCGGGGATCGGATCAGCGGATTTCGAACGTGACGGTATGCTCCGCCTTTCTGTCCGCCAGCTTGTCCTTGATCACGGCTTTGAATCCGTAAGTGCCCGGCGGGAGCTGTCCCGCGAGATCGAGACTGTTCCGGGCGAAGAGGTCGAGAACGGGCTTTCGCGTCGTGTAATGGAATTCAAGGATGTCCTTCCACTCCTGGATGACCTCTCCCTTCCCGTCCAGGAGGATCATGTCCTGGGTGTACCAGATCTCGTAAAGCCCCTCTTTCCTGCTCGTATAGACGTTGGAAGGCTCGTAATACACGAGGAGACCGCCGTTTTTGTCCATTACGGGCCGTTCCAGGGGGACGTAGGACCCGAAACCGAAAATCTTGGAGCACAGGGTGAAGTTCTGGAATCCCAGGCTTCCCCGGTTCTGAAGGTCGATGATCTTTTCCTTCAGGTCGAGGATATCATCCTCCGGGGCAGGAGGAGAACATGCGATGAGGGCGAAAAACATGAGCCCGATGGCAAGGATCCGTTTCACCGGTGCGTCAACCTCCTCGGGGATTCAAGAGAAGACGCTATCGGAAAAGGGTGTCCCTGTCAACGACGAAAAGTGTTGGAATGCCCGTCGAATCTGACGGGACGGTAACGAATGCTCGCCGATTCCTACGGGAATGTATTTTTTTGGGGCCCCCGTTCGGGCTTCCCGCCGGCGCCGGTCCCGCTTGTCTCCTTTCTTTCCGGACCGGGGTCTGAAAGAATTCCGGGGGCTGCGGGGACGGAGGAAACGGCGGGCCCGGTTCCTCCCGAAATCCACGTTTTTTCGGCATGAAGGTTGCAAAGGTATGTTCCTTGATGTCCTGGTGTCCGCCGGGACGGAAGGATCGAAATCTGTCCGACGGAAGCGTGCAATGGAAGAAGAAGTGAAAATGGAGCAAAGGGGCGGGCCCCCCGTGGCGTTTACGAAAATGTGCGGCCACGGGAACGATTTCATCGTCGTCGACAACCTGGACGGCGCACTTGTCCGGGAATGGCCGAAGGATGCCCGCCGGTGGTGCAGGCGAAATACCGGGATCGGGGCGGACGGGCTTCTCGTCCTGGAAGCGGGCGAACGGGAGGATTTCCGCCTCCGGATTTTCAACTCCGACGGGAGCGAGGCGGAAATGTGCGGAAACGGTTCCCGGTGCGCGGCGTCCTATGCCATGGAAAAGGGGATCGCCGGGCCGTCCATGGTCTTTGAAACCCTTGCGGGATCCATCGAGGCCGAGGTGGACGGGCGGGACGTGACGGTTCGCCTCACCGACGTGAAGGACCTGAAAAGGGACCTGAAGCTCGGGATCAGGAACAACCTGGTGTTCAATGCCTTTTTCGCCAATTCCGGGGTGCCCCATGCCGTTCTTTTCGCCGAGGCGTTCCGCCAGCTTCCCATTTTCGAGGGTCCCCTTCAGGATTGTCCCGGGGACGCCGTCCGGAACATCGGAAGGGCCGTCCGGTACCACCCGGTCTTCGAACCCGCCGGCACGAACGTGAACTTCGTCGAGATCGCCGGGCCGGGACACATCCGGGTGCGGACGTACGAGAGGGGCGTCGAGGAGGAGACCCTTGCCTGCGGCACCGGGGCTGCCGCCTCGGCCATCGTCGCGAGCGAAATCACGAAGGCCGGCCCCCCCCCGATCCGTGTGGAAATGGCCGGCGGAACCCTGTGGGTGGACTTTCGGAAGAACGGACCGGTATTCGAGTCCGTCCGGCTCCGGGGGGCCGTGGAATGGGTCTTCCGGGGGGAGATTGAAGAATGACGAACTCGTAAAAAGGCCAATGCAACACTTTTTCGAACGGCAAAGTAAAAAGCTCCATAGGCAAGGCGCCCGAATCCCGAGGACTGAGGCGTACTTCCGGTACGCCGCAGGGACGAGGGAAGAAGGGGAACACAGCATATGGGCTTTTTACGAAGCCGTTAAGAATAAGGAAAGGATGACGAATCAATGATGAACCTCATGGCCGACAGGCTCCGGGAACTTCCGCCGTACCTCTTTGCCCGGATCGACCGGATGAAATCGGAAGCCCTCTCCCGGGGAGTGGACGTGATCGACCTCGGCGTCGGGGACCCCGACGTTCCGACCCCCCCGAAGATCGTCGACCGCCTCGCCGCGGCGGCCCGGGAGGCGGGATCGCACCATTATTCGTCCTACAGCGGCATCCGGAAGCTCCGGGAGGCCTTTTCCGAATGGTTCCGGGACCGTTTCGCCGTGGAACTCGACCCCGACGGGGAGGTCCTCCCGCTCCTGGGTTCGAAGGAGGGGATCGGGCACATCTGTTTTGCCCTCCTCAATCCCGGGGACGAGGTCCTGGTCCCGGACCCGGGGTATCCCGTCTACACCGCCGGGGCGACGCTGGCCGGGGCCGTGCCGAGGCACTTCCCTCTTTACGAGGAAAACGGGTTTCTCCCGGACGGGGAATCCCTGCAGAAGCTCGTGACGGCAAAGACGAAGATGCTGTGGCTCAACTATCCGTCCAATCCCACGGGGGTGGTAGCAAAGGTCGAGGATTATGAAAAGGGGATCCGCCTCGCCCGGAAGGGCGGCTTCGTCCTCTGTCACGACGCGGCGTACTCGGAGATCGTCTTCGACGGGAAAAAGGCGCCCAGCATCCTTCAGGTGCAAGGAGCGAAGGAAACGGCCGTGGAGTTCCATTCCCTGTCCAAGACCTTCTGCATGCCCGGCTGGAGGGTGGGATTCGCCGCCGGGAACCGGGACGTGATTTCCGCCCTGGCCCGGGTGAAGACCAATCTCGATTCGGGGATCTTTCTGCCCGTCCAGGAGGCGGCGGTGACGGCCCTCAGGGAGTGCCGGGAGGACGCCGAGCGGATCCGGGCCGTCTTCGAGAATCGCCGGAACCGGTTCGTCGGCGCCCTGAACGGGGCGGGGTGGAAGGTGGCGGCGCCTCCGGCCACGTTCTACGTGTGGATGAAGGTCCCCGAAGGTGCGGATTCCATGGGTTTCACCTCCCGTCTTCTTCAGGAATGTGGTATCGTGAGTACGCCGGGAACCGGGTTCGGGCCGAATGGCGAAGGATTTGTCCGCATGAGCCTCACCCTTCCCGAAAACCGCCTGGATTTAGCCATTGAGCGGCTGCGCCGCTTGAGATAGGGAGTCCCTTTCATGTGCCTCAGCGACCAATGTGGTGACGTGCTTTGTCCTTCCTGCAGACGGAAGGATTTCTGCGGCGTTTTCGGAATCTTCGGGAGCGGCGAGGCCGCCGCGAGAACCTACCTGGGGCTTTACGCCCTCCAGCACCGCGGCCAGGAAAGCACGGGCATCGCCACCGCCGACGGCGGGGTTCTCCATCTTCACAAGGGCGTGGGACTGGTCGCCACGGTCTTTTCCCACGGGGAGGAACTGGAAAGGCTCACCGGGCGGGCCGCCATCGGGCACAACCGGTACTCCACCACGGGGCTTTCCGGGATCGTCAACGCCCAGCCGCTCCTCATCCGTTTCAAGGGAGGGCAGGTCGCCGCCGCCCACAACGGGAACGTGGTCAACGCCTATGAACTCAGAACGGCCATGGAGCGGCACGGCTCCATTTTTCAGACCACCTCGGACAGCGAAATCGTTTTGCACCTCATCGCCCGGTCCCGGAAGAAAAGCATCGAGGGAATGATCCGGGACGGCCTGTCCAGGCTCGTCGGGGCTTACTGCTTCCTCTTCCTCACCCCGAAGAAGCTCATCGCGGCCAGGGACCCCAACGGCTTCAGGCCTCTCTGCCTGGGAAGGCAGGACGACGCCGTCCTCGTCGCCTCCGAGTCCTGCGCCTTCGACATCCTCGGCGCCGAATACGTCCGGGACATCGAACCGGGGGAAATGATCGTCGTGGGTCCCCGGGGGATGAAATCCCACCGGCTTCCGCCGGCGGACCGGAAATCCTTCTGCGTGTTCGAGTTCATCTACTTTTCCCGTCCCGACAGCATCATCTACGGCGAAAAGGTGGACAAGGTCCGGCGGATGCTCGGGAAGAAACTGGCCATGGAAGCCCCGGCTCCGGCGGACATCGTCATCGCCGTTCCCGACTCGGCCAACACGGCCGCCCTGGGGTACGCCCAGGCATCGGGCCTCCGGTTCGAACTGGGGCTGATCCGGAATCACTACGTGGGCAGGACGTTCATCTCCCCCGACCAGAAGGAGCGGGACCTGGACGTCCAGATCAAGTTCAACACCGTGTCCGGGGTCCTGAAGAACAAGCGGGTCGTTCTCGTGGAGGATTCCATCGTCCGGGGAACGACGCTGAAGAAGCTCGTCCGGCTCATCCGGAAGGCGGGTCCCTCGGAGATCCACGTCCGGGTCAGTTCCCCGCCCATCGTGTCCCCATGCTATTACGGCATCGACATCTCCCAGAAGAAGGAACTCATCGCCGCTTCCCACACGGTGGAGGAGATCCGCCGGTATATCGGGGCGGACTCGCTGGCCTATCTCACCGTGGACGGGATGCTCGACGCCGTGCGGGACCGGGACAGCTACTGCACCGCCTGTTTCACCGGAAACTATCCCACGGAGGTCCCGGCGTCCTACGAGAAGGACCGTTTCGCCTGCTGTGGGTCGGGGTTCGAAGGGGAGTAGGAATCTTTCCCGTTCCGTGATATAGAAGGCGGCCCGGACGGGATGAAGGACAGGTCGGAACATCCATGAACAAAGCGTTTCTTGCACTGGAAGACGGAAGGGTTTTCGAAGGCGTTTCCTTCGGCGCGCCGGGGGAATGCGACGGCGAGGTCGTGTTCAACACGAGCCTGACGGGGTACCAGGAGGTGCTCACCGACCCCTCGTACCGGGGACAGATCGTCGCCATGACGAACCCTCTCATCGGGAATTACGGGCTCAACAGGGAGGACGAGGAGTCGAGGTCCTTCTGGCTGAGCGGATTCGTCATCCGGGAACGGAGCGGGATCGCCAGCAACTGGCGTTCCGAAACGGACCTCGACGCCTGTCTCAAAAAGTACGGCATCCTGGGCATCGAGGGGATCGATACCCGTGCCCTGACGCGGCACATCCGTCTTGCCGGCGCCATGAAGGCGGTTCTTTCCACCGAGGACGGGGATCCCGCGAGCCTCGTGAAAAAGGCGAAGAATTCCCCGGGCCTCGTGGGCCGGGACCTGGTGACGGAGGTGTCCTGCGGGAAGCCCTATGCGTACGGCGCGGGCCGCGGCTGCCGCGTGGCGGTGTTCGATTTCGGCGTGAAACGGAGCATCCTGGACCAGCTCGTCGCGAGAGACTGTTCCGTCATGGTGGTCCCCGCCCGGACCACGGCGGCGGAGGTCCTGGCCATGAAACCGGACGGCGTCGTTCTCTCCAACGGGCCCGGAGACCCGGAGGCGCTCGATTTCGCCGTCAAGGCGGCACGGGAGATTCTCGACGGGGGGACGACCCCCGTTTTCGGTATCTGCCTGGGGCAGCAGCTCCTGGGGCTCGCCCTGGGCGGGAGGACGTACAAGCTGAAATTCGGCCACCACGGCGGAAACCAGCCGGTGAAGGACCTGAAACGGGACGTCATCGGGATCACCGTCCAGAACCACGGCTTCAACGTGGATGCCGCCACCCTGGATCCGGCGGAGGTGGAAGTCACCCACGTCAACCTGAACGACGGGACCGCGGAGGGGATCCGGCACAGGCGGCTTCCCGCCTTCTCCGTCCAGTTTCACCCCGAAGCGGGACCGGGACCCCACGACGGCCGCTACCTGTTCGATCAGTTCATGGAACTCATGAAGACCCGAGGAAGGAAAGGATGACCGGGCCATGACGGAATTTGTCGCCATATTCGATTTCGGGTCCCAGTACACCCAGCTCATCGCGAGAAGGATCCGCGAACTCGGGGTATACTGCGAGCTTGTCCGGCACGACCTTTCCGCCGGCGAACTCCGGGAGAGGCGCCCCAGGGCGCTGGTCCTCTCCGGCGGGCCCGCTTCCGTCCTCGATCCGGGGCACCCGGCCCTGGATCCCGCCATTTTCGATCTCGGTCTTCCCATCCTGGGGATCTGTTACGGCATGCAGCTTGCGGCCCTGATGCTCGGGGGCAAGGTGGAAAAGGGAAGCGGCGGCGAATACGGGTCCGCCAGGATCGACGTGGGAGACCGGATGGGAATCTTCGAGGGGATGGACCGGAGCCTCCAGGTCTGGATGAGCCACGGCGATCACGTCGTCGAGGTCCCGGAAGGCTTCCGGGTCCTGGCGGGGACGGGGAACTGCCCCATCGCCGCCATGGGCGACGGGGAAAGACGGTTCTACGGCGTCCAGTTCCACCCGGAGGTGATTCACACGCCGAAAGGCATGGACATCCTCCGGAATTTCCTCTACAAGGTCGCCCGCTGCTCCGGCGGCTGGACCATGTCGAAGTTCATCGAGCAGTCGATCCGGGAAATCCGCGGCACCACGGGAACCTCGAAGATCATCTGCGGGCTCTCGGGAGGGGTGGATTCCTCCGTGGTGGCGGCCCTTCTGAACCGCGCCGTGGGGGACAGGATGCGGGCCATCTTCGTGGACAACGGACTGTTGCGCGGCAACGAGGTGGAGGAGATCCGGTCCCTTTTTACCGAGCACTACCCCCTTCCCCTGGAGATCGTGGACGCCCGGAAGAATTTCCTCGATGCCCTCCGGGGGGTCACCGATCCCGAGGCGAAGAGAAAAATCATCGGGGAGACCTTCATCAGGATCTTTCACCGGGAGGCGATGAAGGTGGAGGACGCCCGGTTCCTCGCCCAGGGAACCCTGTACCCCGACGTGATCGAAAGCCGGTCCCCCCATGGGGGGCCGTCGGCGACCATCAAGAGCCACCACAACGTGGGCGGGCTTCCGGCGGACCTTCCCTTCGAGCTGGTCGAGCCGCTTCGGTATCTTTTCAAGGACGAGGTCCGGCGGCTGGGCAGGGAACTCGGCCTTCCGGCCAGGCTTCTCAACCGCCAGCCCTTCCCGGGACCGGGACTGGCCGTGCGGATCCTCGGCGAGGTGACCGGGGAAAACCTGGAAATCCTGAGGAAGGCGGACCGCATCGTCCAGGAGGAGATCGTCACCTACGAGGGTTATGAGGACATCTGGCAGTCCTTTGCCGTCCTTCTGCCCGTGAAGAGCGTGGGCGTCATGGGAGACGGGAGGACTTACGCGAACGTGGTGGCGCTCCGTATCGTGGCCAGCCTGGACGGCATGACGGCGGACTGGGTCCCCGTTTCCTACGGGGTCCTCGGCCGCATTTCGTCGCGGATCATCAACGAGGTGAGGGGGGTGAACCGCGTGGTGTACGACATCAGCACCAAACCCCCCAGCACCATCGAGTGGGAGTGAGCGTCCTTCCATGCCCAGACGGAACGACCTGAAAAAGATTCTGATCATCGGCTCCGGTCCCATCGTCATCGGCCAGGCCTGCGAGTTCGACTACTCGGGAACCCAGGCCTGCAAGGCCCTCATCGAGGAGGGATACGAGGTCGTCCTTCTCAATTCCAACCCCGCGACGATCATGACCGACCCCGACATGGCCCACCGGACTTACGTGGAACCCATCACCGTGGAGGTGCTGGAGAAGATCATCGACAGGGAGCGGCCCCAGGCGGTGCTCGCCACCATCGGAGGCCAGACGGCCCTGAACACGGCCGTCGAGGCGGCGGAGCGGGGAATCTTCGAACGTTACGGCGTGGAGATGATCGGCGCCGACCGGGCGGCCATCCGCAGGGCCGAGGACCGGGAAGAATTCAAGAACGCCATGAGGGAGATCGGGCTCGAAGTTCCCAGAAGCGATATCGCCCGGTCCATGGAGAAGGCCCGGGCCATCGCCGGGGAACTGGGGTTCCCCGTGGTGATCCGGCCCAGCTTCACCCTCGGCGGCACGGGCGGTTCCGTCGTTTACAACCAGGAGGAGTTCGAGCGGTTCGCCCAGTTCGGGATGGAACAGAGCATGATCGGCGAGATCCTCATCGAGGAGTCGGTCCTCGGATGGAAGGAATTCGAACTGGAGGTCATGCGGGACCAGAAGGACAACGTGGTCATCGTCTGTTCCATCGAGAACTTCGACCCCATGGGGATCCACACGGGGGATTCCATTACCGTGGCGCCGGCCCAGACGCTGACGGACCGGGAGTACCAGGTCCTCCGGAACGCCTCCATCGCCGTGATCCGGAAGATCGGCGTCTCCACCGGGGGTTCGAACATCCAGTTCGCCGTCCACCCCGGCAACGGCCGGGTCGTGGTCATCGAGATGAATCCACGGGTTTCCCGCTCCTCCGCCCTGGCTTCCAAGGCCACGGGATTCCCTATCGCCCGGATCGCGGCGAAACTCGCCGTGGGATATTCCCTCGATGAAATTCCCAACGACATCACGAAGAAGACGCCGGCGTGCTTCGAGCCCACCATCGACTACTGCGTGGTGAAGATTCCCCGGTTCGCCTTCGAGAAATTCCCCGGCGCCGACGACACCCTCACCGTTTCCATGAAATCGGTGGGGGAGACCATGGCCATCGGGAGAACCTTCAAGGAGGCCCTCCAGAAGGGACTCCGGGGGCTCGAAACGGGCATCGCCGGTCTGGACCGGAAGTCGGAAAGGAAGATCGATCCGAAGCAGCTCGAACCACGGCTCGTGAGGCCCACGCCGGAACGGATCTTCTACATCCGCCACGCCCTGAAAACGGGGATGACCGTCGGGCGGATCGCCGAACTGACGGGGATCGACCCGTGGTTTCTCCACAACCTCCGGGAGATCGTGGACCTGGAGACCGAACTGGAATCGCTGGCGGGCGTGAAGGAAATCCCCCATACCCTTCTCCGCAGGGCCAAGGAATTCGGGTTTTCCGACACACAGCTCGGGGACCTTCTCGGGAAGACGGAAAGCGCGGTCCGGGCGCTCCGGGAGGAGCTGCGGATCCTGCCGGTGTACAAGCTCGTGGACACCTGCGCCGCCGAGTTCGAGGCCTACACCCCTTACTATTACTCCACCTACGAGGAGGAGGACGAAAGCCGCCCGGGGACGAAGAAAAAAATCATGATCATCGGGGGCGGACCCAACCGGATCGGCCAGGGGATCGAGTTCGACTACTGCTGCGTCCACGCCTCCATGGCGCTCCGGGAACTGGGGTACGAGACGATCATGGTGAACTCCAACCCCGAGACGGTCTCCACGGACTACGACATCTCCGACCGCCTCTACTTCGAACCCCTGACCCTGGAGGACGTGCTGAACATCGCCCGCTCGGAAAAGCCGGAGGGGGTCATCGTCCAGCTCGGGGGCCAGACGCCCCTCAATCTCGCCATTCCCCTGGCGAGAAACGGCGTCCCCATTCTCGGGACCTCTCCCGACGCCATCGACCGCGCGGAAGACCGGAAGCTCTTCCGGGAGCTCATGAACAAGCTCAAGGTCCGGCAGCCGGAAAGCGACACGGCCCTTTCCCTGGAGGAGGCGGAGCAGATCGCCGACCGGATCGGGTACCCCGTCCTGATCCGCCCTTCCTACGTTCTAGGGGGGAGGGCGATGATGGTCGTGTGGGACAGGAGGGACCTGGCGAAGTTCGCCCGGCAGGCCTTCGAGGCCTCCCCGGAACACCCCATCCTCATCGACCAGTTCCTGGACGACGCCATCGAGGTGGACGTGGACGCCGTGGCGGACGGGGAGCGGGTGGTCATCGGCGGGGTCATGGAGCACATCGAACTTGCGGGGATCCACTCGGGGGACAGCGCCATGGTCCTGCCGACGTACTCCCTTCCGAAGCAGGCGGAAGAACGGATCCGGAAGACGACCCGGGAGATCGCCCTCGAACTGGGGGTGCGGGGGCTCCTCAACATCCAGTTCGCCGTCAAGGACGGCGAGGTCTACATCCTCGAGGTGAATCCCCGGGGCTCCCGGACGGTTCCCTTCGTTTCCAAGGCGACCGGGGTCCCCCTGGCGAAGATCGCCACGAAGGTCATGGCCGGCATTTCCCTGAAGGACCAGGGCATTCTCGAGGATCCCAAGCCGAAGCACTACGCGGTCAAGGAGTCGGTCCTTCCCTTCATCCGCTTCCCCGGGGTGGACACGATCCTGGGGCCGGAGATGAAGTCCACCGGGGAAGTCATGGGCATCGATCCCCACCCCGGCATGGCCTTCGCGAAAAGCCAGATCGCCGCGGGCCAGCGGCTTCCCTTCTCGGGAAAGATTTTCATCAGCGTGAAGGACCGGGACAAGAAGGCCATCGTGGAGGTGGGAAAACGGTTCCGGGAAATGAGATTCGAGATTCTTTCCACCCCGGGAACGGCGAAGTGCCTCCAGGAGAACGGCATCGAAGTCACGTCCCTGCCGAAGCTCGAGGAGGGCCGCCCCAACATCCTCGACTACATCAAGAACGAGGACGTTCATCTCCTCATCAACACGGCGAGCGGTCCTATGCCCAGGAGGGACGAGGTCACCATCCGGAGCGCTTCGGTATCGTACGGCATCCCCCTGGTGACCACGGCGGCGGGCGCCCTGGCGGTGGTCAAGGGGATCCGGGCCATGAAAGCGGGACAGTTCGAAGTCCGGTCCCTTCAGGAAATGTATTCGTCCCCGCCGCGATGAAGCTCCTCGTCCGCGGAGGAAGCATCCCCGCCGGACGGGGCGTCGCCAGGGGGTACGCGGACATCCTCCGGGGTGTCCTGGCCCCGCGGGGGGTCGAGGTGCTGAACCGCTCCCGGTCCGGGGAGACCTCGTTCGACGGCATCTGGACATTTCGCGAAGACGTGCTTCCCTTTCGCCCGGACCTGCTCCTGATCCATTTCGGCATGGACGACGCCTTCGGCGCCGTCTATCGCTCCGAGTTCAAGGAAAATCTGGTGCGCATGGTCCGGCTGGCCCGGGAACGGTTCGATCCGGCCATTCTGCTTCCCACGGGCCACGTCCTCCCCGGCCCTTACGACATGGAGGCGGCGGAGATCTTTTACCGGGCGATCCGGGAGGTCGCTGTGGACCTCGGTTGCCGGTTCATTCCCGTTCACACCTTCTGGGCGGGATTCCTCCGGGAGACGGGCCTTTGTCCTTCCGACGTCCTTCAGGCCGATCCCCGCTGGCCCAGCGAAAAAGGGCACGAGGTCCTTGCCCGGGCCGTCCTCCAGGTAATTTCGGCCGTCGCCGGCCGCCATTTTCGTAGTCGTCAATCGGAATCTTCTGTGATATAATAACAGATTAACCCCGGGAAGTCCGGGGCAACCCCCTCAGAGGAAAAGAACGGGTGAACCAGATTCGGAATTTCAGCATCATCGCCCATATCGATCACGGGAAATCCACCCTGGCCGACCGGATGATCCAGTTCACGGGCCTTGTGGAGGACCGGAATTTCAAGGACCAGATCCTGGACAACATGGACATCGAGCGGGAACGGGGCATCACGATCAAAAGCCAGGCTGTTTCCCTGCCGTACCGCGCCGCGGACGGGCAGGAGTACACGCTGAACCTCATCGACACGCCCGGCCACGTGGATTTTTCCTACGAGGTGTCCCGGTCGCTGGCGTCCTGCGAAGGGGTCCTTCTCCTGGTCGATGCCGCCCAGGGCGTGCAGGCCCAGACGGTGGCCAATCTCTACATGGCCATGGAACACGATCTCGAGGTGATCCCCGTCATCAACAAGATCGACCTCCCCACGGCGGATATCGAGAGGGTCATGGAACAGATCGACGGGGAACTCGGCATCGATCCTTACAAGGCCATTCCCTGTTCCGCCAAGGCGGGGATCGGGATCGAACCGATCTTCGAGGCCATCGTGAAGAAGATCCCGCCGCCGAAGGGCGACGACGGACTTCCCCTTTCCGCCCTGATTTTCGACGCCAAGTACGACCCCTTCCGGGGGACGATCATCCACTGCCGGGTGTTCGACGGCCGCGTCCGGGCCGGCGACCAGATCCGCTTCATGCACAACGGCACGGTGTACCGGGTGGAGGAAGTGGGGAAGTTCCTGCTCACCCGGAGCAGGATGGAGAGCCTCGGCGCAGGGGAGGTGGGCTACATCATCGCCGGGGTGAAAACCGTTTCCGACGTCCACGTCGGGGACACGATCACCCTGGACGGGAGGCCCTGCGCCAAACCCCTGCCCGGCTTCCGGGAGGCGAAGCCGGTGGTCTTCGCGTCCATCTACCCCATCGCTTCGGACGATTACGAGGAACTCTCGATCGCCCTCGAAAAATACAAACTGAACGACGCCGCCCTGGTCTACCAGAAGGATTCCTCTGTGGCTCTCGGCCAGGGATTCCGGTGCGGCTTCCTGGGACTCCTCCATCTCGACATCGTTCAGGAACGGCTGGAACGGGAATTCAACCAGTCCATCGTCCTCTCCGTTCCCAGCGTCCGCTACCGGTTCACCCTGAAGATGGGGGAGGTCCTGGAAATCGACAACCCCTCCCTGTATCCCGACCCCGCGAAGATCGACAGGACGGAGGAACCCTATATCCGGGCGACCATGATGTTTCCGGAAAAGTACCTGGGGACGGTCATGAAGCTGTGCCTGGACAAGCGGGGCTCCAACACGAGGATCCATTACCCCAGCCCCGGCCGGACGGAGCTTTTCGTCGAAATGCCCCTTGCGGAAGTGATCTTCGATTTCTACGACCGCCTCAAGACCCTCACCCAGGGGTACGGCTCCTTCGACTATGAGATCATCGACTACCGGGTAAGCGACCTGGTCCTTCTCGACATCCTCGTGAACGGGGAAAAGGTGGACGCCCTTTCCCAGATTGTCCACAGGGACCGGGCCCGGGAGCGGGGCGTTCACGCCTGCGACCGGCTGAAGGACGAGATCCCGAGGCAGATGTTCAAGATCGCCATCCAGGGGGCCATCGGGGGACAGATCGTCTCCCGGTCCACCATTTCCCCATTCCGGAAGGACGTGATCGCCAAGTGCTACGGCGGCGACATCACCCGGAAGCGGAAACTCCTGGAGAAGCAGAAAAAGGGGAAGAAACGGATGAAGATGGTCGGCAACGTCTCCATCCCCCAGAGCGCGTTCATCGCCGTCCTGAAGTCGGACACGGATTGACATGGACCGCCGTGCGCCCCCGGTCCCTTCCCGTCCCGGACTCTACGTCCACGTTCCCTTCTGCCTCACCAAATGCCCCTACTGCCATTTCTACTCCCGGTCCCCCTTCGGCCGGGAGGACGTGAACCGCTGGCTCGACGCCCTTTCCCTGGAAGCGGCCCTCTACCGGGACCTCTTTCCCCCCTTCGACACCGTCTACATCGGCGGCGGCACCCCCTCCGCCCTGACGGCAAGCGAGATGGGGAGGCTCGCCGCCGCGATCCGCGGGAACTTCACCATCGAGCCGTTTTCGGAATGGACCGTCGAGGTGAACCCCGGCGACGCGACGGCCGGCCTTCTCGCCGTTTACCGGGACCTGGGGATCAACCGGGTGAACGCGGGAATCCAGTCCTTCGACGACGAGACCCTTTCCTTTCTGGGAAGGAGGCACGACGCCCGGCAGGCCGCCAAGGCCGTCGAGGCCCTCCGGAACGCCGGGTTCGACAACATCGGCCTCGACCTCCTCTATGGGATTCCCGGACAGACCGTGGAGGAGTGGCTGGAGACGCTGTCCGCCGCCCTCCGGTACGGGCCGGAACATCTGTCCTGTTACGAGCTGACGGTGGAGCAGGGAACGCCCTTCTCCGTTCTCAGGGAGAAGGGGGTCCTCCCGCCGCTGCCGGAGGACCTCTCCCTCCGGTTTTTCATGGAAACCTCGGGGCGGCTCACCGATAGCGGGTACCTCCATTACGAGGTGTCCAATTTCGCACGGGACGCCTCCCTCCGGTCCGGGCACAACCGGAAGTACTGGGACCACACGCCCTACCTGGGTCTGGGGCCTTCGGCCCACTCCTTCCTGGACGGACGCCGGTGGTGGAACGGGGAGGACCTCGATGCCTGGGAAAAGTCCCTCCGGGAGGGGCGAAGACCGGCCGGAGGGGAGGAAGTCCTGACCGCCGGGCAGCGGTGCCTGGAATCCCTCTTCCTCGGTCTGCGGACCTCGGAGGGGATTTCCCTGGACGGGTTCCGGGAGGAACACGGGATCGACCTTCTCGCGCGGCAGGGCGGCCTTGTCGAAAGATCGGCGGCGGAAGGGCTTCTCGTTGTCGATGGAGGGGCCCTGAAGCCCACCGTGCGGGGCATGGCCGTGGCGGACGGCCTCGCCCGGCTGTTTTCGGAGTCCCTCTCCCTCAGGGACGGCGTTTCAGGTCCGAGTGGCACCTGAGGCCGCAAAGCGGCGTGGCGTTTTTCACCGCCGCGACGACGGCCCGTTCCATGGCCCTTGCGGCGATCAGGCCGGTGACGGTGAGGTCGGCCGCCACGGGACCCGTGGCCACGGTGAAGATCGTGTCGCCGTCGTACAGGGAGTGGGCGGGTCTCATGGTCCGTGCGTATCCGTCCTGGGCCATGGAGGCGAGCTTCGAGACCTGGGCCTTCGTGAAGGCGGCGTTGGTGACGACGACGCCGATGGTGGTGTTCCCGGCGAAGAGGTTCTTTCTTTCCCCGTGAGACCGGACCATGATCGCCTCCGTGTCCCCCGGGGCCGCGCCGTCCCCCTCGAGGGGGCCGGCCAGTCTCTCCCCCGTCTCGGGGTCGATGACGTCGCCCAGGCAGTTCACGGCGACGACGGCGCCGACCTTCAGGTCACCCGCCTGAAAGGCGAAGGTTCCCAGCCCGCTTTTCATCGCCCGGTCCATCCCGAGGATTTTTCCCACCGTGGCGCCCGCTCCCGCCCCGACGTTTCCCTGGGCGTTCCCGCCGGCTTCGGCGTTCAGGCAGGCCCGGTAGCCCATCGCGCCGTCCGGCCGGACCCGCCAGTCCCCGGCGGTGAGATCGAAGAGGACCGCCCCGGGCACGATGGGCACCCGGGTGACCTGGACGTCGAAGCCGATCCCTCTTTCCTCCAGGTACCGCATCACGCCCCCCGCCGCGTCGAGGCCGAAGGCGCTCCCCCCGGCGAGGAGGACGGCATGGACCTTCTCGACGAGGTTCACGGGATCGAGGAGGTCCGTTTCCCGGGTTCCCGGGGCGCCGCCCCGGACGTCCACGCCGGCCGTCGCCCCGTCGCCGCAGAGGATGACGGTGCAGCCCGTGGCCGCTTGCAGGTCCTCGGCGTGTCCCACCCGGATGCCTTCGATCTCCGAAAATTCGATGACCTTCATGAATCCTTCCTTTCTTCCCGTCCGCTCCACCGCAGGACAGGCTTGATGGTGTCCCCCCGTTTCGCGTCGGCCACGGCGCGGCCGATGTCGCTGAAATCGTAGAATTTCACCAGACGGTCGAAGGGGAACCGGCCGGACCGGTGCCAGGAGATCATCTCCGGGATGAAGCGCCGGGGCACGGCGTTTCCCTGGATGATCTCGACGGCTTTCCGTCCCCCCGGAAGGGAGGCGGGCGCGCCCGTGCCGGCCAGGAACGCCGCGGTGCCGCCCGGCCTCAGGACTGCGGCGGCGATGCGGGCCAGTCCGGGATCTCCCGTGGTGTCGATGACGTAATGAACGCCCCTTCCGGCGATGTCTCCGATCCGGGAGCGGACGTCCTCCCGGCGGCCGTCGATTCCATGGGTGGCACCGAGTTCCAGGGCGAGGGCGATCCTTCGAGGCAGGACATCCACGCCCACGACGGGACGGGCGCCGGCGATGCGGGCCGCCATGACCGCGGCCAGTCCCACCGCTCCCGTTCCGAAGACGGCGATACCCTGTCCCGGCCGGACCGCAAGGGCGTTCATCACGGTGCCCGCTCCCGTCTGCATGCCGCAGCCGAGGGGGGCCAGCAGCTCCAGGGGCAGGTCCCCGGGAACCTTGACGAGGTTCCGTTCCGTCGCCAGGGAGCGGTCGGCGAAGGAGGACTGGCCGAAAAAGTGTCCCCGAACCCCGCTCCCCTCCAGGGCGTTGCTGCCGTCGAGCCGGCAAAACCCGAAATTCGCCTCGAAGAAGCGCAGGCACGCGAAGGGCCGCCCGGCAAGGCAGGGAGGGCACAGGCCGCAGGACTGGTAGGAAAGCACCACGCGGTCCCCCGGAACGACGCCTTCCACCTTCCCGCCGGTCTTTTCCACGATGCCCGCGCCCTCGTGGCCCAGCACCACGGGGCCGGTCTTCTCGTCCCAGCCGTCGCACAGGTCGATGTCGGTGTGGCAGATGCCCGAGGCGACGACGGACACCAGGACCTCGTCGTCCCGGGGCCCCTCCATCCGGAGGGTTTCCATGTTCAGGGGGCCGCCCATGCCGCGAAGGACCGCCGCCCGGACCGTTTCCATCCTTTCTCCCCCTTTGTGTGTCCGGTTTTCACGGAGCATAAGCCGTTTCCTTCCCCGCGTCAACGGTTCCCCCCTCCCTCGCGGGAGCGGGGGCCCGCGATCGCCCCGCGGCGGACACGGCCTGTTTCTTCCTCCGGTCGGTGTCCGGGGCGGATCGGTTGTCATTCCGGGAGGTCACGGGTCCGTCTCCGTCCGTTTCCCGTTGACGCCGCCGGGGGCCGCCGGTATAGTCGATATGAAAAGACTTGGCGATATCGTAAAAAGCCAAATCAACACTTTTTCAAACGGCAAAGGAAAAAGCTCCATAGGCAAGGCGCCAGAATCCCGAGGAATGAGGCGTACTAATGGTACGCCAAAGGGTCGAGGGAAGAAGGGCAACGCCGCATAGGAACTTTTTACGAAGCCGTCAAGACTTGGCGATCGGGAGGTTTCGGGGCTCTGCCTCCTGGCGGGGCGAAGACGTTCGGCGTTTCAGGACGGAAAGGAGGAAGGCATCATGAAAGCCCGGAAGGGACCGCAGAAGAAGCGGGCATCCGCATGCCCGTCGACGGTGTTTGTCAATCAGTTTACCGACGGGATCCTCGATCCCGGGAAACCCATGCTGGGGCCGGTTCGGGACGGCGGCGTCATCGTGGCGAACACCGTTCCCGGCTGCTGGGGGCCGATGATCACCCCCGAAATCCGGGGCGGGCATGAAGTGACCCTGCCCGTCGCCGTCGAGGGGGCCGCGCCGGGAGACGCCATTGCCATCCGGATCCGGAATGTCACGGTGACTTCCCTGGCCGCCGCGTCGGGAAACGACGCCGTGACCTCGCCGGACCGTTTCGTGGGAGATCCCTACGTGGCCCGGCGCTGCCCGAAATGCGACACCCTGTACCCGAAGACGGTCGTCAGGGGGATCGGCCGGAAGGCGATCCGCTGCGCCGCCTGTGGCGAGGAAATTTCCCCCTTCACCTTCACGAACGGCTACACGATGGTGTTCGACGGCAACTATTCCGTGGGGGTGACCCTGGACCGAAAGGGCGCCGAGGAGATCGCGCGCCGGGCCGGTCATTTCTCGTCGCTTCCCGAGCATTCCCGGCAGCATCCCATCCTGACCTTCGCGCCCCACGACCTGGTGGGGCTCGTCGCCCGCCTGCGCCCGTTCATGGGACAGCTGGGGACCACCCCCGCCGTTCCCATGCCGGACTCCCACAACGCGGGGGACTTCGGCTCCTTCCTGGTCGGCGCCCCCCATGAATACGGCCTCACCGCCGAACAGCTCGAACACCGCACGGACGGGCACATGGACGTCGACGCCGTACGGGCCGGGGCGATCCTGGTGTGTCCCGTGAAGGTGCCCGGAGGGGGCGTCTACATGGGGGACATGCACGCTCTCCAGGGCGACGGCGAAATCGCCGGCCACACGGTGGACGTTTCCGGGACGGTGACCCTTCAGGTGCACCGGGTCGGGGGGCTCAAGCTGGAAGGACCCCTGCTGTTCCCCCTTCCCGAGGACCTTCCTTTCCTGGCGCGGCCCCTGTCCGGCGAGGAGCGGAAAGCGGCCGAGCGGCTGGCCCGGTCCTGGGGCGTCGACGCCCTGGAGGAGACGGCCCCCGTCTCCGTCATCGGCACGGGGGCGAACCTGAACGCCGCGACGGACAACGGCCTCGCCCGCGCCGCCGGGCTCTTCGGGATGCCCCTCCCGGAGGTCCTGAACCGGGCCACCGTCACGGGGGCCGTGGAAATCGGACGCCACCCCGGCGTGGTCCGGGTCACGTTCCGGGTGCCCCTGGACCGTCTGGAACCCCTGGGATTGCTGCCTTTTGTCCGGGATCAGTACGGCATCCCGCCGGCATGACGGCTTTCCCGTGTCTCTCCATGAAAAAAGGCGGGTCCGCAGGGGCCCGCCTTCCGGGGAAACTTTCTCTGAAAACTGGAGCTTAATCCGTCGTTTTCGCCTGCGGCCTCCGGTAGGCGAAGGCCAGGAGGAAACCGGCCAGGAGAAGGGCCGCCGCCACGTACAGGGCGATCCCCTTCATCTGGGCGAACACGAGGGGCCCCGCGATTCCCGCCGCTCCCCACGCGGTGAGCATGAACCCGTAGACCTTCCCGATGTAACCCGGCCCGAAGGAGTCGGCGGCGAAGGCGGGCATCGTCGCGAAGCCGCCCCCGTAACAGGCCAGCAGGTAGCAGGCGATCACGGTGAAGACGATTTCGCTGCCGATTCTCGGCAGGAGGATGTACAGGACGGTCTGGGTGAGGAACATGATGATGAAGACGTTCCTCCTGCCGATGGCGTCGGAGGTCCACGCCCAGAAGAGGCGTCCCAGCCCGTTGAAGATGGAGGCGACGGCCAGGATGGTCCCTCCCGTGACGGCCAGGGCCGCGGGGGCGATCCCCGGGTTCGCGTTTCGGATCACGTCCTGGGCCAGGGGCGAAAGCTGGGAGATAAGGCCGATGCCGGCGGAGACGTTCAGGAAGAGCATTCCCCAGAGCATCCACCACTGGGGGGTCCGGATGGCCCGCTCGAAGGTGAAGGAATCGGCCGCCGACACGCCGCCCGACGGGGATGGGGAGAACCCGGCGGGAAGCCACCCCTTCGGCGGGTTCCGGTACAGCTGGGCGGACGCGGTGACGGCGATGAGGAAAATGATTCCCCAGATGTAGAAGGTATTCGCCACGCCCATGGAAATGACCATCCCCGGGGCGATTTTTCCCATGAAGAACGCGCCCGCCCCGAACCCCATGACGGCGAGCCCCGTCACGAGGCCCCTCTTGTCGGGGAACCACCGGATGAGCGTCGCGATGGGGGTGACGTACCCGAAACCGTTCCCAAGGCCGGCTATGAGCCCGAAGCCGAGGTAGAGGAGCCAGATGCTTCCCAGCTGGTCCGCCAGGCCGGCAATCATGGTTCCGCCCCCGAAGAGGAGGCCGCCGAGGGTGGCCACGAACCTGGGACCCCGCTTGTCCACCAGGGTCCCGCCGAAGGCGGCCGCCAGGCCGATGACGCCGATGCAGATCATGAAGGTGATCTGGGTTTCCGTTTCCCCCCAGCCGTGGGTGGCCATGAGGGGCTTCTTGAAGACAGACCATGCATAGACGGTCCCCAGGCACAGCTGCATGACGATCGCCGCGACGGCGATCCACCATCTTTTGCTTTCCAGGTTCTCGTTGCTCATGCGTTCCCTCCTCCTCGTATTGACGATGCCGTGTCAGTCGATAAAACGCCCGTTCCCGCCCGTCCGCCGATGGAGGGCTTCACGGCCCGGCGTCCCGGGCCGCTTCCACCCGGACGGCGCACACCTTGAATCCCGGAATCTTGCCCACCGGGTCCAGCGAGGGATGGGTCAGCCGGTTCACCGCCGCCTCGGCGAAATGGAAGTTCATGAACACCGTTCCCCGGGGGGACTTTTCCGTGACCCGGGCCTTCGCCGTCACGGACCCGCGGCGGGAGGTGACCGTCACCGGCTGCCCGTCCTCCACCTTCAGCCTTTCGGCGTCGGCGGGGTGGATTTCCACGAGGCTCTCGGGAACCCGTTCCATGGACCCGCTGGAGAGCCTGGTCATGGTTCCCGTGTGGTAGTGGTAGAGGACCCTGCCGGTGGAAAGGATCAGGGGATACTCCCTGTCGGGAAGCTCCGCCGGAGGCGTGTATTCGACGGCGTGGAAGAGGCCGCGGCCGCGGGTGAACCGGTCCCTGTGGAGGTACGCCGTCCCCGGGTGCTCCTCGTTCGGGCAGGGCCACTGGAGGCTGCCCCGCTCCAGGCGCCCGTAGGTGATGCCCCGGTAGCTCGGCGTCACCCGGCGGATCTCCTCCATGATGTCCCCGGCGGAGCCGTAGCGTGCGGGAACCCCCATCCGGGTCAGGAGGTCCGAGAGGATCTCCCAGTCCGGACGAGCGGTTCCCGGGGGCTCCACGGCCTTCCGGACCCGCTGGACCCTCCGCTCCGTGTTGGTGAAGGTGCCGTCCTTTTCGGCGAAGGAGGCCGACGGCAGGACGACGTCGGCGAACTTCGTGGTTTCCGTGGGAAAGATGTCCTGGACGACAAGGAAGTCGATCCGTTTCAGCGCTTCCTCCACGTGGGAGAGGTCGGGGTCGGAAAGCAGGGGGTTCTCCCCCATGATGTAGAGGGCCTTGACGGTCCCCTCGTGGGCTGCGTTCATGATTTCCACCACGGTGAGCCCCGGTTTCCCGGGAAGGGTCGTTCCCCATTCTTTCTCGAAGAAGTCCCTCGCTTCCCCGTTCGTCACCTGCTGGTAGGCGGGGAACACGTTGGGAAGGGCCCCCATGTCGCAGGCGCCCTGGACGTTGTTCTGCCCTCTCAGGGGGTTGACCCCGCCCCCCTCGATGCCGACGTTCCCGCAGAGCATGGCCAGGTTCGCGACGGACTTCACGTTGTTCGTTCCGGAGATGTGCTGGGTGATTCCCATGGCGTAGAGAATGGAGGCCCGGCCCGCTGCGGCGTACATCCGGGCGGCCTTTCTCAGGTCGTCCGCGGGCACCCCGGAGATCTCCTCCACCCGTTCGGGGGTGTATTCCGCCGTGACCGCCTTCAGGGCGTCGAATCCCTCCGTCCGCGCCGCCACGTAGGCCGCATCGTGGAGGTTCTCTCCGATGATGACGTTCATGAGGCCGTTCAGCACGGCCACGTCCGTTCCCGGTTTCTGTCGGAGCCAGAGATCGGCGTACCGCACCAGGTCGATCTCCCGGGGATCGATGACGATGAGCTTCCTGTTGTTCCGGCGGACGGCCCGCTTCACCGCCGCCCCGATGACGGGATGGTTTTCCGTGGTGTTCGTTCCCGTTGCCAGGATGAGGTCGGAGAATTCGACATCCCCGATGGAATTCGTCATTGCACCGCTACCGAAGGCGGCGGCCAGACCGGCCACCGTGACCGAGTGTCAGAGCCGGGCGCAGTGATCGACGTTGTTCGTTCCGATCCCCGCGCGCATGAATTTCTGGAAGAGGTAGTTCTCCTCGTTGGTGCACCGGGCGGAGGAGAGCCCGGCGATGCCGTCGGGTCCGTGGGTCTCCCGGACGGCCTTGAATTTCGAGGCGATGAGGTCGAGGGTTTCCTCCCATCCCGCCTCCTCCAGTTCCCCTCCCTTCGTCCTCCGGATGAGGGGGGTTTTCAGACGGCTCGGGTGCCCGATGAAGTCCATTCCGAAGCGGCCCTTGACGCACAGGCTTCCGTGGTTCGGTGGGACGTCCTTCCCGCCGCCCCTCACGGAGACGATCTTTCCGTCATGGACGGCGAGGTCCATCTGGCAGCCCACGCCGCAGTATGCACAGGTGGTCCGCACCGTCCGGGTTTCCCAGGGCCGGCCCCCGAACCGGGCCTTTTTCAGGGTGATGGCGCCCACGGGGCACGCGTCGGCGCACTCTCCGCAGAAGACGCAGCTCGAATCGATGTAGTCGGCGTCGAAGGCGGGGCCCACCTTGGCGTGCGATCCCCGCATGAAGAAATCGAGGACTTCGTTCACCTGGATCTCGTTGCAGGCCCGGACGCAGCGGCCGCAAAGGATGCACTTGTCCAGGTCCCTCTGGATCATGGTGTTCGTCTTTTCGACGGGGTAGCCCGGGGGCTTGATTTCGAATCGGGGCTTTTCGATCTTGAGGAAATAGACGAGATCCTGGAGCTCGCATGAGCCGTTCCTCTCGCAGACAAGACAGTTGTGGTTCCCCGAAGCCCACAGAAGCTCGACGGTCATCCTCTGGGCCGCCCGTACCCTTTCCGTGTCTGTGCGGACCACCATGCCGGGGCTTACCGGCGTGCAGCAGGAAGCGACGAGATTTCTCGCGCCAGCCACTTCCACGACGCAAACCCGGCAGGCGCCCACCGCTGTGGTCCTTTCGAGGAAGCACAGGGTGGGAATGAAGATTCCGTTCCTGCGCGCCGCTTCCAGAATGGTTTCGCCGGTCGCCGCTTCGATCGGACGGCCGTCGATGGTCAGTCGAACGCCTCTTTCCATGTCGTTCCCCTTTCCCGATGTCGTCAGGTTTTCTGATGGACCGGTGTTCCGTGCCGGCCTCCCGGCGAGCGGCCCGGCATGCCGCCGAAAACCGTCGGGAAGCCCTGGAACCGGTTTTGTTCCGCAACGGACCCCGAATGGGTTTCCCGGAAGCTCCGGCTCGTCTCCCGGGGACGTCCCCCCGGTCCGGTCGTCCGGCCCCCGGGGTTCCTTCGCGCGTCCCGTGCGGCCCCTCCGGAATCGTCCGGCCGGTGCCGAAGGGGGCCCGTCGCAGGCAGCATCATGTCATTTAAGGCTGGAAATGTCAAAAGGAATTGGAACGGGCGGCCTTTCCCTCCCGGCGGGAGGGGTCACAGGGGGTTTCCGCAGTGAGGGCATCGTTTCCTCCCTGCTTTCGATTTCTGTATTTCCTCCACGAAACCGGCCCCGACGATGCCCGTGGGGAGGGCGAACATCCCGATCCCGAAGATGGCGCTTACGGCGGCGAAGAACTTTCCCCAGAAGGTGACGGGGTACACGTCGCCGTAACCCACGGTGGTCATGGTGATGACCGACCACCACATGGCCGACGGAATGTCGGGGAACTTGTCCGGCTGGACCCTGTGTTCGGCGAAGAACATGAAGGACGAGGACATGATCACCAGGATCACGAGGAGCAGGATGGTCATGGCCAGTTCCTCCTTTCTGTCCGTGAGCACCCGCGCCAGGAGGCGCAGGGAGGAGGAGTACCGTCCCAGCTTGGCCACCCGGAAAATCCGGAACAGCCTGAAGGCCCGCAGGAACCGCAGATCGGCGCCCATGAAGGAGAGATAGAAGGGAAGGAAAGCCAGAAGATCGATGATGAGCATGGGCTTCGCCATGAAACGCAGCCTGCCCGAAAAGGGGTTCGCCATGGTCCTTCCCTCCGGGGAGGACCACACCCTGCCGGCGTACTCCACCGTGAAGACGGCCACGGAGAACACCTCGAACCACTGGAAAAACGCCCCGTACCGGTTTCCGATGGATTGTACCGTCCCGAGGATCTCGGCAAGGACGTTGAGGAAAATGAGGGTGAGGATGAAGACGTCGAAAACCCGGCTCGCCTTGTCCCCCGGCCCGGCGATTTCCAGGATCTCCCAGACCCGCTTCCTGACGCTTTTCCCGGTCCCCGCTCCCTTCATCGCTCTCTTTCCGCCCCCTTCTTCCGGAATTTCCCACCCTTTGAAAAATTTCCCGCTGTCCGTTATATCCGGGCTCAGGGGTAAAGATCAAGCGGCAACCGGGCGGTGAGGAACGGATCCGCGTCGTCCGGCGGGCGGGCCGCGGTGGAGAAAAGGGTCCCCACGGGGGCCGGGAGGATTTCCATGAAGAAGAGGGTTCTTTTTTTCGCGGTGTTTTTTCTGGCAGCCGTTCTGGCGGCGGGATGCGGGGAGGGAACGCCGCGATTGAAGCCCCTTCCGAAAGACGGCGTCGTCCTCGCTTTCGGGGACAGCCTTACCTACGGGACGGGGGCGGAACCGGGACGGAGCTATCCGGAGGATCTGGAAGCCCTGATCGGAAGAAAGGTCGTCCGATCCGGCATTCCCGGCGAGGTGACCGGGGCCGGTCTCGAGCGGCTGACGCCGGTCCTGGACGCCGTCCGGCCGGACCTGGTGATCCTCTGCCACGGCGGAAACGACATCCTCCGGCGGATGGACCCCAGGGTGACGGCGGAGAACCTGAAGGCCATGATCGGAATCATCCGGGGAAGGGGAGGGGATGTGGTTCTCGTCGGGGTGCCCGCCCCGGGGTTGCGGCTCCGGACGGCGTCCTTCTACGGGAAGGTCGCAGAAGAAACGGGGGTCCCCATTCTGGAGGGCGTCCTGACGGAGATTCTTTCCACCAGGGCCCTGAAGGCGGACCGGATCCACCCCAACGGCAGGGGGTATGCCCGGATGGCCTCGGCCGTCGCTGATTTTCTCGTCCGGGAGGGGGCGTTGACCGGGGGGGACCTCAGGCGGACGCCGTAGGCCGGCTCAGGCGCACCGCAGCCGGAGGCTCCATGAGGAGAGGCGTTCGTTCCCCCGGAAGAGGGTGCCCCAGTTTCCGTACGTGACGCCGTCGAGCTGCACGAAGACCTCGTAGCCCGTGAAAACGCCGTTTTCGGAGCTGCAGAAGGAAAGGATGGCTTCGTTCGCGATGACGAACCGTCCCGTCAGGAGGCCCAGGGAGGGGTTGCGGGAGGTCCATGCCGTTTCCCCCTTCCCCTCGCGGAAGGGCACGATCTCGCAGCGGTTTTCGAAGGTCATCGGCGGCCCGCCGGGGGGGGACAGGGTCATCCTTCCCTCATGGAACCACAGGTCCTCCGTGTGGACGGTCCTCGCCGTGCCTCCGAAGGGGATCTTTGCGCCGGTTCCGTCGACGTATTCCCCCGTTCCGGTCCATTCCCGCTCCTGGAAAAAAAAGGTGTGTTCCATGCCGGTTTGTCCTTCCCCGGGGCATCGCCCCGGTGATGCGGATTTGTCGTTTTTTCCCCGGCCCGCTCTCCCCCCGTTCGAAAAAAGCCCCGCCGGGTTCCGGCGGGGCTTTCATTCGAGTCAGGAGCGGCCTCTCAGACCTCCAGGTCGCAGCGGAGGCATCGGGTCGCCTCCCGTACGGCGGTATCCAGGTCGAAGCCGACCTCCACCTCCCGGAAATTGCCCTTCCGCTCGACAGCCTCCAGTTCGGGCATGGCCGCCTGGGGACATTCCTCCGTTTCCTCGTCGATGACGGCGGGGATCTGGATGGCCTCCTCGGGGGGCGGCTCCCAGGGGGCTTCCCCGTTGGCCGCGCGGATGGCGGCGTCCATTTCCGCGGCGCCCTGGTGTCCCGCGGAGATGGCCCCCACGACCGTCCAGGGTCCCGTGACGGCATCACCGCCGGCGAAGACCCGGGGATGGGTGCTTTGGGCCCTGGTTCCCTTCTCCAGATCGAAGGTGGCCCATTTGTTCACCGAGATCCCGCTGTCTCCGGCGACGAAGGAGAGATCGGGCGCCTGGCCGATGGCGGCGACGACGGCGTCGACGGCCAGGGTGAACTCCGAGCCGGGCTCCGCCACGGGGCGCTTCCGGCCGCTTCGGTCGAAGTCGCCCAGTTTCATCCGCTGGCAGGTGATTCCCTCCACCTTGCCGTCCTTTCCGAGAATCCGGAGCGGGGCGACGAGGTACTCGATCTTGATTCCCTCGTGTTCCGCCGCCGCGATTTCCTCTTCCGCCGCGGGCATGTCGCCCCGAAGCCGGCGGTAGAGGATGGTCACGTCCGCGCCGAGGCGCAGGGCGCAGCGGGCGGCGTCGATGGCCGAGTTGCCGCCGCCCACGACGGCCACCTTCCGGCCCAGCGTCTTTTCGCCCTTCAGCCATTTCTCCTCATCGATGTTGAAGTCCCTCAGGAACTCCACGCCGCCGAAAACCCCCTTGAGGTCCTCGCCCTCCACGTCCATCCGCTGGCTCTTGTGGGCGCCGGGGGCGAGATAGACGTAGTCGAAATCCTTCCGGAGCCGCTCCAGGGAAATGTCCCGGCCCACCCGGGTGTTGCACCGGATTTCCACTCCCAGCGCGGCGATGGCGTCGATTTCCTTCTTGAGGATGTTCCTCGGGAGCCGGTAGGAGGGGATCCCGTAGCGGAGCATGCCGCCCGCCTCGGGGAGCTCCTCGAAAACGGCGACCCCGTATCCCCGGAGCGCCAGGTCCTTCGCCGCGGTGAGGCCGGCCGGGCCGGCGCCGACGACGGCGATCCTTTCCTTCCTCGTCACGGGAACCTTCTCCACTTTCGGACGGGTGGCGTTGTCCGTGATGAACCGCTTCAGGAACTTGATGGCGATCGGTTCGTCCAGGGTCTGCCTGCGGCACTTGGACTGGCACTGGTGGTCGCAGACCCTGCCGCAGACCGACGGGAAGGGGTTCGTCCGGAGCATGACCCTGTACGCGTCCTCCAGACGGTTCGCCCGGATCAGGGCGATGTAGGAGGGAACGTCCATGCCGATGGGGCAGGCGTGCTGGCAGGGGGATTTGAAAAGGGCCGAACAGACGACGGCGGGACACCTCTTGTCCCGGATGTGGGCCTCGTATTCGTTCCGGAAATACCGGATGGTGCTCAGGACGGGGTTCGGAGCCGTCTGGCCGAGGCCGCACAGGGAGGCGTCCTTGATGATGGAGGCCATTTCCTGGAGCAGCTCGATGTCGCCCTCCTTCCCTTTTCCGTTGCAGATGTTCGTCAGGATTTCGAGCATCCGCTTCGTTCCCTCCCGGCAGGGGGTGCACTTTCCGCAGGATTCCTCCTGGCAGAAGTCCATGAAGAAGCGGGCCATGTCGACGGCGCACTTGTCCTCGTTCATGACGATCATGCCCCCCGACCCCATGATGGCGCCGAGTTCGGTGATCGTCTCGTAGTCCACGGGGGCGTTGAGGTGCTGGGTGGGAATCATGCCGCCGGAGGGGCCGCCGAGCTGGACGGCCTTGAACTTCTTTCCATGGGGGATTCCGCCTCCGATGTCGTAGATGATGGTTCCCAGGGTCGTTCCCATAGGCACCTCGACGAGGCCGACGTTGTTCACGTCCCCCGTGAGGGCGAAGACCTTGGTGCCCCTGCTTTTCTCCGTACCGACGGAGGCGTACCACTCGAAGCCCCTCAGGATGATCTGGGGAATGCCGGAGAGGGTCTCCACGTTGTTCAGAACGCTCGGCTTTCCCCACAGGCCCTTTACGGCGGGAAAGGGCGGGCGGGGACGGGGCATGCCCCTCTTCCCCTCGATGGAGGTCATGAGGGCCGTTTCCTCGCCGCAGACGAAGGCCCCGGCGCCCTGGTACACCTCGATGTCGAAATCGAATCCCGTGCCGAGGATGTCCTGTCCCAGGAGCCCGTATTCCTTGGCCTGGGCAATGGCGATGTCAAGCCGCTTCAGGGCGAGGGGGTACTCGGCCCGGCAGTAGATGTATCCCTTGTGGGCGCCGATCGCCTTGGCCCCGATGACCATGCCCTCGAGGACGGAGTGCGGGTCCGCCTCGAGAACGCTCCGGTCCATGAAGGCCCCGGGGTCTCCCTCGTCGGCGTTGCACAGCATGTACTTCACGTCTCCCGGGGACTGGGAGGCGAACCGCCATTTCAGCCCCGTGGGGAAGCCGGCCCCGCCCCGGCCCCGGAGGCCGGACTTGAAGACTTCGTCCACGATCTGCTGGGACGTCATCTCGGTCAGCGCCTTTGCCATGCCGGCGTATCCGTCCCGGGCGATGTATTCGTCGATCTTCTCGGGATCGATGAGGCCCCGGTTCCGGAGGACCCGGAGCTCCTGGAGGGCGAAGAAGGGGATCTCCTGCATGGTGGGGATTGTTTCCTCCGTCGTCGGTTCCTTGTAGAAGAGCCGTTCCAGGGGCCTTCCCTTGATGAAGTGTTCCTCCACCAGTTCGGGGACGTCCTTGGGCTGGACGAGCATGTAGATGATGCCTTCGGGATAGACCACCAGGATCGGTCCCATGGCGCAGAAACCGTTGCAGCCCGTTTCCACAAGGCGGATTTCATCGGAGATCTTGCGCTTGTCCAGTTCCTCCACGAGCGCCTTCCGGACGGCGATGCTTCCGGAGGCGTGACAGCCCGTCCCTCCGCAGAGCAGTATATGAGAGCGAAATACCTTCATCGGATACCAACCTCCTTGGTCAATCGGTTTTTTCCCTGCCCTTGGCAAGGACGAAGGGGGTCTGGACTTCTCCCTCGAGGACGTGGCGCCGGAAGATCTGGCGCATCCTGGCGGGGTCCACGTGTTCGTACTTGATGGGTTCCTTCCCGAGGACTTCCACGGTGACGAGAGGTTCCCGGCTGCACAGGCCCATGCATCCCGACGTGGTGACGACGACGTCCGACACGCCGGATTCGTCGATTTCCCCGATCAGGGTGTTCATGACTTCCCTGGCGCCGGCGGCGATCCCGCAGGTCCCCATGTGCACGGTGACCTTGACCCGCCGTTCACCGGCCCGAAGCGCGTTTTCCGCACTGACCCGTTCCTTGATTTTCTTCAGATCTTCAATCTTTATTTTCGACATGGCAGCGCTCCCTGTCCTTCCTTTCCGTTAGTTGTACTGCTCCAGGATGTCCCGGATCTTTCCAGCCTTGACCCTTCCATGGACGTCCTCGTCGACGACGACGACCGGCCCGAAGCCGCAGGCGCCGAGGCAGCGCACCGTTTCGTAGGTGAACCGGCGGTCCTCCGTCGTTTCCCCCTCGCCGACGCCGTAAGCTTTCTGGATGCTCTCGGAGATGGTTTTTCCGCCCCTTACGTAGCAGGCCGTCCCCAGGCACACCCGGCAGGTGTGGCGGCCCCGGGGCGTCATGGTGAAGAAGGAATAGAAGGTGACCACGCCGTACACCTGGCTGAGAGGAAGGTTGAGTCCCTGGGCGATTCTCTTCTGGACGGGCATGGGCAGGTATTCAAGAGCGACCTGCGCCTTCTCCAGAACGGGGATAAGCCCTCCCGGCTTTCCCTTGTAGCTTTCGATGATCTCGTCAAGCTTCCGGATCTGCTCCGGTGTGAATTCTTTCAAAAGGTCGTCATTGTCTGATTTCATTCCATCTGTCCTCCTGAAGTCGTCTTGATATACCCCAATCTCACTGATCCGCGTTGATGCTTCGGAGCCCTTCCCGGATGTCCTCCCCGATGATGCGGAGCACGTCCGGGTGGTCCAGCGGGACGTCGCCGATCTCCTTCCGGATGTCCCGGGTGTCGATGGTGTACGCGGCTCCGTCCCTGAGGTGCGTGTAGACGAAGTCGATCCCCGGGTTTCCCGCGATCAGGGTTCCCAGGGTGGAAGCCATGTCGCCCAAGGGCTGGCGGTCGATGTGGCTCCACTGGAACTCCGCCGAGACGGTGGTGCCTCCGCGGGCTCCGGATTGAATGGAAAAAAAGCCGTTCGCCGCCTGGGCCGCCTGCCGGAAAAGGGGGAGCCCCAGTCCCACCCTCCGGACGGTCCGGGTCGTATAGAAGGGATCGACGGCCCTGGCCCGGGTCTCTTCGTCCATGCCCGGTCCGTCGTCGCTGATTTCGATCCGGAACCGGTCGGCGGCGCGGTCCTCCTCGATGGAAATCCCGACAAGACCCGCGCCCGCCCGGGTCGAGTTCTCGACGATGTCGAGAATGTGCAGGGAAAGCTCCAGCATGGCTAACTCCCGGCGGACCTTCCGTCCATTCCCAGGAACGCCTTTCGGAACGCTTCCACCGTCGGTTCCTCCATGGCGACCGCCGTCCACACCCTGCCGATGTCCCGGAGAAAATGGGCGTCGGAACTCCGGATGAGCGTCCTGCCGGAAAGTCCCGGGAAGATTTCCCGGGCCCTTTCGGGGGTCATGCGGTACGAGAGTTCCAGGGCGTCGAAGGGCAGGTCGGGCGGAACGAATCCCAGTTGCCCGATGACGCCGAAACTTTCCCGGTCGATGTGGGACGCGATGGCCAGTCCCCCCTGTCGATGGATCGCTTCCACGATCCGGTCGAGGGGGATGTCCGTCGATCCGATGAGGAGCCTGTCGTTGAAACCCTCCACTTCGTCCATTTCGTTCACGACGACCTGGCAGCCGAATTTCTCCTCCCGGTTGGTACCCCGGAGGGAACGGTAAACCATTTCCTGCAAAGGCGCAAGGGCGTTCAAATTGTCAAAGATCCCGATGAGGTGAACCTCTTCCCTGCTTGAGATCTCAATGCCCGGGAGCACCGTGAGGGGCGTTCCGCGGGCGGCACGGATGACATAGGGCGCGTTTTCCGAGGCGTTGTGATCGCAGATTCCGATGACGTCAAGGCCCGCCTCGATCGCCTTCGCCACGATGGCCGTAGGATACATGTCGAGATCGCCGCAGGGGGAGAGGCAGGTGTGGATATGAAGATCACATCGGAATTCCTTCACCGTTCGTAACAGGCAAACCGGCTTTCGCCGGAGCGAAGCGTTTCATTTCCCCATCCGTATCCGCCGGGACCGGAGGAGGGGCGCCCCGTTTTTCCTTTCCCGGGCCGGCCAGGGCCCCGGCCCTTTCGATCAACCCCGAAGAAGCCCGTAAAGGCGGCCGGCGATCTCGAACGTGGGGAGATCGGTCACGAGAATGGGGATCCCTTCCTTTACCGCCTTTTCCAGCGTGTCGCCGTCCGGTTCCTTTCCCTGCACCAGAAGGATCCCGGCGTGATCCTTCAGGCTGGCGACGGCGACGATGTTCTGGTGGGTCTGGCGGGTGATCCAGAGATCCGACTCGCCGCTGTTTGCCAGAACGTCGCTGAGAAGATCTCCGGCGTAGCCGCCTTTCACCGTCCGCTCCAGGGATTCCCCCCCGCAAGCCACTCTCAGATTCAATGCCTTTACAACGGAAGCCAGGTTCATGGATACCACCCTTGGTTTCTCGTGCATTCGTGTTTGACGGCTTCGCAAAGAGTTCCCGTGCCGCGCCGTTCTTCCTCCCCCGTCCCCGTCGCGATACGCCTCGCCCGCCCGAATACGGATATCGGCCCCTGGAGCTTTTCCCTTCGCCGATCGAAAGAACGTTGCTTCGACTCTTTACGCGTTCACCCTGTTTCAGGGATATGGAACAAAATCCTGAGTTTCGTGCCCTGGTTCACCTCTGAGGTGATATCGAATTCATCGGAACAGCTCTTGATGTTCACCAGCCCCATTCCCGCGCCGAATCCCAGTTCGCGGATCAGTTCGGTGGCCGTCGAATAGCCCGGTCTCATGGCCAGTTCGATGTCCTCTATGCCCGGCCCTTCGTCCTCTACGTCGATCCGGATGTGATCGTCGCGGACCTGAAGCCGGATTGTCCCCATCCTGGCGTACGATATGATGTTCACTTCCGATTCGTAGGCGGCGATGGCGGCGCGTCGCAGGATTTCGGGGGCGATGCCCATTTTTTTCAGGGCCATCTTGATCAGAACCGCGACTTTTCCCGCCTCCTTGAAGTCTCCTCCCTTGACGGGGTAACTGTTTTCATACTGCATGGTCAGAGGGCGACGATCTCGTCGGCCCCGACCTTCTGGATGCAGCCGACGATTCCATGTCTATAAAGCCTTCCCGAGGATTCGAACAGGATATAATGGGTCGCCATGATGGGGATCTCGAGTTCCTCGGCCAGGCGAAGGGTTTCCGCCGGAGGGATTTTCCCCCGCACGATCACGATGGCGGCGATGTCGAGGACGCTCGCCGTCCGGACCACCTGGGGATTGGTCAGACCGGTTAGAAGCACGCTTCCGGGGCGTGCATACGCCAGAACGTCGCTCAACAGGTCGGCGGAAAAGGCCGTATCCACTTTGGTGTTCAAGAGTTTCCGCCCGACGAGGAGTTTGGCATCCAGGATGTCCATCACGTCAAAGAGTGTCACTGAAGCCTGCCATCCCCCGATTTCCGAAGGACCCCCGCCTCTGGAATAACAATTTTTTCGGGTTGTTCTTCTTGGATCGTGAAAAATATCGCTTTCTTGGGTAACACAAAGACGAGGACCCTGTCAACCGTTTTTCGGCCGGCGGCGGGAAGGGCCGCTTGTTTCCGGTTTCGGAACCCCCGAACATTTTTTTCTTGACATTGCCGGTCGCCTTCAGTAGCATTCTGACCACCGGTCAGTAAATGACCAAGGTTCATTTCCTGCCGGAGGACGCGGAACGTCAGGGGGTCCGGGAATGGGGGACAGGCTCGAACAGAGAAGAAGGAAGGAAAAGGAGCAGCGGAAGAAATCCATTCTGACCGCCGCCCGAAGGCAGTTCCTCAAGCGTGGCTTCAACGACGTGACCGTGGAAGGCATCGCCCGGGAGGCCCGGATCAGCAAGGGAACGGTCTATCTCTACTTCAAGAGCAAGGAGGAAATCTACGCCCACGTACTTCTGAGCCACATCGGCAAGTTCCATGAACAGATGCGGGAGCTTGGATCGAACGGCGCCAACGCATCGGAACGTCTCCATCTGTTTGCCTCCGCTTACATCGATTTTTTCCTTTCTAACCGGGAACTATTCCGGATTTTCATGAATTTCATGCTCCAGACGGTCCCCTTCAATTTTTCCGACGACATGAAGCGGGACCTCATCCATGCAACGAACCGGACCATCGAGATCGTCGAGGAGATTTTCACGGCCGGCCTTTCGTCGGGGGAGTTCGTGTGCACGAACGACCTGAAGAGGAGCCGCAACGCGGTGTGGGGCCTTCTGAACGGGATCATCGCTCTCCATCTGTTCACCGGCAGGGAATCGACCTGCGAGGAAAGGATCCGCTCCAATGTCCGCGAGGGGATGGAAATTTTAATAGAGGGATTCAGGAAAAGAATCCCTCTCCGCACAGGACGAACCAATACGGGAAAGGAGGCTTTATGAGTGATATTCTCGTGAAATCGAGAGATCAGAAGTTTCTCCTCTATGAACAGCTCGACGTTGAAAAACTGTTCAACTATGAGAAGTTCAAGGACTACTCGAAGGACGTGGTGGACATGATGCTCGGCGAAGCCGAGAAGATGGCGGAGGAGGTGCTGATTCCCACCTATGCCGAGGGGGACCGGGAAGGCTGCCGTTTCGAGGGAGGCAAGGTGAGCGTGCCGGCCTGCTACCGGGATGCGTACCGGAAATTCTGCGAGGGCGGCTGGCTGTGTCCCACCAAGGACCCGGAAATCGGTGGCCAGGGCATGCCGGCGGCCGTGTTTTCCGCCTGCGTGGAGATGATGGACGCCGCCAATTTCGCCTTCATGATGTATCCGGGTCTCACCGCCGGCGCGGCGGGTCTGGTGGAAAAATACGGCACCGGGGAACAGAAGGAAAAATACCTTTCCAAGATGCTTTCCGGCGAGTGGACGGGAACCATGTGCCTAACCGAACCCGGTGCGGGAAGCGACGTGGGGGCCCTTCGGACGACGGCGAAACGCCTCCCCGACGGGACCTTCCTCATTTCGGGGACCAAGTGCTTCATTTCCTGCGGGGACCACGATCTCGCGGCGAACATCATCCATCCCGTCCTCGCGCGGATCGAGGGGGACCCTCCCGGAACGGGGGGAATCTCCATTTTTCTCGTTCCCAAGTACCGGCTCAATGAGGACGGATCGCCGGGAGAGCCGAACGACGTCCACACGGGAAACATCGAGCACAAGATGGGAATCAAGGGGTCGGCCACCTGCACGCTGAATTTCGGCGACGACGGGAAGTGCGTCGGCGAACTGCTGGGGAAAGAGCGGCAGGGCATGCGGATCATGTTCCAGATGATGAACGAGGCCCGCCTCGAGGTGGGCATGCAGGGCCTGGGCCATGCTTCGGCGGCCTACGAGAGGGCGCTCCGCTACGCCAGGGAGAGAATCCAGAGCGCGCCCATCTGGGAGATGAAAAATCCCGCCGCGAAGCCCGTTCCCATCATCGAACATCCCGACATCCGCCGGACCCTCCTGTGGATGAAATCCTACGTGGAAGGCCTCCGGGCGCTCAACTATTTCGCCGCCCTGGCCCTCGACATGACCCACGTGGCGGAAAACCAGCGGGAGAAGGATCTCTGGAACGGGTTCCTGGAACTGCTCACGCCCATCTGCAAGGCCTTCACCTCCGACAAGGCCATGGAGATCTGTTCCTACGCCATCGACATACACGGCGGGTACGGCTACTGCTCCGAGTATCCCGTGGAACAGTACATGCGGGACTGCAAGATCGCCACGATCTACGAGGGAACGAACGCCATTCAGGCCCTCGACCTGGTGGGCCGGAAACTCGGGGCCAACCGCGGCGCCCACGTGACCACCCTGTTCCAGAAAGTCGGGGAGACTGTCGCCAGGGCCAAAGGGCTGCCGGCCCTGAAGAAGGAAGGGGGATACCTGGAGGAAGCCCTGGGAGCGGTCGTGGAACTGACCAGGCAGTTCGGCAGGTGGGGGAAGAGCGCGAGCTTTATGATCCCCGTTCTCAACGCCCGGCCGTATCTCATGATTCTGGGGGATCTCGTGGTGGGGTGGCTCGTCCTTGAGGCCGGCGCCATTGCCGGGGAGAAGCTGGAAGGGATCTACAGGGAAAAGGGCGCCGAGGGCTCCAGGGCGAAACAACGCGCTCTTGCCAGGAAGGATGAGGAAGTGGCATTCTACCAGGGGAAAGTGGCCTCGGCGGTCTACTTCGCCGCGGCCGTGCTGCCGACGATCCAGGGCCGCTGCAGGGGCATCGGGCTCGGGGACAGGACCCCCATCGAGATGCTCGAAGCGTCCTTTTAACTTCCATTTCCCTTTGACGTAAAGGAGGATAGTCATGGCCTTTGAAATCAGGAAAGCAGCCGTTTTGGGAGCGGGAGTCATGGGGGCGTCCATTGCCGCCCACCTGGCGAATGCCGGAATCCCCTGTTACCTGCTCGATATCGTTCCCTTCGAACTGACCGAGGAGGACAGGAAGAAGGGGCTTACCGAGAAAAGTCCCCAGTGGAGAAACCGCTTCGCCGTGAACGGCCTGGAGAACGTGAGGAAATCCAAGCCCGCAAGCTTTTACGCCCCGGCAAAGGCCGCAATGGTCAAACCGGGCAATTTCGAGGACCACCTGGGCTGGCTCGCCGACGCGGATCTCGTGATCGAGGCGGTGGTCGAGAATCTGAAGATCAAGCAGGACCTGTTCGCAAAGGTGGCAAAGGTCGTTTCGCCGGAGGCCGTTGTCGCCACCAACACCTCGGGTATTCCCATCCGGGACATTTCGGCCAATTTCGGAAAAGACCTGAAGGAACGTTTCCTCGGAATCCACTTTTTCAATCCTCCCCGGTACATGAAACTGGTCGAGGTGATCCCGGGAGAGCAGACAAAGGCGGAGGTCGTCGCGTTCGTGTCCCGTTTCTGTGAGGACGTCCTCGGGAAGGGCGTGGTCGTCTGCAAGGACGTCCCCAATTTCGTGGCCAACCGGATCGGCGTCTTCGACATCTCCAACGCCATCCGCATCATGATGGAAAAGGAGCTTGCCGTGGACGATCTGGACGCCATCATCGGGAAGGCCGTCGGCCGCCCCGGGTCCTCCATCTTCGGCACCCTCGATCTCGTCGGCCTCGACGTGGGCTACCACGTGATGAACAACCTCTACAATGCCGTGCCCGACGACGAGATGCGGGAGTATTTCGTCCCGTCCGATTTCATGAAGCAGATGATGGAAAAGAAGTGGCTCGGCAACAAGACGAGACAGGGGTTCTACAAGCGGGCGAAGGACGAGAAGGGCGGAAAGGTCAAACTCGTTCTCGATTACCGCACCATGGAGTACCGGCCCGCGGGGAAACCGAAGTTCGAGTCGGTGTCTGCGGCGAAAAAGACGGAAGGGGACATGGCCGCCCGGCTGAAGCCGTTCTTCCTGGGCAAGGACGCCGCGGCCGAAGTGGTCCGGGAATACCTGTGCCGGAACTTCATCTACGCCGCCAACCGGATCCCCGAAATCGCCGACACCATCGTCGCCATCGACAACGCCATGAAATGGGGCTTCAACCACGAGCTGGGTCCCTTCGAGATGTGGGACGCCGTGGGGGTTCCCGAGGCGGTGGAGGTGATGAAGAAGCTCAAGCTGCCCGTTCCGAAGAAGATCGGGGAGATGCTGAAAAAGGGCTTCAAATCCTTCTATGCCCGGAAAGAGGACGGCACGTACTATTATGACTTCCGGACCGGGAAGTACGAAAAGATGGAGGACAAGCCCAAGATCATCCTCCTCCCGCCGCTCAAGGAGCGGAAGAAGGTGGTCCGGCAGAACGCGGGGGCGACCCTCGTGGACATCGGGGAAGGCGTCGCCTGCCTCGAGTTCCACACGAAGATGAACGCCATCGACCAGGACATCATCCAGGGCATCTACGACGCCTGCGACGTGGTGGAAAAGGATTTCCTGGGGCTCGTCGTGGCGAACCACAGCCAGAACTTCTCCGTGGGCGCCAACATCTTCATGGTTCTCGTGGCCATCCAGAAGGGGGACTGGGATCTCCTGGACAAGCTGATCCGGGAGTTCCAGTACGCCAACATGCGGATGAAATTCTGCGAGAAACCGGTGGTGACGGCCCCCTCCGGGATGGCCCTGGGAGGAGGCTGCGAGATCTCCATGCACGGCGCCAAGTGCCAGCCCGCGGGCGAGACCTACATGGGCCTCGTGGAAGTCGGCGTGGGCGTCATCCCCGCCGGCGGCGGGACGAAGGAACTCATGGTCCGCCTGACCGAGGGCATTCCCAAGGGAGCCGTGGAAGGGGGACTCAACCTCCAGCAGTATTACCAGAAGGCCTTCGAGAACATCGGGATGGCCAAGGTGGCCACGAGCGCGGTAGAGGCCATGGATCTCGGGTACATCCGGAAGACCGACGGGGTCAGCCTGAACCGGGACCACCAGATCTGGGACGCCAGGGAAGTCGTCATCGGCCTTTCGCATTTCTACAGAAAGCCCGAACCGGCCCTGATCCCCGTCATGGGAGAAAACTTCACCGGCATGGCCCGGTCGATCCTCTTCAACATGAGAGCGGGCAATTACATCTCCGACTACGATTTCCACGTGGCCTTGAAGCTCGCCGGCATCCTTTCGGGAGGTTCGTGCGCCGAAGGGACCTTCGTGACGGAGGATCAGGTGCTCGACCTGGAGCGGGAGGCGTTCCTCAGCCTCGCCGGCGAACAGAAGACCCAGGACCGGATCATGCACATGCTGACGACCGGTAAACCCCTGAGGAACTAGAGACGAAACTGCCAGCGTCCGGGAAACGCCGGAAGGGGCATGTTGACGAGAAGGAGGAATAACCATGCGTGATGCTGTTATTGTTGAAGCCGTGAGAAGTCCGGGCGGACGGTATCGCAGGGGTGGTCTTGCGGAAACCAGGGGAGACGAAATCGGGATCCAGGTTCTCAAGGGGCTTCTCGCGAGGGTTCCCGGTCTGAAAGTCGAAGAAGTGGAAGATCTCGTGTGCGGCTGTTCCTTCCCGGAAGGGGAGCAGGGGATGAACATGGGGAGGGTCCTGGCCCTGGGGGCCGGCCTGCCCATAACGGCCTGCGGGGTGACCATCAACCGGTTCTGCTCGTCCGGCCTCCAGGCCATCGCCGACGCCACGGCGAAGATCCGCGCAGGCTGGGCCGACGTGGTCATCGCCGGCGGGACGGAAACGATGAGCCACATTCCCATGGGCGGCGCCATTTTCCGGCCCCACCCCGAATGGGGAGACCGGCCGAACACCTATGTCTCCATGGGCATCACCGCGGAGAACGTGGCGGCCCGGTACAGCATTTCGAGGGAAGACCAGGACCGGATGGGCGTGGAGAGCAACCGGCGGGCCCACGAAGCCATCGAGGCGGGGACGTTCCGGGAAGAGATCATCCCCATCCGGGCCTGGAAGTACCGGAAGGACAAGGAGAACCGCTGGGTGAAGGAGGAGGCCCTCTTCGACATGGACGACGGCGTGCGGTGGCCCACCGACGCCAAGTCCCTCGGGAAACTGAAATCCCCGTTCAAGAACGGCGGATCGGTCACGGCGGGGAATTCCTCGCAGATGACCGACGGGGCCGCGTTCTGTCTCCTCATGACCCCGGAAAAGGCGAAGGAAACGGGTCTGAAACCCATCGCCCGGCTCAGCCACTTCGCCGTGGCGGGGTGCGATCCCGAGGAAATGGGCGTCGGTCCGGCCTACGCCATCCCCAAGGTGCTGAAGCAGGCGGGTCTCACCATCGACCAGATCGACCTTTTCGAAATCAACGAGGCCTTCGCCTCCCAGGCGATCTATTCCGTCCGGACCCTCGGGATCGAGGAACGGTACTGGAAGGGGGACATCAATCCCAACGGCGGCGCCATCGCCCTGGGCCATCCCCTGGGATGCACGGGGGCCAAGCTGACGGCCCAGCTCCTTCACGAGCTGAAGCGCCGGAACGGGAAACGGGGCATCGTTTCCATGTGCATCGGCGGCGGCATGGGAGCCGCCGGAATCTATGAGATGCTGTAAAAAGGTTTTTCGCTGAAACGACGAGGGGGCCCCGGCCGTCCGGCCGGGGCCCCTTTCCATGTCTGCCGGACTTGTCCCGCGGCGATTTCCCGCCTCAGACCCCCGATGTCATCCCCAGGGCTTCCCTGACGAAGGTTCCGCTCAGGCGGACCTGGTTGTCCCGAAGACGGATCACCCGGACCCGCAGGCGGTCGCCCTCCAGTTCGATGAGCCCGTAGGACATGCCGCAGCCCCTGTTCTCGTGGGCCGTCATGTGGCCGGGGTTGACGAAGACGATGCCGTTTCCCTGCCGGACCTCGGCGATGTGGGTGTGGCCGTAGAGGAAGAGGTCCGCCTCCCCGCGGGCGACGACGGATTCGGGCTTGATGTCGGTGGCAAGGTCGTTGTAGTGGGATTCCCGCGTGTGGGTGAGGAAGATCCTCCAGCCCTCGATGGAGATGATTTTCCGGTTTTCCACGGCCGGGTCGGGGTAAAAGCAGGTGTCCCATGTCCCGGGGACGCGGTAGAGCCGGCATCCGTTGCCCGCCAGGACGTCGGCGTCGCTGTAGTAATCCCCGAGATGGATCACGGTGTCGATGGATTCCTTTTCCAGGAAATGGAGGGCCCAGTCCATGGAAGTCGGGTCGTCGTGGGTGTCCGAAAGGACCAGCAGCCGGTGCATCGGGAATGCTTCGCTCTTTTATGGGAGACTTGGGCCGGCTCTTCTTTTCCGGGTGCCGGCGGGGAGCAGGGGGTCCGGGGGATCCTGCGGCGGATTGTAACAACCCGGTCGATCCTATATCGGAAGAGGGAGCGTCTGTCAAGGGGGGGAATGGATTTCCCGCTGAGACGGTTTCAAATGGAAATTCAACATGGTCCGGGGCGCCTGCCCGGCTGGGAAGTGTCCCCGTTTTTCCCCGGCGGCATGGTCTTTCCCGTTGACCGCCGGCGGGAAATCCGATATCTGATACGCTGAATGAAAGGGAGAACCGTGACGTCCCGCGGCGACCGCCCTGCGTTTCAACCGGCCGGACTCAAGCCGGGGAAAGGCTTCTTCAGGAGCGGATGCTCCCGGACCTTCAGGGGCCGTGAAGGTGTCGAAGGTTTTTACGAGGAAAAAAGAGGAGGTTCCGGGGAATCCTTTCATCCCCGTCCCATGCATGAACTTGCCGTCACGGAGGGGATTCTTGCCGTCGTTCTCCGGCACGCCGCGGCCGGCGGCGCCTCCCGGGTGGTCACGGTCCGTCTCCGGATCGGCGGGCTCTCCGACCTGTCGGAGGAGTGGCTTGCGCGGTATTTCGCCTGGCTCGGCAGGGGGACCGTCGCCGAGGGGGCCCGGATCGAAGTGGAAAGAACGCCCGTCGTTTTCCGGTGCGGTCCCTGCGACAGGACCTTCGACGTGGATTTGAGAACGGCGGGAGACTTTCCGTGTCCCTTCTGCGGGGGGAAAGACGTTTCCCTCGTTTCGGGACGGGAGTTTTTCGTCCGGGAAATCGAGGTGGTGTAATGGAGAATATCCGCCTGATCGAAGTCCGGGAGGAGATCCTCTCCGACAACCGGGACGTGGCCCGGGAGATCCGCGAGACCCTTCGCCGGAAGGGCGTCTTCCTGTTGAACCTCATGTCCTCGCCCGGGGCGGGGAAGACGAGCCTTCTCATCCGCACCCTCCGCGCCCTCCGGGACGCGTTCCGGATCGCCGTGATCGAGGGGGACATCGACTCCATGGTGGACGCCGAAAAGGCGGCCGCCGAAGGCGTCCCGGCCGTTCAGATCCGGACGGGAAGCGCCTGCCATCTCGATGCGCCCATGGTGGAGAAGGCCCTCGGGGAACTCGACCTCGACCGCACGGACCTGGTCCTGATGGAAAACGTGGGAAATCTCGTGTGCCCCGCCGAATTCGACACCGGGGACACGAGAAAGGCGATGATCCTGAGCGTCCCCGAGGGGGACGACAAACCCCTCAAGTATCCGCTCATGTTCTCGATCTGCCATGCCGTGGTGGTCAACAAGACGGATTGCTTCCCCATGTTCGATTTCGACCTGGATGTCTTCCGGGAGCGGGTCCGGAAACTCAACCCCGGCGCCGAGATTTTCCCCCTGTCCTGCAAAACGGGCGAGGGGATGGATCGCTGGATCGCGTGGCTGGAAAAGGCGATCGCCGAATCCCGGTCCCGGTGAATTCCCGGCATGGAAAGACCGTCCGGCCGGAAGTGGAGCGGGGAAGCCGCCGGGAAACGCCCGGGGACGGGCGGCGACGGAGAAATACGTTAGACGGGAGGGAGAATCCCCATGGCACCCATGTATTTCGAAGACTTCAAGGCCGGTGACCGGTTCCGGTCGCCGGGGATGACCGTCACGGAAAGCCAGATCATCGACTTCGCGATGAAGTTCGATCACCAGCCCTTTCACACCAATGTGGAGGCCGCGAAAGACTCCATTTTCGGGGGGCTCGTGGCGAGCGGGATCCACACGATCGCCCTGACCTTCAAGCTCATCCTCATGGCGGGGTTCCTGGAGAACAACCTGGGGTCCCCCGGATTCGACGAGGTGCGGTGGCTGAAGCCCGTGAGGCCCGGCGACACCCTGACGGCGACGGCGGAAGTCCTGGAAACGGTCCCCTCGGAAAAACGGAAGGACCGGGGAACGGTGCGTTTCCGGTATTCGAGCCACAACCAGCGGGGTGAGGAAGTCTTCACCAGCGTGTGCCTCCAGATCATGAAAAGAAGGGGTTGAGGCCGGCGGGGCGCGAAGCATCGGCCCTGCCGTCACACACTTTCCGCTTTTTCACCGAACAGACGGCGGAGTTCCCGTTCCGTTTCCAGGGCGTAGCGGTCCGTGAGGGCGTATCCCCAGTTCAGCCTTTCGAAAAGCCCGGCGACCTTCGACCGGTAGTGGAGGCCGTCGATGAGAACCCGGTTCACGAAGGGATTGAGGGCCTCGTAAAGCCCTTTCGGGTTCATGGGGAGCATGGGACCGATGAACGCCCATGTGTCCACGGCCGCTTCATGGAGTTTTTTCAGTGCGGCGATGCGGCCGGCGATGGGCGGGGCGTTCGGCTCGAGGATTTTCCGTACCCCGTCGTCGTCCGTCGGGACGGTGAGACCCACGGAGACGCCCCCGGCGGGTGCCAGGAGGTCCACATCCCGTGTGACGAGAGGCGACCGGGTCAGGATGTCGAATCCCCATCCCGCTTCCCGGAGGGCTTCCAGGCACCGCCGGGTGAGCCGGTAGCGGACCTCCGCGGGCTGGTAGGGATCGCACACGCTGGAAAGGAGAACGGTTCCCCTTTTCCGTTTCCGGGCGAGTTCGGACCGGAGGACCCCGGCGATGTTGCCCTTGGCCTCGACGAAGGTGCCCCACCGGGCGCCGGCATGGCGGCGGGAGTATCGGGTCATGAACGAGGCGTAACAGTACAGGCATCCGTGTCCGCAGCCCAGGTACGGGTTGACCGCGTAATCGACCCCGGGGATTCCCGAACGGACCAGGGCGGTCCTGATCTCGATTTCCGTCAGGTCCACCGGATGTCCCGGTCCCGGTTTCGCGGGACGGTCCCGCCGGCCCGGCCCCGCCTTATCGGTGCTGCGATTCATGGCCGAAGGATACCATGGAACGGGGCGCCGGGAAACGGCGGGTTTCAGGGTTCTCACCGTTTCTTGCTCCACGGAACGTTTTACGGTAGAAAAAACAAAGTGTCGGGGGCGGCGGGCGGAAGACTTCCGCTCCCGTCCGGGGCGGCAACGACCGATCGGCGAGGAGGCGGCCATGAAAGTCGGATTTGTGCAGTTCGATCCCCTTTTCGGAGAGGTGGACAGGAACCTGGAAACGGCGGGGCGGCTCATCGAGGGGGTCGAGGCGGACCTCCTGGTTCTCCCGGAACTCTTCAACACGGGCTATCTTTTCACCGGCGCCGGCGAGGTGGCCGCCCTGTCCGAGAAGATCCCCGGCGGGAGGACCACGGAATTTCTCGCGGGATTCGCAAAAAGAAAGGGAGTCCATCTCCTCGGCGGCCTTGCCGAGCGGGACGGGACCCGGTGCTACAATTCGGCCGTCCTCGTTTCGCCCCGCGGGGTCGTGGGGACCTACCGGAAGGTCCACCTCTTCTTCGAGGAGAAACTCTGGTTCGCGCCGGGGGAAGGGGAGTTTCCCGTTTTCGACATCGGCGTGTGCCGGCTCGGCGTCATGATCTGCTTCGACTGGTTCTTTCCCGAATCCGCCCGGGTCCTGGCCCTGAAGGGGGCCCAGCTGATCGGCCACCCGGCCAACCTGGTCCTCCCCTACTGCCAGGAGGCCATGAAGACCCGCTGCCTGGAAAACAGGGTCTTCGCGGTGACCTGCAACCGCACCGGCGCGGAGCACCGGGGCGGGAAAAGCCTGAGCTACACGGGGAAAAGCCAGGTGGTGGGCGTCCGTTCCGAGGTCCTTCTCCGGGCGGGGGAGGACGAGGAGACGGCGGGGGTCGTGACCATCGATCCCGCCCTCGCCGACGAAAAGGTCCTCAACGCCCACAACGACCTTTTCGGAGACCGCAGGCCCCGTTTCTACGGGAACATCGTGACGGCTTCGTAAAAAGGATGTTTCCTACCGCTCCGTGACGATCTTCGAGAAGTCGGCCACCTGGTAGAAGAGGCCGGCGAGGCCCGCCAGCAGGGAAAGCCGGTTGAAGCGGACCTTCTCGTCCTTCGCCATGACGAGTACCGTCTCGAAGAAGGCGTCCACGGGCGCCCGGAGCCGGGCCATCTCCACGAGGGCCTCTTCGCAGCGGTCCTCGCTGATCAGGGCGCCGGCCCTGTCCCGGAGGGCCAGGAAGGTTTCGTGGAGGTTTCTCTCCTCCGGCCCCTCGAAGAGGGCGGGATCCACGGGCCCTCCCTGGAAGTCCTTCAGGATGTTGACCACCCGCTTGAAGGCCACGACGAGCGGCTCGAAATCCTTGTGGGTCTTGAATTTTTCCACGGCCTCGATCTTCCGGATCGACCGGAGGAGATCGGAGGAACCCCTGGAGAGGACGGCGACGACGACGTCCTGGGGATGGCCCTGGGAGACGAGCTGGTTCTCGAACCGGCCCCGGAAGAAGTCGAGCACGTCGCGCTTCACGTCCGCCCTCGGTCTCGTGACCTTGGCGCCGAGGAGGTCGAGGCTTTTGTCGAGGATGTCTTCCAGGTCCAGGGGATAGGCCCGGTTCAGGATGATGTTGATGATTCCGAGGGCCTGCCTGCGGAGCGCGTAGGGGTCCGCCGTCCCCGAAGGAACGAGGCCTATGCCGAAGAACCCGGCGATGGTGTCCATCTTGTCGGCGATGCTGACGATGGCCCCCTCGTCCGTCTCGGGAAGGCTGCCCCCCGCGGCTACGGGGAGATAGTGCTCGTAAACGGCCTTTGCGACGACGGGGTCCTCCCCCGAGAGGAGGGCGTACTCCCTTCCCATGACGCCCTGGAGTTCGGTGAATTCGTACACCATCCGGGTTTCCAGGTCGGCCTTGGCGAGCAGGGCCGTCCGGTCCACCGTGCCGGCGGCCTCCGGCTTCACCTTTCCGGCGATGTACCGGGCCAGCTCCCGGAACTGCATGACCTTGTCATAGGACGTCCCGAGCTGGCTGTGGAACACGACGTTCTTCAGCTCGTCCAGGTAGCTCTCGAGAGGCGCCTTCCGGTCCTCCTCGAAGAAGAAACGGGCGTCGGCGAGCCTTGCCCGGATGACTTTCTCGTTCCCCCGGGCGACCACGGAGGGATCCGAGGCCGCCGTGTTGCTGATGGTGATGAAGTGGGGAAGGAGTTCCCCCCGGCTGTTCACCACGGGGAAATATTTCTGGTGTTTCGTCATGGTCGTGACGAGGACTTCCCTGGGGAGCTTCAGGTATTCCTGCTCGAAGGTGCCGCGCAGCGCCGAGGGGTACTCGACGAGGAAGGTGACTTCCTCCAGAAGGTCGTCGTTCCGGAGCACGATCCCGGAGACGGCCGCGGCCTCCTTTTGCGCCCCCGCCATGAGAAGGGCCCTTCTATCCCCGGGCTTCACGATGACGAAGCGTTCCCGGGTCTTGTTCAGATAGTCCTCCAGGTCCTTCACCTCGAAGGGCTCCGGCGCCATGAACCGGTGGCCCCGGCTCCGGTTTCCGCTCTGGACGTTTTCCATCCGGAAGGGAACGACCTCGCCGCCGAAGAGGGCGAGAATCCAGTGGACGGGCCGGGCGAACCGCATCTCGAGATTCATCCAGCGCATGGATTTCCGGAAGGGGATGGAAGCGATGAACCGGGGCAGAAGGGCGGAAAGGATCTCTTTCGCCGGCTTTCCGGAGATCTTTTTCCTGGCGACCAGGTATTCCCCCTTGTCGGTCTTCACGGTACCCAGTTCCGACATTTCCAGACCCTGTCCCCTGGCGAAGCCGAGGGCGGCCTTCGTGGGCTGTCCCCGGTCGTCGAAGGCGACCCGTTTCGCCGGTCCCAGTTTTTCCTGGATTTCATCCTCCTGGGTTTCCGCCATGTCCGACACGGCCAGGACGAGCCTTCGCGGGGTTCCCATGGTTTCGACGGTCCCGAACGGGATCCGTTCCTCCGACAGGGCCTTTCCGATGATCGCCTCCATGTCGGCGAGGGCCTTCGGCAGAAAGGCCGCGGGGATTTCCTCCGTCCCGATTTCCAGCAACAGTTCTTTTCCCATTGAGATGCTCCCGGTATGGTTTCTTGACGGTTTCGTAAAAAGTTCGTACGCGAGCGCCGCTTTTCATCGCTCATTCATGGGGCGTACCGCCGGTACGTCCCGGTCCCCGCGATCGGGCTTGCCGCCCGGGGAACTTCCGGCGTCACCGTTCGAAAAGCGTTGTTCGGAGCGCTTGCGGGTTCGCTGTTTCTTTGCGGGGGTCAGCGCCTCTTGGCCCACCGGCCCATGAGCGGATACCCCATGGTCTCCCGCTGCTTCAGGTATCCCTCGGCGGAAATCCTCGCCAGGTTGCGGACCCGGCCGATGTAGCTCGTCCGCTCCGTCACGCTGATGGCGCCCCGGGCATCGAGGATGTTGAAGACATGGGAGCACTTGAGGCAGTAATCGTAGGCCGGCAGCACGAGCCCCTGCTCCGCCGCGGCTACGGATTCCTTTTCGTACAGGTCGAACAGGTTCCGCAGCATGGGGACGTCCGCCTTTTCGAAGTTGTAGGTCGAAAACTCCACCTCCCCCTTGTGGTGGACGTCTCCGTACTTGATTCCGTGACCCCACTCGAGGTCGTACACGTTGTCCACCTTCTGGAGATACATGGCGATCCGCTCGATGCCGTAGGTGATCTCCACGCAGATGGGGTTCAGGTCGAACCCCCCGACCTGCTGGAAGTAGGTGAACTGTGTGATCTCCATGCCGTCGAGCCACACTTCCCATCCAAGGCCCCAGGCCCCGAGGGTGGGGGATTCCCAGTCGTCCTCGACGAAGCGGATGTCGTGGGCGAGCGGGTCGATTCCGAAACTCCGGAGGGATGCGATGTACATCTCCTGGATTTCCAGGGGGGAGGGCTTCATGACGACCTGGTATTGATAGTAGTGCTGCAGGCGGTTGGGGTTCTCCCCGTACCGTCCGTCCGTCGGCCTCCGGGAGGGTTCCACGTAGGCCACGTTCCAGGGCTCCGGTCCGAGGGCGCGGAGGAAGGTCGCCGGGTTGAAGGTGCCGGCCCCGACCTCGATGTCGTAAGGCTGCTGGACGATGCATCCCTGGTCCGCCCAGAACTTCTCCAAGGCAAATATCAGTTCCTGAAAGGTCACGCGCGGCCTCCTTTGCAGCGGCGGGGTCTTCTCCGACTTGATTTATCGCTGCGGAATAACATCCGGAAAATGCTCTGTCAAGCGAAATTACAGGCAGATCCGGCCCACTTCCTGGAGAACGGAGAGGGAGCGGATCTCCCGTCCCACGATGTGACGGATCATCCCGTGGAGCACCTGGCGGCTTTCCCCGAGGGAACGGGGGGAGAAGGCGACCCGGGAAAGCCGGTCCGCTTCAAGGTTTCTGCCGTAAAGGAGGGTTTTGGCCGTTCCCTGGGAAAGGGGCCAGGGGGTGTCCTCCGGAACGGCGCACCTTTCGCAGCGGATCCCTCCGTCGGCGGGACGGAAGGTGGGGCGGGAAATCTCTTCGACGGCCGTGCCGCAGACGATGCAGCGTTCCAGGGAGGGTTCGTAGCCGGAGTGCCGGAGGAGACGGAATTCGAAGAAGCGCAGGAGGGCCTCCGTGGCGTCGTTCTCCTCGAAGAGGTCGAGAAAATCCTCGATGAGAGCGAAGACGGGAGGGTTCTTCTTCCCGTCCACGGTGAAGCAATCGACGAGTTCGATCATGTAGGAGGCCATGAGGGTCTTTTCGAGGTTCCCCCGGATCCCGGGATAGTGCTTCCGCACGTCGCATCCCTCGATCAGGGCGAAGCCGTCCCCGGCCCCGGCGGAAAAGAGGATGGTGGAACAGGAGAACAGGTCGAGCGCGTTGGCGAAGCGCTTCCGGCTCCGCCTCGCCCCCTTGGCGATCCCCCGGAGCTTGCCCCGGTCTTCCGTGAAGAAGGAGACGATCCGGTCCGATTCCCCGTAATCGACGGTCCGGAGGACGTATCCCGAGGTCTTGCCGCGGATCTTCATGGCTTATGCCAGGAGCCTGAGGAACAGGGTGGCCAGGCCGAGAAAAGAGAGGAAACCGAAGGAATCGGTGAAGGCGGTGATGAAAATGTGGGATCCCAGGGCCGGGTCCGCCTTGAACCATTTCAGTCCGAGGGGGATCACCGTCCCGATGAGGGTCCCGACGAAGATGTTGAGGATCATGGCGAGGCAGAGGACCAGCCCGAGGATGGGCATCCCCTTCCAGTACCAGGCGATGAGCCCCACGAGACCCCCGACGGCGACGCCGTTGACGATGCCCACCAGGAGCTGCCTCAGGACGGCCTTCCACGAGTTGGTCGAGTCCACCTCCCCGATGGCCAGGCCCCGGACCACCAGCGTCAGCGTCTG
>Ga0209604_1000213_pt1 | contig 57525 bp, 57 predicted proteins | sample AD_UKC097_MetaG_FD_184405 | JGI IMG/M metagenome (GOLD analysis project Ga0209604, IMG submission 184405) | Active sludge microbial communities of municipal wastewater-treating anaerobic digesters from USA - AD_UKC097_MetaG (SPAdes) (version 2) | ecosystem: Engineered > Bioreactor > Anaerobic >...
TGTCACTCAATCGACGAATAACAGTCAATTCCAGAGGATACCTCCCGTACAGCCGCTTGATTCCTTATTTCTTGACATCCCTTCTCGAATTTGATAGCAATGGCCTGTATTCTAGGAATATGACTTTTTTTATTCATGAATTCACAGGGGTTTCAGTGGCATAAACCGGCATTTTCCTCTCGGGGGCTGGCACCTGCGCAAGGGAAGGAATCCGCCGGAAGAAAGGGGGGATGGCCTGCCGGAAGCATATCTATGCGTTCATCACACAAGGCGGTTGAGATTTCATCATTTTTTTAAACCCATCTTTTTTTTATTTTGTCGCGTACTCAAAAAGGAGGATTCTTTATGGCACAGGAACATTCTTTCGCATCTCCCGGCCCGGCCGGTCTTGCTGCTCTCGCTGTCGCGTGTTTCGGTTTTGGAGCGGTGTTTCTTGGCAAGGTGGGCCTGGGCGGTCTGCCCCTTCTCGCCGCCTGGCTCGTGGGGGGAGGCATCGTTCAGTGGACCACGGCAGTCATGGAGTTGAAAGACCACAACATCGTCGGCGGTAACGTGTTTCTCTTCTTCGCGGCCTTCTTCATGTTCGCCGCGGCGCTCAGCGTTTTCGCCAAGTTCATGCTCCTCAGCTTCAACCTGAAGCCCCTTTCCTACGTGGAAGGCTGGTGCTGGATGGCGGGAGCCGGATTCCTCACCGTGGTGACGCCGGCATACTTCAAGGCGAACAAGGCCATCTGCATCCTCGTTGTGCTTGTCGATGTCGTTCTTTGGACCATCGTCACCCTGGACCTCGGGATCGCAGACCCGGCCGTCTGGAAACCAGTCGTCGCTTATCTCCTCATCGTCGCCGGCTGGATCGGCATCTACCTGGCCGGGGCCATCGTCTGCAACACGACTTTCGGAAAAGCGATCTACCCCGTGCCCTCGCCCTTCATTAAATAACATCGAAGGCGCCCATCGATCGGCGCATTCCGGCATTACCGGGCAGGAGCTTCCGCTCCTGCCCTTTTTTTATCCTCCCGCCGCCCGGAAAGGGACGGCTCAGCCTTTTGCGGTTTTTTTCGTGTACCCGGTGAGAAAATATTTTTTGTTTTTTCTCGTCAGCGTGGAAAGATCGATGTCCAGAAGGCGGGCCACATCGTTCAGGTTGCCGTGCCTGTCCATGGCCGTTCGGATGACGTCCCTCTCGAAGTCCTCGATGATCGTTTTCAGCGGCCCCAGTTGAATCACATGATTCTTGTCGCCGCCGCGATCCACCGTTTCCTCGAATCTTCCTTTCCGGATTTCCTCCGGAATGTCCTGAATGGACACGACGTTGCCCGGGCTCGTCACGACGATCCTCTCGATCGTGTTCTTCAGCTCCCGCACATTGCCGGGCCAGGGATAGTTCAGAAGGCAGTTCATGGCTTCCGGAACGATGTTTTTTTTCTGATGGTACTGTTCCGTGTAAAGGGAAAGGAAATGCTTGATCAACGGCAGTACATCCTGGGTTCTTTCCCGGAGAGGCTTGACGTGTATGGGAACGACATTCAGACGATAGTACAGATCCTGCCGGAATTTTCTCTCCCGGACCATCTTGGCGAGATCGACATTGGTGGCCGACACGATCCGCACGTCCACCGCTATGGCCGCCGTCCCGCCAAGGCGCTTGATCTGCCGGTCCTGGAGGGCGTTCAGCAGTTTCGACTGGATCTCCAGGGGGATTTCGCCGATCTCGTCGAGGAACATGGTCCCGTTGCTGGCGACTTCGAACATTCCCTTCTTGCCCTCGGCGCGGGCGTTCGTGAAAGCCCCTCTTTCATATCCGAAAAGCTCCGATTCCAGCAGGGTGGCCGGAAGGGAGGCGCAGTCGATTTTCACGAACGGCCCCAACTCCTTCCTGGCACTGTATTCATGTATGTATTTCGCGATGATGTCTTTTCCCACGCCGGATTCGCCCGTAATGAGAACGGTCGCGTCGGACCGGGCCACTCTCCTGGCGAGAAAGATCGCCCTCCGGAATTCGGTGCTCTGAGCGATCACCGCGGAATCCTGGTCCGCCGCGATTTTTCCTTCCAGGCTCTCCAGTTTCTTCTTGAAGTCCATGATGATCCGCTTGGAACTCAGGAGATCATCCTGGATCCGGCCCAATTCCGTGACGTCCCTAAGGCTGCTGACGACGCCCACGAATCCGCCCCCCCGGATCATGATGGGGGTCGCCGTTACGAGGATCTGCTTCCCGCTCGGGTAGGTGATCATTTCGCTTCGATACTGCAGATCCTTGATGACTTCCAGGTTGACAGCCTTGGTGATCCATTTTTTCTGGATCATGTAGAAGGTGTGCTTCCCGACCATCTCCTCCCGATTGATGCCGGTGATCCTCTCGAAGGCGGAGTTGGCGTTGACGTAGTTTCCCTCCCGGTCGACGATGAAGACGCCATCCTGGATCGATTCGATGATGGCCTGGATGATGTCCAGTCTTTCCTGAGTCGTTACCGACATGGCTGTTCCTCAAAAATTTTTTTTCTCCCCGATGCCAGCCACGGCGGCAGCGATTCGTGACCTACGTGGAAAATCCGCCGGTACCCCCCCATCCGATCCCGCAAGCCCCGAATCATGCATCCGCGGTTCCATCGGAACGGGAAAAACGCATAACGATGATATTTTATCACTATTTTCAATAGATTTCCAGAGGGGGAAAACCGCCGGAGGAGGGAGAAGCGGCGAGAATGCGAATCCATCCCCGCCGTCCGGCGGACTGCCGGCGGGGCGGCACGTCAAAGAATGTTCCGTCCCGCCGGCAAGGAAAACGGGATTATTTGCTCCGAGGCATCATGGTCACGGCCTTGCCTTCAAGAACGGCCTTGCCTTCCTGATTGGTGATGACCGTCTTGATGACGAGCCTGTTCTTGGCTTCAATCTTTTCGACGACCTCGGACACCACTTCGACGCTGTCGGATATTCTCACGGGCAGAAGGAATTTCACTTCCTGGGTAATGTGGATGCCTCCCTGCCCCATGATCCCCGTCAGCGTGCTGTCCAGAAGGGCCGCCGTAAGCATTCCGTGGGCGATTCTCGTCTTGAACATGGTGCCCTTCGCAAAGGACTCATCCATGTGGACCGGGTTGAAGTCGCCGCTGATCGCGCCGAACGCCCAGACATCCGCCTCGGTGATGGTCTTCCGGAATGTTGCCTTTTCGCCGACTTGTACGTCCTCGTATCTTCTGATTCTCATGATCACAACTCCTTATAGCGAATTTTGGTACTGAAGGCCCGGGGAAGCGTGCGTTTTCCCCTGGGCCTTCCGGGAGGTTATGGCGTTATGTTGGACCGTTTTACCGGATATTCACCCATCCTATTCGACAATCAGAGAAGGCAGCCACAGGACCAGATCGGGGAAAACGGTGCACAGTGTAAGACCGATCAGCATGAGAATGATGAAGGGGACGATCCCCTTGTAGATGTCCACCAGCGTGACCTCTGGCGGCGCGATCCCCTTCAGGTAGAACAGGGCGTAGCCGAAGGGCGGCGTGAGGAAGGAGGACTGAAGGTTGACCGCGATAATGACCACGAACCACACCGGGTCGAAGCCGAACTGTTTGGCGATGGGGATGAAGATGGGGAAGCAGATGAGAACGATCCCGATCCAGTCGATGAAGGCGCCCAGAACGAACACGATGAACATCATGACGGCGAAGGTGCCCCATTTTCCAAGGCCGAGGGAGAGAACGAACTCCGTAACCACCTGGTCGCCGCCGATCCCGAGGAACACGCCGGTGAAACAGGTTGCGCCGACGATCACCATGATCACCATGGCGTTCGTTTTCGCCGTCGAGACGACGGCTTCATACAATCCCCTCCAGGTGAACTTCCCGTAGGCGATCACCATGCAGAAGGCGAGGAATGCGCCCACGCCGGAAGCTTCGGTGGGGGTGGCGATCCCGAAGAAGAGGGACCCGAGGACGCCGAGAACGAGAATCATCGGGGGAACGAGAGACCGGAACACCATTTTCGCGATCTGGCCCCTGCTCACTTTCGAATATTCCTCCTGGCTCATGGGGGGGCCGAGTTTCGGATTCGTGAAGCACCTGACCGCAATGTAGATGAGGTAGAGCGAGGCAAGAAGGACGCCCGGGATGACCGCTCCCGCGAACAGTCTGCCGACCGAAAGGGACGCCTCGCTCGCCATCATGACCAGCATGATGCTCGGGGGGATAAGGATGCCCAGGGTTCCCCCGGCACAGATGGCGCCGGTGGCCAGTTGCTTGTCATATCCGTATTTCAGCATCATGGGAAGGGAGAGGAGCCCCATGGTGACGATGGAGGCGCCGATGATCCCCGTGCACGCGGCGAAAATGGTGCACACCAGGATGACCGCCAGCCCGATGCCTCCCTTCAGGGTTCCCAGCAGGTAACGGAGGGCCACGAAGAGATCGTCGGCGACGCCGGAGCGGTCCAGAAGCTGGGCCATGAAGATGAAGAGGGGGATGGCGAGAAGGACGTAATTGTCCATGACCCCATAGATCCGGTTGATGAACAGGGAGAACATGTCCGGTCCCCAGCTGATCCAGCCGAAGAACACGCCCAGCCCGCCGAGGACAAAGGCCAGGGGGTGGCCCATGAAGATGCCGATGAAGAGGCCGATGAACATTAACAGCGACAGGGTTTCAGGGCTAAGGTCCATCATAATTTCACCCCCTTCACGAGATACACCTTCTTGATGAATTCAGAGATGCCCTGCAGAAGAAGCAGGATGAATGTAATTACAATCACGGTCTTGATGGGGTAAATGATGGGCGCGAAAACACTCCATGTCCTTTCTTTCACCGCCCACGACGCTGCAGCGAACGAATAGGATTCCTTGATGCAGATGATGACGAAAGGAAAGTAGAACAGGATGTAGGAGATGATGTCCACCACCGCTCTTTTCTTCGTGGACAGGTTCATCGTGACAAGGTCCACCGACACATGGGAACCGTAAAGAAGGGCATAGGCGGCGACGATCATGAAATGGAGTCCGAAGAGCTGTTTCAGGATTTCAAAGCTCCAGATGGTCGGAGAGTTGAGAAACCGCCGCATGATCACTTCCATGACGGTGATGAGAACGATGGGGACGATGACCCAGCTGAAAATTCTTCCCGTCCACTCACTTATGGTATCTATGACTCGGGTAATCTTGATTGCGAGATCCATGGGTAACGTTTCCTCCTGTCTGCCGGGCACCTGTCCTCCCTCCATTCGGCCGGGGGGGGGGTGGACCGCCCTGCCCCGGCGGGGGGGCCTGCGCGCGCCCCCCCGCCCGAACAGTTTCACACGGGGCGGTGTGTTATTATTTAATGTTCGGGTACTCCTTCGGATTGTAGCCGAAATTGAAGGGTTCCTCGATGTTCCTCCACGTAGACAGTGCTTTCCGGTAGTTGTTCTGCGACTCGATGGCTTTCTTGAAGAGCGGGCTTGCTGCGGCCGTTTCTTCCGTGTACTTGTTCACGATCTTCTCGATCTTGTCGAGGGTTTCCGCGTCGATCTTGTTAAGCTGAATTCCCTTGTCCAGGAAGTTCTTCGTGCCTTCGATGCTGTCCCAGTACTGCTTGGTGATGAACTCGAGGAAGGCCACTTTGGATGCGGCCTGAACCAGGGACTGGGTCTCCTTGTCCAGGGCGTCCCAGGCGGCTTTGTTGATCATAACGCCCATGACGGACGCCGGCTGATGGAAACCGGGAGCGATCCAGTACTTGCTGACTTCGCCGAGACCCATCTTCCAGTCGGTGCTGGGGCCGGAGAATTCGGCGCCGTCAACGGTGCCTTTCTGGAGGGCCTGGTAGACTTCCGCGCCGGACAGAACGACCTGTGCGGCACCCAGTTCCTTCAGGATGTATCCCTGAGCCTTGCCGCCCATCCGGACCTTCATGCCTTTCAGGTCGGCAGCGGTCTTCACCGGCTTGTTGCTCCGGATACCGCTCTCGGAAGGCGTAACGCCGGTGGGGAAATACATGAGGCCGTATTTACCGTAGATCTCCTGATAGATGGCAAGACCGCCGCCCTGGTAGATCCACACCATATAGTCGACAGGGGTCAGACCCATGGGATAAGAACCGAGGGTGTCAAATGCGATGTCCTTTCCGGACCAGTAGTTCGGCCAGTCACCGGAAGCCTGGATGCTGCCCTTGCTGACGGCGTCGAACACTTCCTGGGCGGGCATGAGGGTACCGCCGCTGAAGAACTTGATCTGGAGCTTGCCCTTGCAGAGTTCATTCACGTACTTGACGAAAAGCTGATCCGCCTCGATAAGGTTGATCGACGGGGGCCATGTGGAAGTCATTCTCCACATCGTCTCCTTCGCCGACACGGTCATCGCCATCCCAACGATGAAGAACCCGACAACCAGTGCAGCGATCCACTTCGAAACTGCCGTACTCTTTTTTCTCATCTTATCCTCCTTACAGATTCTTCCTTCGATATAATTGCACGATCATGCAGTTATATCTTCTCCGCCCCGTCCCTGCATCCCTATGGATCACCGGGGCTCCTCTTCTCACTCCTGGGCGTTGTTATCGCCCCTCCGGAGCACAACCCGCCACGGATCCACTTCCTCCCGCAGCAGCCTCAACTCCTCTTTCGTCGGTTCGTCTTCCACGGGAACCGTTTCAGGAATGATCAGTTGAAAACCCGTTTCCGATACCACTTTTTCCACCGTGACCCCGGGAAGAACCGATTTCAGCCTCATCCGTTTGGTCTTCTCATCGAAATCGAACAAACCGAGTTCCGTAAAAACAAGGTGGGGACCCGTGCCCGGAGGCAGACCCGCCCTCTCCCTGCCCCCGGGGCCGTCCAGGTATCCCGGGGTCGTGATGAAGTCCACCTTCTCGACGAACCGCTTCCGGCTGTGGTTCATGATGATCAGGGTCTTCCAGGCAAGCGATCCGAGTTCGTTGGCGCCGCCGCTCCCGGGCAGCCGGACCTTGGGGTTGTAATAATCCGTCCCGATAATCGTCGAATTGAGGTTCCCGTAAGGATCGATCTGGGCGCCGCCGAGGAAGGCATAGGTCACGAGACCCTTCTGGTTCATCTCCATGGCCTCGGGCATGCTGGCGTTGCAGATGGCACGGTACGTCGTTCTCGAATCGGCCACGGAAAGGGGGAGCATGGACGCGGCCGGCGAAATACCGCCCGCCTCGTAGACGAGTACAAGGTTCGGGGCGCTCGTCTTCTGGGCCAGTGACGCCGCAAGCATGGGAATCCCCGTACCGGCGAACATCACCTTGCCGTCTTCCAGATACCGGGAGGCCACCGACGCCATGAGTTCGATATTGTTGTATTTCTTGTCGTTCGATGCCATGGTTCCTAATTCCTTTCCATTAGTTCGATTCCCCTGAGTTCGTTCAGCCGGTGCTTGCCGCCACATTTCTCCAGGTACTCAGCGAAATCTTTGACTCCGTAAATATATTCAATGTAGTAGTTTTCCAGGGCCTTTCCCGAGACATCCTTCGCCGCGTCCGCGTAAATCTGCAGGTGATCCAGGTCGAGATAGTAGAGATTGGGCATGTTCGTGGGGAAAGCGCCGTAGGGGACCTCGACGACCGCGTCGACGTAAAACTGGGGAATGATGGTTCTGGATCCGTCTTTCCGGATCTCGTCGGTGTCGATGATCTTCTCCGTCGTGATGATCACGCGCTTTGCTGAGCGCGCCTTTTCCACGTCTTCATTCAGCATTCCGTCGATCTGGCAGTTTCCGTACTTGTCGGCCCTGTGGACGTGAATAACCGAGACATCGCAGTACAGCGCCGGCACGAGAACAACCAGTTCCCCCGTGAAGGGGCATTTCACTTTTTTCGCGCCGCTGAACTTGAACGAATCGGTCCCCGCAAGGGTCCTCACCGGGATGAAGGGCACACCCATGGCAGCCGCTTTGTGGCGCCAGGCCATGGTACCGTTGGACCACTCGCAGAACTTGAGATCTCCCTTTTTCAGCCGGTCCCGGACCCTGTTTCTCGTAGCCTGGGGAATGCCGAGCATCTCCAGACCGAGGATGTATCCGATGTCGATCTCCAGGACACGGTCATTGTCGAGGAAGAGATCGATGTCGAATGTTCTGGTCCCGGCGGCCATTCTGAAACGCAACCCCTGCCTGATTACCTCATGGATAAAAGCCATGGGAAGCCGGACGATGCTGCACCCTCCGATGGAGAGGTAGTCTCCATTCTTCACGAACCTTTTGATGGCCTCCTTGAGATCCATCCTCTTGTCGTTGTTCATGGTGTCCGCTTTTTCCAGCATGGCCTTGCGAAAATCATCAGGGGTCGTCCTGGAAAATAACTGCCCCATCCCCTGCTCAACCACTTCCATATCCGTCACCTCCGAAAAAATTCCTGTTTGCAGCTTCAAATTCCTCTTTACATCGATACGCTATTGTGATTTTAATCAGTTAGTTTCGCGTCGAGAGGGTGCCAGAATATCTTTCCGGAGTTCCAAGGGCCGCTCTCAACACCTCTTTTGATCGATATTCCATCCACCCCCTTTCCTGTTTTTTAAAGAGGTGATGAGCAAAATGGGTGCCATCTCCGACCATGGTTTCAAGTGTCTGTAATCCATCATCTTATTTTTTAAGGCGCTTTTCATGTATGCGCGAACGCATAGTGCATCGGTGCATATATATGCGTATTTGCATATAGCTTGTCGTTCCGCCGGCAGCCTCGTGGGGGGAACGGGAAAGCTCCCAAGCCGGCGCGCCCGAATCCCCGAGACCGGGGCGTACTTCCGGTACGCCGCGGGGAGGAGGGGCGAAGGGGCGGCATGGGAACATTTTACGAAGCCGCCTCGTTTGATTTTTCCCGGGACGCCATGTATAAAGGATGGGATTGCGATCCTGTCCTGGATGGCAAAATCCGACCGCCGGAACGGCACCCCATGTTTCCCATCCGCGACGCCATCCGATCCCGGACCTTTCCCCTGGTCAATCTCGGCCTCATCGCTCTGAACGTCCTCGTTTATTTCATCCAGCTTTCCCAGTACGAGCATCTGAACCAGTTCGTCTTTCTCTACGGCCTCGTTCCGGCCCGGTACACGGTTCCGGAGATCGCCGCCCACTTCACCTTTTCCGAACAGGCCTTCTCTTTGCTCTCGTTCATGTTCCTCCATGGGGGTTTCTGGCATATCCTGGGAAACATGTGGTTTCTCTATATTTTCGGAGACAACGTGGAAGACCACCTGGGGCATTTCCGCTATCTTGCCTTTTACCTTCTGTGCGGCTGGGTTTCCGGGATCACCCATCTCCTTTTCAACCTCACCTCCCAGATGCCCACCATCGGGGCCAGCGGCGCCGTCGCCGGGGTCATGGGAGCGTATTTCATCCTGTATCCCCGCTCGCGGGTCCTGACGTTCATCCCGCTGATCTTCATCCCCTATTTCTTTGAAATTCCGGCAGCTTTCTATCTCGGCCTGTGGTTCCTTTTCCAGTTTCTCAGCGCCGCCGCCTCGGGCCCGGGAGGCGGAGGAATCGCCTGGTGGGCCCACATCGGAGGGTTCCTTTTCGGTATCATCGCCCTGAAACTCCTCGACCTCTTCCCGAGGTTCGGCCGCATCTCCTCCCTCGAGCAGGTGACGACCCGGAAGACCTCCCCCCGGATCCAGGTCATGAAACCCCACAGGGGCGACGACGTCCGCCGTCTCATCGGCACCCTGACGATCACGGAACGGGAAGCGGCGCGCGGCGCGCGGAAAATGATCAGCATCTCGGGGGCGGGGGAAAAGAAGGTCTTCTCCGTGACCGTTCCGCCGGGAATTCGTGACGGAACGATCCTCCGGCTTGCCGGCATCGGACGACGGGAAGACACGGGAAAGGCCCTGGATGGCTACATCAAGATCCTCATTGAACCGCCTGCGGCGGGCCGATGACGTTCATGGCGCGGAAATCTGAAGTAAAGGGGGAAGTCTTGACGGGGAGGGGATGAAGAACGCATAACGGCCTGAATATGTTTTCTTCGAGCAGCAAAAGCAACGGCTCCGAATCTAATGGACCCGAATCCCTGCGCTGGGCGTGCGGGAAGCACGCCGAGAGGGCAAGAAGCTCGGGAAACGCACTATATGGATTTTTCACGACGCCGTCAAGGGGTAACATTCATGGAAGACGAAACATGGGAAGTGGTCCACTTCGCTCAGGGAATGGTAAAGGCCCGGATCGTGTCAGGGCGGCTGGAATCGGAGGGAATCCCCGTAAAGCTCCGGTACGAGGCCGTGGGAACCATTTACGGCCTCACCCTGGACGGTCTCGGCGAGGTGAAGGTGCTCGTTCCGGCGGAGGAGGCGTCCCGGGCCCGGGACGTCCTCTCCAGATCGTACGACGAAGAGGAACTGGAGTGGACGGAAGAGAAGGCGGACCGGTAGACTCCCTCACTCGAACACGCCCGCGAGCGGGGTCCCGCATTCCGGACAGGCGCCGTTTTTGAGGTTCCATTTCCCGACGGAATAGCCGAATCGCCGGACCAGGGGGATCCCGCACCGGGAGCAGCGGGTCTGTTCCCATTCGTCGCCGGGAACATTTCCCGTGTACACGTGTTCCAGCCCCTCCGTTTTCCCGATCTTCACCGCCTCGTGAAGCTTTTCCAGTTCCGTCGGGGGGAGATCCATCATCCGGTACCGGGGGTGGAACCGGCTGATGTGCCAGGGCGTTTCAGGCCCGATGGAACGGATGAATCCGGCGATCTTCCGGAGTTCCTCCCGGCCGTCGTTGAGCCCCGGAATGACGAGGGTGGTGACCTCCAGCCAGATGTTCCTCTCCTTCATCCTTTTCAGCGTCTCGAGAACCGGTTCCAGACGGGCGCCGCAGTATTTCCGGTAAAAATCGTCGGTGAACGCCTTCAGATCCACGTTCGCCGCATCCAGGTACGGTTCGACCTTGTCCAGCGCCTCCCCGGTCATATACCCGTTGGTGACGAAAACGTTCCGCAGACCTTCTTCCCGGGCCCGTTTCGCCGTCTCGTACGCGAATTCGAAGAAAATCGTAGGCTCCGTATAGGTGTAGGAAATGCTCCTCGAACCGGATTCGATTGCCCGGCGCACGATTTCCCCGGGTTCCGTCATCATCCCCGGGATCCGGCCCGTTTCCGCGGGCATCTGGGAGATCTCGTAATTCTGGCAGAATCGACACCGAAAATTGCAGCCCGCCGACGCGATGGAATAGGAACGGGACCCCGGCAGAAAGTGAAACAGGGGCTTCTTTTCGATGGGGTCCACGTTTTCGGCGACGATCCGCCCGTAGTTCAGCGCGTAGAGGATTCCCTCCCGGTTTTCCCGGACTCCGCAGATCCCCCGTTTCGAGGACGCCACGACACAGGCGTGCGCACAAAGGCGGCAGGCCGTCTTTCCGTCTTCCCTCTTCTCGTAAAGCATCGCTTCCCGGCTCATGACGCACCCCAGGAATCCGGATTTTCGCCGTTTCGGGCACGGCGTTCCCTCGAGGCCCCTGTACCGGCCCCTCCGGCAGTCAAGGACTTATCACGAAACCGCCCCGATCGCGGCCCGCCCCATCGTCCCTCCGGACCTCCTTCCAGATCCCCCTTTCCGGCTTCAAGTCGGCCAGGACCCTGTCCCGGAGCGGTTCCTGAAGGGAACGGAACGCATAAAAGACGGGAAATGCAAAGCCGAGGCAAAAGCCGAAAGGATTGCCGTTCACGGGCATCCGCTCCTCCATGTCGGAACAGGCCGTGTACCAGCGGTACGGGAAATAGAGAACGCTCCCCCAGCGGACCTTCGCTCCGGGAAGGGCCTTCCCGATGGCCCGGAGGATCCCGCCGGGGCCGAAGACCCTTCTTCCCGTTCCACCCTGCGGGCAGGGTCTTTCCGATGGATCGGGAGGCGTGACGTGGAGGGAAAGACGGTTCGAGATCCCGACGAAAACCTGCTCCCGGCAGACACGGACAGATTCCCGGATCATCCATTCCGGATGTTCGAACAAGGGGAGGCAGTCCGTTACGGCGACAATGTCGAATTCACTGTCCGAAAAAGGCAGTCCGCCGAAACGGTCCGGTCCGGAAGCGCCCTCCCTCCCGCGCCTCCCGGGCAGCGGCCGCGAGGAACGGATTTCACCGGGGACCCACTGGGTGACGAAACAGCCCTTCTTCCGCAGACAGTCGGCAACGACGTTGACGGAGCTTCCCACGGCAAGGACCCTTTCCTCTCCCCGCGGTTTGAGGAATTCGACGAGGAGGTGCCTTTTCCGCCGGTCGCAATAGATCCCCCGGGGGGAGATGCGCCATTCCTCCGCTCTGACGGGACCCGCACCTTTCCGCGTCATTTTCTCCTTCCCCGGAAGGAGAAATCCATCAGCCCCCGATGGAGAACATCTTCCTCTCGCATTTTTTCCTCCTGCCGTCACAGGATTTCTTCGGGGAGTTTTTCGGCTTTCCTTCGACCGCTTTTTGGAAAAGCGCTTTCAGATCGTCGTCGCTGCATCCCTGCCGAAGGGGTCCCTTGAGATCGATCTCGCTGTCGGACAGAAGGCACGCGCGCAGGTGGCCTTCCGCCGTCAGCCGCAGACGGTTGCAGCCGCCGCAGAACTGATGGCTCGTCGCGCTGATGAACCCCAGCTCGCCCGTCCCTCCCGGAATCCGGTATCTCTTCGCCGGCCCGTCGGTGGCGGAGCGTTTCCCATTGATGGAAACGAGAGGGTACACCTCCCGGATCTTCTCCAGCACGGAATCGTTGGACAGGTAACCCAGGGCGCACGCGCTGCCGCCGCCGACATCCATGAGTTCGATGAAACGGACATGACAGGGCTTCTTCAGGGTCATGCCGGCCAGGGAAACGATTTCGTTCTCATTGAAGGAACCGATGGCGACCACATTGATCTTGATGGGCCGGAATCCCACTTCCTCCGCCCGTTCGATTCCCCGCAGGACCTTCCCGAGTTTGCCTCCCCCGGTAATCCATCGGTATTTGGCCGGATCCAGGGAATCGAGGCTGATGTTGATCCGCCGGATCCCCGCCCGGTAGAGGGGTTCGGCAAATTCCTCCAGGAGGATCCCGTTCGTGGTCAGACTGACATCCCGAAGGCCCTCCATGCGCGTCAGATCCCCCACGAAACGGACGATCCCCTTCCGGACAAGGGGTTCCCCGCCGGTGACCCGCACCTTGACGATGCCCATCCCGACGGCAACCTTCACGATCCGGACGATTTCCTCGTATCTCAGGATGTCGTCGTGCCCGATGAGGGAAACCCCCTCCTTGGGCATGCAGTAAAGACACCGGAGGTTGCACCGGTCCGTCACGGAAATCCGGAGGTAATTAATGTCCCTCTGATAGCGGTCGATCATCGTCCACCCTGTTTTCTCATGGTCCGCCCCCCGGCAATCCGGCGCCTCCCGACGGGCGGAATTAGATGTTTCTTTTAACATATTCCCCCGTTCCCCGCAACCGGAAGCGTTTCCGGAACGGCGGAAACGGAAGGTCTTCCGAAAGCTCCCCCAAAATGATTGAATCTCCCCCTCAATGCTGGTAGAGACATGGCTGTCGGGACCGGTTCCCGGCGGAAGGAACGGAATAAAGGAGGGTTCCCCGTGTTCAAAAGCATTCTCGTCCCGACGGATTTTTCGGAAAAGAGTCACCGTCCTCTGGACATCGCGGTCAACATCGCCGAGCATTACTGCGGCGGCGTGCATCTTTTCCATGTCGTCGAAATCATCCAGGGCGCCACTTTCGACGAATGCGAGGATTTTTACCGCCGGTTGGAGAAAAAGGCGCGGGCGCACATGGAAGGGCTCGCGAACTCCTTCGGAGACAGGGGGATAAAGATCGAAAATACCGTCGCATACGGAAACCGCGCCCAGGAAATATTGAAATTCGCCGAAGAACACGGGATGGACCTCATCATCATGAATTCCCACCGGGTCGACCTGGGACGCCCGTCCGAGGGGTGGGGAACCATCAGCTACAAAGTGGGAATGCTGTGCTCCTGCCCGATTCTTCTCGTGAAATGACCTCCGGGCGACCCCCTTTGGGTGACCCGGCCCTTCAGCCCCGGTTCGCCGGCCCTGAAGGGCCGGGCTACGAAAAAGGGAGTTCCTCGTAGTCTGTGCTTCGGCCCCGGTCATGAAGAAGGGAACCCGGTCGGAATCGCGGTTCCAAGGGGTGCGAGACGGTTTTGGAGGCGAATAACCGCCTTTTCGCTCACGGTTCCTTTCGAAGCGGAACGCCCGCAACACCGCTTGTCCGAGCCCTGAGGGTCCCATGGGGCAAATCTGCGGTGTTGCAGTGGAGCGAGAAAAATGGAACCGTCGAAAAGCGGCTCCTGAGCCGGAAAACCGGCCCGCGCCCCTCCACGGCAACCCTTTCCGGTAAGATACCACCGGCCCTGAAGGGCCGGACTACGGCGCCCGCTTCCATGGTCCGGGGCTTCAGCCCCGGCTCGTGTCATAGCCGGCCCGCATCCTTTGACAATTGAAAAAAAAGCTATATATTGGTCCTAAATATGAATTTCGTCTCTACACGGCCGATCCCTTCGGCCCGGCGAAAAAGGAGAGTGAGCATGTTCGAAGTGACTGAAAAAGCGGCGGAAATGCTGTCGTCCGCCCTCAAGGACAGGAATCCCGTTCCGCCCATCCGCATCGCCCTTTTCGAGGGCGGCTGATCGGGCCCGTCGCTCGGAATGGCTCTGGATGAGCCTAAAACGGAAGATGTGGTTTTTGAGGAAAGGGGATTCACCTTCCTGGTGGACCCGAAACTTCTGGACGAAATCAAACCGGTGAAGATCGACTTCATCGAGATGGGCGGCCGTTCGGGCTTCAAGATCGATTCCAGCATGGTCCCGAGGTCCTGCGGCTCGGGCTGCAGCTGCTGAGACCGGCGGACAGCATACCGGATGGACCGGCTGCTCTTTTTTCAAAGGAGCAGCCGGTTTTCTTTTGACCGCGACTCCCCCGTGCTGACGACCCGGATGGCCGGCTCCCCCCGGACCGGACAGTTGTGCTCGCAGGTCCCGCAGCCGACGCACCGGGCAGGGTCCACGTAAGGTTTCTTCACGGTCCTGACCCCTCCCTCCCGGTCCGTGACAATCCCTTTTTCAAACCAGACAGCCTTCATCGCCGTGGGACAGACTTCCTGGCATACCAGGCAGGGGATCCCGAAGGCATGGGGAAGGCACCGCCCGAAATCGATGAAAGCCGTTCCGATCCGGACCGATTCCTTCTCCCCGGGACTCAGGGGTTTGATGGCGCCGGTGGGACAGACCCGGCCGCACAGGGTGCACCGGTACTCACAGTAACCGACGGACGGAACGAGAACGGGCGTCCAGAGGGCTTCCAGGCCTCCCTCCAGGAAGGCCGGCTGAAGCCCGTTGGTGATGCAGACCTTCATGCACTCGCCGCACCGGACGCACCGGGCCAGGAAATCCGCCTCGTCCAGGCTGCCGGGAGGGCGGATCAGCTTCCCGGAAAGCACACCGGCCCGGCTCCCGGGAAAGACCCGGAAAAAGGGAACGGCCGCCGCCCCGGCGAGAAGGGACGCAAGGACGGAACGCCTCCCGGGCAGGAAGGAACGGCCCCCCTTTCCCGGGCGGAAGCCGAACCGGACGGATCCGGAGGGACAGAGGTCGTCGCAGTCGAAGCAGGCAAGGCATTCCGACGACGCCCATTCCCGGGCGTCCCCGCCCGTCGCCCGCCCCTGGCAGGCACGGCCGCAGACGCCGCAATCGGTGCATCCCTCGCTCACCGACCTTTTCAGAAAGGCCTTCCGGGAGAGAAGCCCGAGAAGCGCCCCCAGCGGACAAAGGTACCTGCACCAGAAACGTTTTTCCACGAAATTGAGTCCCACGACGATCCCGAAGAGGAGACCGGTGAACACGGCCTGGAAGAAGCGTGGCTCCCGGAAGGAGAAAAAAAGCTTCCGGAACAGATCGTGAAGCCCCTCCGCCAGGGCGGGAAGGACGGGGACGGGCCAGTCCCCGGCGGTCCGGAAAAGCGCCGCGAATCCGTTCTGAAAGGCGGGATGCACGGAAAGGGCGAGGGACCGGACGAGAAGACACAGGGGATCGAGGATGCCCGTCACCTGCATGGTGAAGAGGGACGAGGAAAGAAGAAAGAAAAGAATCCAGTACTTCCACTTCCGGGCGCCGGGAGGCAGGACGGGCTTCCTTCGTCCCGCCGCGATCCCCGCGAGGTTGTGGATCGTCCCGAGAGGACAGATCCAGCCGCAGAAGACCCTGCCGAGAAAGACGGTCGCGACAACGGCGGAAAGGGACAGGAGAAACCCGGGAACGAGGCCCCGGGAGGAAAGCAGGGTGGAAAGAAGGACCAGGGGGTCGAAATCGAGGAACAGGCGGACGGGATAGCCCAGCGTGTCGTCCCCTTTCGACTCGGTCTGGATGAAAAGAAAGAGGAACAGGAGAAGGAAGGCGATCTGGACGAGCCAGCGGGCCGTCGTGATTCTCATGCTTTCGAATCCTTCCGGGTCGCCCGCCTCACCGTTCGATTCGCCGGATGTTCAGGGTGTCGAGGTTCATGTTCCCCAGTCCCGTTTCATGGCCGATGCGGACGGATTCGAGGTCCCGCCCCCGGATGCCGAAGAGGGTGGCGCCGAAGGAATCCACGGACACGGGGTCCGTTCCCGCGACGACCGTGTCGAGAACCTTCACATCCTCCAGCCGGCCCCCCTGGGGCCCGTTGGCTGTAAGGATCCGGACCGCGTCGAGGACGGTGAGGACCGGTTTCACTCTCCGGGCCACGTCCACGATGCTCTCGTGAACCCGCTGATGGATCAGCCAGCGGCCGCCTCCCATGACGCCCATCCAGTTCTTCATGCCCAGGGTCAGGGTGGACAGGCCGTGGGTCTTCGCCACGGGCACGTTGATCACCCGGTCCGCTTCGAGGATCTCCTCGTAAAGGGGCCAGTCCTTGAGGGCCAGGCCGTCGAGCTTCACCGTCTTGAATTTCCGTTCGTCGACGTAGCGGACCTCCGCTCCCGCCGCCTCCGCCGCGCCGGCGATGCCGCTTTGCCGGTAGCAGCGCCTGGGATCGTTCACCGGCCGGTCGAAGACCTTCACCTTCCCGGCGCCCGCCTCGAAACACAGCGTCACCAGGGCCGCCACGACGGCGGGGTGCGTGTTCGCGCCGTACTCCGGCGTCCGGTCCCACCCGATGTTCGGTTTCACCACCACCACGTCCCCCGCGGAAACGAAACGGCGGATCCCGCCGAGGGCGTCCACGGCCGCCCGGGTGATCGCCTCGGGGGAAGGCCCGCGGACGACCGCCAGGTCCGGAACGGGAGGAGCGGCCCATCCCTCCGCGAGGGACAGCAGCGTTCCCGGGCAGGACGCCGCGGCCGCGGCGCAAAGGGTTTTTTTCAGGAAATCCCTGCGGTCCATTTCCTTGCCCCTTCCTTTCTTTGCATGTACCGCGTTTGATGATATCATTGCGGCGTCGGGGAGGAAACCATTTTCATTCGACCTTGCTCACCGGTCTTCGCCCGGCGGACCTCCTTCCCGAGGGCACGGCCCGAAAAAAACGAACGGGAGAGGTCCCGTGAAACGCATATTGCTTTTATCCCTTCTGTTGACGCTTTTTCACGCCGCCACGGCCGAATGTCTTCAGTTCACCGCCGGAAACGACACCGTCCGGGTCCTCGGGGAATGCCGTTCCATCGCCCCCGGGGAACTCCTGAAAATCACCCTCCTGAAGCCCCTCGATTTCCGGAAGGCCGAATTGTCCCTCTGCGGGGAAACTTGGTCGTTCCGAAACCGGAAGCGCCCCCGCCCCTTCCTCCTGGCGGGCATCGATCCGTTCGACCCGCCGCGGACGGCGGAGCTTCTGGTCACCGTCGAATGTCAGGACGGCACGCGCCGCAGTCTCTCCGTCCCGCTTTCCGTGGAAGAAACGACCTTCCCGAAGAACACCCTCTCCGTTCACCCGAAGTTCGTCGACCCGGACAGGGAGGACCAGGAACGGATCCGGCGCGACGTGGAAAGCTGCCGCGCGGCGTACCGGGCATGCGAGGAGCGATGGAAAGGAAAAGGAGATTTCATCCTCCCCGCGGGGGGAAGGATCGGGAAGAATTTCGGAGAGGAAAGGATCTTCAACGACACCCTCGTGTCCCGCCACAAGGGAATCGACATCGGGGCGAAGAAGGGGACGCCCGTGAAGGCGGCGAACGGGGGGACGGTGGTCCTCGCCGAAGCGCTCCATTACGGCGGGAAGACGGTGATCCTCGACCACGGGGAGGGTCTTCGCACCGTCTACTGCCATCTCTCGAAGATCAGGGTCAAGGGGGGGGCCCGGGTCCGGAAGGGACAGGTTCTCGGTTCCGTGGGCGACACCGGACGGGCCACGGGACCCCATCTTCACTGGGGGATGACGATCAGGGAAACGGCGGTGAATCCCCTTTCCGCATTCTCCCTTTCCTTCCCCTGAATCCGGGACCCGAAGCATTCCGGGAAACGGAAAGGGAAGGCGGGGGAACGACGATTTCCGTCGAGGGGAAAGGGGCCGTCACCCGGGGCGGATGGGGAATCCGCCGTCGAAGCATTTGAGGCAGAGGTCTTCCCTGGGAATCTTCAGTGCCGACACGAACCGTTCGAGACTGTTGAACCGGACCGAATCGGCGTCGATCCTGCCGGCGATCCATGTTTCGAGATCCCTGAGTTGCTCCTTCGATTCCACGTTCCCCTCGGAGATGAACCGCCGGGCGATCAGCTCGTCGTAGGACCGCGTGGAGATCCCGAAATCGCAGGGATACATGAGGGGAGGACAGGCGACCCGGATGTGAACCTCCCGGGCCCCCGCCTTTTTCAGGTCCCGGACCTTGTTCATGATCTGGGTCCCCCGGACGATGGAATCGTCGCACAGGACGATCCGGCTGCCCTTGACGGCGTAGGGCAGGACGGAAAGCTTCCTTTTTGCCATCCGTTCCCGGGCGAGCTGGGTCGACTGGGTGTAGCTCCGGTCGGCGTACCGATGGTAGAGAAAGACCTCCTGGTAGGGGATCCTGGAATACCGGTGATAGCCGAGGGCGTGGCCGATCCCGGAAAGCGGGACGGGGGACACGAAGTCCCCGGGGAAATTCCCTTCCTCCTCGTCCCGCCGGGCCAGTTGTTCCCCCAGGTTGCTCCGGGCCTCCTGGACATAGACGCCGTCGATGACCGAGTCGATGCTCGCCGTGTAGGCCCACTCGAAGGCGCAGTGGGCCCTCCGGGGGGAGGGAATCCTGGCGAGCGTATGAAATCCCTTGTCATCGATCAGAAGAATCTCCCCCGGTTCGACGTCCCTGACGATCTGCAGATCCAGGTTCTTCAGGGCCCGCGATTCGGAGCTCACGGCGAACCGTTCCCCGTCCGTCCCGAGGATGAGGGGGCGGAACCCGTAGATGTCGCGGGCGGCGTAGACGCCGTCCCGGGAGAGGACGACAAGGGAATAGGCCCCCCGCACCTTCTCCGCCAGGACGGCGATCCCCCTCGGGATGTCCTGTTCCTCGATGATGACCTTGGAGAGGATTTCGATGTTGTATCCCTTGTAGAAGGATTTTCCCCGGTGCATCATGTCCGTCATGAGCGCCTCGGCGTTCATGATGTTCCCGCTGAAGGCGACGGCGATTTCCCCCACCTGGGTCTGCCATTTCATGGGCTGCCGTTCCCAGAGGCTCACGTGACCGATCCCCCATCGGCCCCGTAGGCCCCTGAGTTCCTCATCGGTGAACATGTTGATCACTTTTCCGTGGTGGGTCACGTGGTGAAGGCCGTCATCGAAGGTCGAAATGCCGCAGTACTCCTGCCCCCGGTGCTGAAGAAAATCAATGCCCTGGTAGATGCTCCCGGCACACTCCTCCGTTGAGCAGATCCCGAAGATCCCGCAATTCTCTCCCCTGACTTCCGATGCGTTCATACCCCTTTCAACCGATCTCCCTGTGATATTGCTGCACCGACTTCACCTGCCCGTGGCCTCTCTGTATGGCCGCGATGCCCTTGGAGGCCGCCACGGCCGCCGCCGCCGTCGTGATGTACGGGATCTTGTATTTGATCGCGGTCTTCCGGATGTAGGAGTCGTCGTGCTGGCTCAAGCGGCCGCTGGGCGTGTTGATGACGAGCTGGATTTCCTTGTTCTTGATGGCGTCGGTGATGTTCGGCCTCCCCTCGTGCATCTTGAGGATGGGCTCCGTGGGGATTCCCCGGGAGGCAAGGAAATCCGCCGTTCCCTGTGTCGCCCGCACCTTGAAGCCCAGGGCCGTGAAGACCCTCGCCACCTCGACGACGGCCTTCTTGTCCATGTCCGACACGGTGATCAGCACCGTCCCGGACACCGGCAGGGTCTGGGAGGCCGCCTCCTCGGCCTTGTAGAAGGCGAGGCCGAAGGAATCCGCGAGGCCGAGGACCTCGCCGGTGGACCGCATCTCCGGTCCCAGGACGGGATCCACTTCGGGAAACATGTTGAAGGGAAACACCGCTTCCTTCACGCCGAAGTGGGGGATGGGCTTCGATTTCAGGTTCAGCTCCGGAAGCTTCTTCCCGAGCATGAGCCGGGTCGCGATCCGCGCCATGGAAATGTTGCAGACCTTCGAAACGAGGGGCACCGTTCTCGACGCCCTCGGGTTGGCCTCGAGGATGTACACCACATCGTCGGCGATGGCGTACTGGATGTTCATGAGGCCGACCACCCCGAGCTCGAGGGCGATCCGCCTCGTGTACTCCGAGAGGGTGTCCAGGTGACGGGCGGGAATGCTGATGGGGGGAATGACGCAGGCCGAATCGCCGGAATGGATGCCCGCGAGTTCGATGTGCTCCATCACGGCGGGAAGGAACACGTCCGACCCGTCCGAAATGGCGTCCGTCTCCGACTCGATGGCGTTTTCCAGGAACTTGTCGATGAGGATCGGCCGTTCCGGGGTCACTTCCACGGCCCGGGCCAGGTACCGCCGGAGCATGTCCTCGTCGTAGACGATCTCCATCCCCCTTCCCCCGAGGACATAGGACGGCCTCACGATCAGGGGATAGCCGATCCGGCCGGCGATCTCGAGGGCCTCCTCGAACGTGCTCGCCATTCCCGATTTCGGTTCCGGGATCCCCAGTTTTTCCATCATGTTCCGGAACCGGTCCCGGTCCTCCGCCAAGTCGATGGTCTCCGGCGACGTCCCGAGGATGCGCACCCCTTCCGCCGCCAGTTCGCCGGCGATGTTGAGGGGGGTCTGTCCGCCGAACTGGACGATGACCCCTTCCGGCTTCTCCTTCTCGTAGATGGCGAGCACGTCCTCCACGGTGAGGGGCTCGAAGTAGAGCCGGTTCGCCGTGTCGTAATCGGTGGACACCGTTTCCGGGTTGCAGTTGATCATGATCGACTCGATCCCTTCATCCCTGAGGGCGAAGGCGGCGTGAACGCAGCAGTAGTCGAACTCGATCCCCTGGCCGATGCGGTTGGGTCCCCCGCCGAGGACGATGACCTTCCGTTTTCCCGTCGCGGGGGCCAGGTCCCTTCCATTGTACGTGGAATAGTAATAGGCGGCGTCTTCCACGCCGCTCACGGGAACGGGTTCCCAGCAGTGAACGACGCCCAGCGCGGTCCGCCGTTTCCGGATGTCCCTCTCCCCCGCCCCCGTGAGACCCGCCAGATACCGGTCGGCAAAGCCGTCCTTCTTGGCCCGGATCAAAAGATCGTCGGGGAGGGGTTTTCCCTTGAACCGGAGGATCTCCTCCTCCAGGTCGACCAGTTCCTTCATCTGCTCCAGGAACCACCGTTTGATCCGGGTTCTCTGATGGAGTTCCTCCACGGGAACCCCCTTGCGAAGGGCCTCATAGAGAATGAACTGCCGCTCGCTCGTCGGCCTGCCGAGAAGCTTCAGAAGCTCCTCCGCCGTTTTCTGATGGAAATCCTTCGCGAAACCGAGACCGTACCGGTTGATTTCCAGGGAGCGGACGGCCTTCTGGAAGGCCTCCTTGTAGGTCTTCCCGATGCTCATGACCTCTCCCACGGCCCGCATCTGCGTGCCGAGGGCGTCTTCGGAGCCCGGGAACTTCTCGAAAGCCCAGCGGGCGAATTTCACGACCACATAATCCCCGGAAGGCCGGTACTTGTCCAGGGTGCCTTCTTTCCAGTAGGGAATCTCGTCGAGGGTCAGGCCGACGGCAAGCATGGCGGAAATCATGGCGATGGGGAAGCCCGTCGCCTTCGACGCCAGGGCCGACGACCGGGAGGTGCGGGGATTGATCTCGATGACCACCACCCGCCCCGTGTCGGGGTCGTGGGCGAACTGGACGTTCGTTCCCCCGATCACCTGAATGGCTTCCACAATGTCATAGGAATGCTTCTGCAGCCTCTCCTGGAGTTCTTCGGAAATCGTGAGCATGGGGGCGGTGCAGTAGGAATCCCCCGTGTGGACGCCCATGGGATCCACGTTTTCGATGAAGCACACGGTGATCATCTGGTTTTTCGCGTCCCGGACGACCTCGAGTTCCAGTTCCTCCCACCCGAGAACAGACTCCTCGATGAGGATCTGGCCGATCATGCTCGCCGCGATTCCCCGGCTCGCGACCACCTGAAGCTCTTCCCGGTTGTAGACAAGCCCCCCGCCCGTCCCCCCGAGCGTGTAGGCCGGCCGGACCACCACGGGATACCCCAGTTCCTCGGCGATGCCCTCCGCCTCTTCGACGGTGTAGGCGGGACGGCTCCTGGGCATTTCGATACCCAGGCGGTTCATCGTTTCCTTGAAGGCGATCCGGTCCTCCCCCCGCTCGATGGCGTCGATGTTCACGCCGATCACTTTCACGTTGAAGGCGTCGAGAATGCCTTTCCGGTAAAGTTCCGACGAGAGGTTCAGCCCCGTCTGTCCCCCCAGATTGGGGAGAATGGCGTCGGGACGCTCCTTTTCGATGATTTCCCTCAGGGTTTCGACGTTCAGGGGCTCGATGTACGTCATGTCGGCCATTTCCGGGTCCGTCATGATCGTCGCGGGGTTGGAGTTCACGAGGACCACTTCGTAATCGAGCTTCTTCAGGGCCTTGCAGGCCTGGGTTCCCGAATAATCGAATTCGCAGGCCTGTCCGATGACGATGGGGCCGGATCCGATGATGAGGACTTTCTTGATATCTCTCCGTGGGGGCATTTCGGCATCCTTTATCGAGTGGAATGCATTTCCGACTTCCCGGCAATGTGGGCGGTTGGAGTATAGGGAAGTCACCCCCTCCTGTCAATGGAATTTTCCCCTCGGACTCGAGAGAAAACGACAAATGGGTAGGTTCAGGCTTCTCCACGAAGACGGGCGAATTCTTTCAGGACTTTTTCCTCCTGTTTTGTCAGGTTGGTGGGGACCTCCACGACGGTCTGCACGATCTGGTCCCCCCTGCCGAATCCCCGGAGGTTGGGAATGCCTCTTCCGGGAAGACGGAAGATCTTCCCGTGCTGGGTGCCTTTCGGGATCTTGAGTTTTTCCGCTCCGTTCAGCGTGGGGACCTCGATCGTGGCCCCCAGGGCCGCCTGGGTGACAGAGAGGGGGATTTTCAACAGAATGTCGTCCCCGTGCCTTTCGAAATACTCATGGGCGTCCACTTCGATGAACACATAAAGGTCCCCGGAGGGTCCGCCGTGCTCCCCATCCTCGCCCTCCCCGCGGAGACGGAGCCTGGAGCCGGTCTCCACGCCGGGGGGAATCCTGATCTGGACGGATTTGCTGCTCCGGATTTTCCCCGTGCCCCTGCATTCCCTGCAGGGATTCCGGATGATCCGGCCCTCGCCGCGGCAGTGGGGACAGGGGGTGCTGATGCTGAAAAATCCGCTCCTCTGTGTGACCTGGCCTCTTCCCTGACAGGTTCCGCACACCTCGGGACTCGTCCCCGCCGCGCTGCCGGTCCCCCTGCACTCGCCGCAGGCGACGAGACGTTCCACCTCGATTTCCCGGGAAACCCCGAAAACCGCCTCCATGAAGGTGAGCCGAAGATCGTACCGGAGATCCGCCCCCTGACGGACGGCCGTCCGCGAACGGGCCCTGCCGCCCCCTCCGAAACCGAACACGTCCTCGAAGATATCGCCGAAGCTGGAAAAGATATCCTCGAAACCGGAGAATCCATGGTACCCCGATCCCTGGAGACCCTCATGGCCGTACCGGTCGTAAATGCCCCTCTTCTCGGGATCGCAGAGGACTTCGTAAGCCTCCGCCGCCTCCTTGAATTTCTCCTCCGCTTCCCGATCGCCCGGATTGCGGTCGGGATGGTACTTCATGGCGAGCCTGCGGTAATTCTTTTTGATGTCCTCGGCGGTCGCGTTACGGTCCACCCCGAGGATGCCGTAGTAGTCGTTCTTCATGGAATCAGTATAAATCCGTGCGGGCGTTCCTCATGAAATCCCCTTCCCTTCGCTTTCTCCGGGGATGTCTGCCGGCGTCCGGTCTTCCGGGCGGAAACGGACACACTTCGGCGCACACAAATTAATCATCCGTCCCTCCCCTGTCAAGGCCCCTGCCCTACCGGAGCAGGCGGCGGAGGGCCTCCTCGTAGCGTTCCCTTGTTTTCTCCACGATTTCCGGCGGCAGTTCCGGCGCCGGCGGCTTCTGGTCCCAGTCCGTGGAAAGAAGGTAATCCCTGAGGACCTGCTTGTCGTAACTTTTCTGGGAACGCCCCGCCGCGTAATCCTCCCGGGGCCAGAACCTGGAAGAATCGGGCGTGAGGAGTTCGTCGATGAGGAGGAGTTCGCCGCCGATGGTCCCGAATTCCATTTTCGTGTCGGCGATGATGATTCCCCGCTCTTCCGCGAGGGACTGCGCCTTTTGATAGATTTCCAGGGAAATCCGGACGATCCGTTCGGTCAGGTCCCCGCCGATCAGCCGGGACATTTCCTCCCGGGAAATGGGAAGGTCGTGCTCCCCCTCGGGGGCCTTGGTCGAGGGCGTAAAAATGGGTGTCTCGAGCTTCGCCGATTCGGGCAGACCGGCGGGAAGTCCGATCCCCGAAACGGGTTTTCCCTCCCGGTAATCCTTCCACGCGGAGCCGGTGAGATATCCCCGGACCACGCATTCGACGGGAAGGGGAACCGCTTTGCGGACGAGCATGCTTCTGCCTTCCAGGATGTCCCGGTAGGGCCTGCAGGCCTCCGGGAAGGCATCGACGTCGGCGGTGATGATATGGTTCGGGACGATGTCCTTCATCCGGTCGAACCAGAAGAGGGACATCCGGGTGAGGATCTTCCCCTTGCCGGGCACGGGATCGGGAAAGATGACATCGAACGCCGAAATGCGGTCCGTCGCCACGATGAGCAGGGAATCCCCCAGATCGTAGATGTCCCGGACCTTCCCCCTGCCCCGGAATTTCAGCCCTTTCAGGTCGACCGACGGAATTCCTTTTTTCTCCATGGCACAGCCTCCCTACCGCAAAAACGGATTGTGTCGCTTTTCATGGCCGATGGTGGACCGGGGCACCCTGCCGTAATTGTGTCCCGGAAGAACGACGGTTTCTTCGGGAAGGGTCAGAAGACGGGTAACGATGGAATTACGAAGCGCCTCCCAGGACCCCCCGGGGAAATCGGTTCTTCCTACGCTCTCAACAAAAAGGGTGTCCCCCGTGAGAACGAAACCGGGGCTGTAAAGACAGACTCCCCCCGGCGTGTGGCCGGGCGTGTGAAAGACCTGAAGGCTGATCCCGCCGGCGGAGACGGTGTCCCCGTCCCGGACCGTGATGTCCGCCGGCGGAGACGCCTTGGCGTTGAACATCCGGAGCATGATGGAGGGTGTGGATGTGAGCATGTCGGCGTCCAGTTCATGAATGACGATCTTCGCGCCCGTTTCCTTCCGGCAGTCCGCGTTGCCGGCGATATGGTCCACGTGGCCGTGGGTGTTCACGATGAGGCGGATCTGAAGTCCCCGCTTCCGTGCCTCCCCGAGGAGACGGCCGACGTCCGCGGCGGGATCGACGAGCATCGCCTCCCCCGTCTGTTCGTCGCCGATGAGATAGGCGAACACGGCCATGTGTCCCACCTGGATCTGTTCCAAGATCATGAGAGAAGTCCTCCCTGTTTCGAGAAAAACGTACTTATACTTACTCTTTCCCCGTTCGTCAAATCCTTTGACGGCTTCGTCAAATCCTTTGACGGCTTCGTAAAAAGTTCCTATGCGGCCCCTTCACCCCTCCTCCCTGCGGCGTACGGAGGAGTACCGCCCCTTCATCCCTCCTCTTGCCCTACAGGTAGGGAAAGACGTACTCGATGACCTGGAGGAAATTCTTTTTCACCCGGTCCGCCCCCGACACGATGTCCATGTGTCCCGGAAGCAGGTGTTCCACATCGATCCTGGAAAGCCTGAGAATGCTTTTCTTCAGGAGTTCCCCGTCTCCGCCGGGGAAGTCCGTCCTCCCCACGTTCTGGTGAAAAATGACGTCGCCGCAGAAAAGGGCTTTTTCCGCGGGCTGGTAGATGCAGACCGATCCCGGGGAATGGCCGGGGGTCAGGAACACCTCGAAGGGCTCGTCTCCGATGACGCATTTGCCCTCCTTAAGATCGAGGCCGACGTCCACATCGGGAGGATTGAGTCCGAACCAGCTGTAGAAGTGTTTCCCCGTCTGTTCGTAAAAGTCCTTTTCCGTCCCGCTCAGTCCGATCGTGACGCCGCCGTTCCCGTTGAACAGTTCCGATCCCTCGAAATGATCCGGATGGGAGTGGGTGTTGAGGACGTAACGGATCTCCCCTTCCCCGATGCCGTCCTCCTCCATCCTTTCCAGGAGGGAGGGGAAGAACTGCTTCAGTCCCGGGTCGATGAGGATTCCCGTTCCACCCCCGATGAAATAGCTGTTGCAGTTGTTTTCAAAAGCATCGGTCCATTCGTAGACATAGATTTTGTCCGTCAGTTTCATTCCCTTTCCTTTCCTGATGGGTTCATCGAGCAGCGGGGGGTTCTCCTACCCCCCCTTCCTTCCTTCTTTCCGGTCCGCCGGGGCGGCCGTCAGGGGGGGCAGATAATACAGGGGGTCCCGGGGCGTTTTCCCCCGCCGGATTTCGAAATGCAGGCAGGGAATGCCTTCCCGCTCGTCCTTCCCCAGGCGGGCGATCGTATCCCCCTGGGAGATCCGGTCCCCCACCTTGACCATCCGTTCCTTCAGGTAGGCATAGACGGTGTTGTAATTTCCATCGTGCCGGATGATGACCGTTCCCCCGTAGAACTTGAGGCCCGCCGAGTGAATCACCGTTCCCGAGGCGGAGGCCACCACCTCGCATCCTTCCTCCCCTCCGATCCGTATTCCGTTGTGGACCATGCCGTCGGCCCGGCGGCCGAAAGGGGAAAGGACCTCCCCGCAGACGGGCCAGATGAATTTCGCCGACCGCCCGCTCCGCGCAGGCCGGGGAGGAACCGCCGTTTTCCGGACCGCCCCGGCCGGGGGTTTCCCGGCGGTCTTCGGCGCCTCTATTTTCCGGGGAGGCTTCTTCACGGGGGGTTTTTCCGCGGGGGCCGTTCCGTCCGGCGGCACATCCCCTTCGATCACCTGCTGCGCCCCGGGGATGAAAAGAACATCGCCCGCGGAAAGGGAACGGGGATCGTCGATCCCGTTCGCCCGGGCGACGAGATCCACCTCGACGCCGTAAGCCCGTGAAATGGACCACAGGGATTCGCCCGGCTCGACGAAGTGGTACACCCCTCCTCCCGGAGCGGCCGGGCGGTCCGGCGGTCCGGCACAGGCGGCGCACAGCAGGGCCGCCAGAAGGACGATGAAAAACCTGATGATTCCTCTCATTCTCCCGTCTCTGCCCGCTTATCGGAGAAACCAGCGAACGAGGATGAATCCGCCGACGAGCAGGATCGTGAAAAGAACGGTCAGAAGGTTGAAATACCGGTCGATGAAGGTTTTGATCCCCTCTCCGAACCGGTGGAAAAGCCAGGCCACCAGGAAAAACCGGGCGCCCCGGCTCGCCAGGGAAACGAGCACGAACACGGGGAAATCGATCCGGAAAGCCCCGCCGGCGATGGTGAAGACCTTGTAGGGGATGGGCGTGAAACCGGCGATGCCCACCGCCCATGCGCTGTAACGGTTGTAGAGATCCCCGATGACATCGAATTTCGCCGTGAGACCGTAAAAATCGAGAATCCGCAAGCCGACGGCCTCCATGAACCCGTAACCGATGAAGTAACCGAGCATGCCTCCCAGCACGGATCCGACGGTGCAGATCGCGGCGTAACGGAAGGCCCTTCCGGGAACGGCCAGGGCCATGGCGATGAGAAGCACGTCGGGGGGGATGGGAAAGAAACTCGACTCCGCGAAGGCAAGGAGGAAAAGGGCCTTTGTCCCCCCGGGCGTTCCTGCGAAGTGAAGAATCCAGTCATAGAGCCTCCGCATCAGACGAGGCCGTTGTTTTTCCATCCATGCTCCCCGATCAGATCGACGAACCGGCACCCTCCGAGATCCTCCTCGTCCACGTCCCCGGGATCCTCCGAAAGGCGGACCACCCTGAGGAGGTTCTGGGAATAACGGTCTCCCACGGGAATGACCAGCCGCCCCCCCACGGCAAGCTGCTGCACAAGCGGCTTCGGCACCTTCGGAGCCCCCGCCGTGACGATGATGCCGTCGAAGGGCGCCTCTTCACTCCACCCCTGGGTTCCGTCCCCCACCTTGATCAGCACATTGCTGTACCGAAGGGCGTAGAGGATCTTCCGCGCCCGGTCCGCCAGCCTCGGGAGCCGCTCGGTGGAAAAAACGCGGTCCGCCAGTTCCGCCAGCACCGCCGCCTGGTATCCCGAACCCGTGCCGATCTCGAGGACCTTTTCCGTGCCCGTGAGGGCGAGGGCTTCCGTCATGAGGGCCACGATGTAGGGCTGGGAAATGGTCTGGCGTTCCCCGATGGGCAGCGGGTGGTCCGAATAGGCCTGATCCTGCAGTCCTTCCTCGACGAAAAAATGGCGGGGAACTTTTTCCATGGCCTCGAGGACCCGCTCGTCCCGGATCCCCCTGGACCGGATCTGGGAATCCACCATCTTTTTTCTCATTGTCGCGAATCGATCCATGCCGGTCCCTCGATGGTCCGTTTCTTCTCCGGAATCCGGTAGATTTCCTCCACCGTCTGGTGTCTCCTGAAACCCATGGCTTCCCGCGTCACGATGAGATAGTAGTAACGGACCTTGGCGTACTCCCGCGCCTCGTTGTACCGGACGATCCCGTCGTTGATGTCCTCCACGAGATCCGCCGTGAACCGCCGCAACCGCTCGCGGACGTCTCTTGCGAGTTCGATCCTCGTCGACGCCCTCCGGTAAAGCTCCATTTTCCGGTTGATTTCACCGTCCAGGATCCTCAGCCTTTCCAGGGCGAACCAAACGCTGTCGCCCGCCCGGGCCAGAACGTTCGCCCGTTCCCTGAGGATGTCCTCCTGTGTCTGGTCATAGCCTTTTTCCCGGATCATCATTGACGAACTCGTAAAGTCGAATCAACACTTTTTCGAACGGCAAAGGAAAAAGCTCCATAGGTAAGGCGCCCGAATCCCGAGGACTGAGGCGTACTTCCGGTACGCCGCAGGGACGAGGGATGAAGGGCAACGCAGCATATGGACTTTTTACGATGCCGTCATCATTGAATATTACCGCGTTCCGTTATTTTCGCAAACTCCATTTTCTCCAAAGAAACCAACGTCTAACATGGATATCCTTAAGTTTCAACCAAAAATGCCCCCGGTTGGCCCGCCATCTTTGACGAATTCTTAAAATACGTATCAACACTTTTCGAACGGCAAAGGAAAAAGCGCCATAGGCAAGGCGCCCGAATCCCGACGGATGCGGCGTACTGATGGTACGTCAAAGGGAGGAGGGATGAAGGGGCGGCATAGGAGCTTTTTACGAAGCCGTCATCTTTACAATTCCAGGCGGATCGACTAGGGTGTACCAAAAAAAAGGAGCCCGGTCCATGGAAAGAACCCTTCCCTCACCCCTCGCCGCAGCGGTCCGCGCCGCCTACGGAAGGGGGGAGGACGACGAAACCCTGAACCCGCTGGTCTTAGAGGACGGGTCGGGGGTTCCCGAGGGAAGGATCGCTCCGGGGGATTCGGTCATTTTCTACAACATCCGGGGAGAGCGCGAAATCGAGCTGACCCGGAGCCTCACGGAAAAAGGGTTTTCCGAGTTTCCCGTCCGGCCGGGGATGGATCTCCGTTTCGCCACCATGATCGAATACGCCCGGGGGCTCTCCGTGGACGTGGCCTTCCCGCCCGTCGAGGATCTCCGGGACACCCTGGGAGAGGTCCTCTCGGCGCACGGCCTCCCCGTTCTCAAGATCACCGAGGCCGAAAAGGCGACCCACGTGGGTTACTTCTTCAACGGAAAGTCCCACAGGCTCTTCCCGGGGGAAAAGCGGATCATCGTTCCCACCCGGAAGGACGTGGCCCTGTTCGACGAGGCGCCGGAGATGTCCATCGAAAGCGTCACGGAAACCGTCCTCGGGGAACTCGAGACCCCGTCCCACCCCTTTGTCCTGGTCAATTTTCCCAACGTGGACGTGGTGGGCCACATCGAAAACGAGGACGCGGCGATCCGGGCCGTGGAGATCGTGGACGCCCATCTGGGACGGGTCCTCCGGGCAGCGGAAAAGGGGCGGTGGACCGTCGTCGTCACCGCCGACCACGGCACGGTGGAGAAGTGGCTCTATCCCGACGGCGCCGTGGACACGGGGCACACGGACTCGCCGGTGCCTTTTTTCCTCCTGACCCCCGGCGGCCCCGTCGGACTCCGGAAAAAGGGGGCACTCACCGACATCGCCCCCACCGTTCTCCACCTGCTCGGAATCCCGAAACCGCCCGCCATGACGGGAACGACCCTCGTGGAGGGGGCCATCCCCCCGGGCGGCGGGCAGGAGAAGCACGTCCTTCTCGTCATCCTCGACGGGTGGGGCCACCGGGAAGATCCCCGGGGGAACCTGATCGCCCGGGCCCGCACCCCCGTCATGGACGGGCTGCGCGAGGACAGCGTCCTTTCCGTCCTCGAGGCGGCGGGAAGCGCCGTCGGTCTTCCTCCGGGAACGGTTGGAAACTCGGAGGCGGGGCATCTCCACATCGGGTCGGGAAGACGGATCCCCTCCGACCGGGTCCTGATCCGGACCGCCCTGGAGGACGGGTCCTTCTTCGGGAATCCGGCATTCACCGGCGCCGTCCGGACGGCCGTGAAAGGGGGGAAAGCCCTTCACCTCATGGGCATCGTCTCTTTTTTCAGCTCCCACGGATCGATCGATTATCTTTACGCCCTTCTCGACCTGGCCGCAAAGGAGGGGATGGACCGGGTATACGTCCACGCCATGCTGGGGCGACGGGGGGAACGGCCGGAGAGCGGCGCCGAATACGTCGGGGAGATCGAACGCCGCTGCCGGGAACGGAATCTGGGAAAGCTCGTCTCCGTCATCGGACGGTTCTGGTCCATGGACCGCGAGGAGCACTGGGACCGGATCGAAAAAACCTACCGGATGCTCCTGTACGGGGAAGGAACGCGGGTCCGTGACGGCCGGCGGTGATTCCCGGGTCCGAGAAAACGTTTTGAACATTTCAGCGAGGTGATCATCCATGGAAAAGAAGATCGACGGTGCAACGGTCGTCCTCGTCCAGGGGGACATCACGGAAGAGACCACGGACGCCATCGTCAACGCCGCCAACGAGGGACTCCGGGGCGGCGGAGGGGTCGACGGGGCGATTCACCGGGCCGGCGGGCCGGCCATCATGGAGGAATGCAGGAAAATCGGCTATTGCCCGACGGGGCAGGCGGTGGTGACCACCGGCGGGAACCTCAAGGCCCGGTACGTCATCCACACGGTGGGTCCCGTCTACCGGGGCGGGAACAAGGGTGAGGCGAAGCTGCTGGAAAGCGCCTACCGCCAAAGCCTGGAACGGGCGTCGGAAAAGGGATTGAAGAGCCTGTCCTTCCCCGCCATCAGCATGGGGGTCTACGGGTACCCGCCGGGAGAGGGGGCACGGATCGCCCTGCGGACGGTCATGGCGTACCTGAAGGAACACAAGGGCATCGAACGGGTCCGGTTCGTCCTCTTCGACCGGAAGACTTTCGACGTCTTCAAGGAGGCCCTGGAAGAGACCGCCTGATCCCGCGGTCTTTCTCCCTGACCGGATTTGCCATTCCCGCGGGGAGTACCTATATTTTTCCTGCGAGGAAAAGCCATGGAAATGGGACATGTGTTCGAACAGGGGCCCATCCGCCCCCCCAGCGAGGCGAAAAGCCTTCTTCTCCGGGTAACCAGGAACTGCCCGTGGAACCGGTGCGCCTTCTGCCATTCCTATCACGGCGCCAAGTTCAGCGTCCGGTCGGTGGAGGAAGTCCGGAAGGACATCGACGAGGCGAAACGGGCCGCTGACGAGATCCAGAGGATCTCCCGGGCCCTGGGGGAAGGGGGCGGGATCACCGACGCCGTCATCGACCGGGTCTTCCGGGACGGGGAGCTGTCCGTTGATTCACTGCGCAGCGTCGCCGCCTGGCTCTATTTCGGGGGCGAATCGGTCTTTCTCCAGGACGCGAATTCGATCGTCCTGAAGACGGACGACCTGGTGGAAATTCTCCAATACCTGAAACGGACATTCCCGGGCGTCGCGCGGGTCACCTCCTACTGCCGGTCGAAAACGGCCTGCCGGAAATCGGTGGAGGAGTTCAGGAGGCTGAAGGAGGCGGGTCTCACGCGGATCCACATCGGTCTCGAATCGGGATACGACCCCCTCCTCGAACTCATCCGAAAGGGGGTGACGGCGGAGGAACACATTGAGGGCGGCCGCCGGATCGTCGCATCGGGCATTTCCCTTTCCGAGTACGTCATTCCCGGACTCGGGGGAACGCAGTGGTCCCGGGAGCACGCCCTGGAAACGGCCCGCGTGCTGAACGCCATCAATCCCGATTACATCCGGCTGAGGACCCTCCAGGTCCGGCGGGAGACGGAACTCCACCGCATGATGAAGGACGGCCGCTTCACGCCGCTCCCCGAGGAGGACGTCGTCCGGGAGATCCGGCTCCTCATCGAGCACCTCGACGGAATCGAGAGCCGGATCGTGAGCGACCACATTCTCAACCTTCTCGAGGAGCTGGAGGGGAAACTCCCGGAGGACCGGGAACGGCTTCTCGGGATCATCGACGACTATCTCGCCCTTCCCGAAGACGACCGCCTGGTCTTTCGCCTGGGAAGGCGGAAAGGCATCTACCGCGGCCTGAGAGACCTCTCCGACCGGAGGACCTACGACATCCTGAAAAGGGCCATCGACGATTACAGAGAGGGAGAGCCCGGGAAACTGGACCGGGACCTGCACCGGATCATGCACCATTACATTTGACGGCTTCGTAAAAAGCCCATATGATGCGTCACCGTCCATCCATCGCCGCCGCGGCGCGGAAAAAGCCAGACCTCCGAAATCGCGGGAAAGTCACGGCATGATAATCGGTTGTCAAAACAGGGGTTCTGTGGTATTTGACTGTTCAGTCTGACACAGGGGGCCGATTCGACCGGTTTTCACCGGATTCCATGACCATAACCGCCCCGGTCCGGGGTGAAACAAGCGGTGCCGACACGCCACTGTCCGCAGTGCCGTCAGGGAAAGGCCATTGACGAACTGACATGAAAAATCTCCTGTACGCCTTTTTCATCGACAACGTAACGAACCGCTGCTACAGGAACTGCCTGGAGTATTTTCCCCAGGGGTCCCTGATCCTGGACGTGGGCATCGGAAACGGAATCATGGTGAAGGAACACCATTCCCTCATCCGGGACAAGGGGATCCGGATCGTGGGGATCGATCTGAACGAACGATACCTCGCCCACTGCAGGGAACTCATCCGGGAATACGATCTGGAAGAGCACATCCGGGTCATCAACACGTCGGTGGAGTCGTTCGAACCGGGGAACGGCCTCACCTTCGATTACGTCCTCTTCAGCATGAGCTTCATGCTCTTCCGGGACCAGGCCATGGTCCTCGACCGCGTCCGGAAATGGCTCAACGGGAAGGGAAAGGTCGTCTTCTTCCAGACCATGTTCCGGGAACGGTCCTTCTGGATGGAATTCGTCAAGCCCCGCCTCAAATACGTGACCACCATCGATTTCGGAAAGGTCACCTACGAGGAGGATTTCTACGACCTCCTCCGGCGGAAGGATCTTTCCGTCCTCGAGGACCGCGTCCTGAAGCGGGAGTGGTACCGGGGAGAATGCCGGTTCATCGTGGCGGGCTCGGGAAACGGCCTCAGAGGATCGGCCTGACGTCGAGATCGAGACCCAGCGCCCCTGCCGTCTCTAGGATTCCCGTTTCCGGCCCGAGGACCTGAACGATCCCCCGGTCCCGAAGCGCCTCCAGGCGTTCCCCGAACATTCTGAAGTCCTCCGCCGACGTGGCAAAGATCTCGTCCCGCACCTTCCGGCGGTATTCGTCGGTGGTCCCCGTGAGATGGCGGATCATGGACGCGTACCCCCGGGCATCAGGAAGAAGGCAGGCATCCTCGTCTCCGACGGCCCCGATGATCCCCTTCCTCAATTCCTCGGCGGAAAGTTCCGTTTTCCTCAAGTGGGAGCCCGCGCGGTCGAAAACATCGAGGGTCCCCCGGAATCCCGGATCCCGGTACGACAGGAGGGTCACCACGCCGGAGAGGTCGTCATACTGGCAGAAGGCCCCGTAGGCGCCCCCCCGGACCCGGACCTGGTCCCACAGCCACGTGTTCCGGAGATACCGGGCGACGACCCGGGAGGACCCGTGAAAACGGTATCCCGCATCGTGGAGGTTCATCCCCTTGCCCACGTAATACACCGAGGCGGGGATGCCGAATCCTTCGGATTTTCCTTCTCCCGGCGCGAAGACGGACTTTGCGGGAGGCGTTCCCCCGCGTCGGGGAAGGGCCTCCGCCAGGGACAGGCTTCTCCGGGACACCCCGTCCCATGATCCCGAAGGAACGGTGACGTTGACCAGGGACGTCTCTCCCGTGAGAAGGATCCCCTGGATCCTTCTCAGCGTTCCGTGGACGGAGGGCCAGTCTTCCTCCACTTTCCGGGCCAGGTCCCTGAGGAAAAGGAGCTGGCCGAGCCCGCCCATCCGCTCCGCGACGAAACCGGACCGGCTGAAGAACGACCGAAGCCGGGTGTTGACGAACTGGTGTCCCGAAGGAACGATGTTCCGCTCCATCCGCGCCTTCTGTTCCAGGACCATCTTCCCGAACCGTTCGCGGTTGTCGAGCCGCGGGATGGTGAGGATGTCCCCGAAGATGGCGAAAAGGTCGGGAACCCGCTCTTCCAGCGCTTTCCCGCGGATGACGAAACGGAGGACAGGGCCCTTGCCCGCCCGTTCCCTGGAGGTGACGAAGGCCGTGTGGATCCCCCCCGTCTTCCCGCTGATTCTCTGAGAAAGGCGGATTTCGTCCTCCTTCTCCGTCCCCGTCTCCAGAAGGGCCCGCCCGAAAAGGGGGAGGAAGGGAAGGAGGTCGTCGGGCAGCGGGGCGAGGTCGAAGGCCAGATCGATGTAGCAGATCCCGTTCGTTTCGATGTCGTGGAAAAGCAGCAGGGGGGCGCCGTCCCCGAGAACGGAAAGGGGAACGGTCTTTCCCCGGCGGTCCAGGTCCTCCAGCCTGAGGACGGGGATGGAAGCCAGGGCCTCCGGCGGATCGGGGGTGTTCTGAATCTCGCGGAGCCGCATGGTTTCCGCCGCGATTTCGTCCCTTTTTTCCGGAGCCATGCCCGAAAGGGCGTCCAGGAGCGCGGATGCCCTCCCCTTTTCCTCGCGTTCCGCCAGCCCCTCGTCGGGAACGAGGAGCACCGTGGTTCGATGGGGGTTCTCCAGGAGCCACCGGCGGATGAGTTCCTCGAAGAACCGCCCGTTCTTTTCACAGGCCGACCGGAGTTTTTTCATGGGCCCGTCGAAGGAAAGAAGGAGGAAGGGGTCGCCGTCGTACACCCAGGTGGTCAGGGCCCGGAGCATGAGCACGAGTCCCCTCGGGTAGGATCCCGTGTTGTTTTCCCGGAGCCGGAACTCCACCGTGTTGAGGGAGGCCTCCACCGTGGCCGGATCGATTCCCTCCCGGACCAGGCGGGAAAGGGTCGTGAGGATGACCTCTTCCAGGTCCCGCTCCCGCCCCGGGTCCATCCCCCGCATGCCCGCGGAAAAGATGAGCTGCCGGAGTTCCGATTCCAGGCCCGAACCGGCGAGATCCTCCCCCAGCCCGGAATCGATCAGGGCCTTCCGCAGGGGGGACCCGGGCATGCCGATGAGGATATGGGTGAGGACGTGGAAGGCGAAGTTGAGATCCCTCTCCGAGGTTTCCGGGAGCAGCCAGTTCACCGTCATGTACCCCCCCCGTCCGCCTCCCCGGAGATCGCCCGAGGCATAGGACCGGACCAATCTGGCCGGTTCCCGGAAGGGCGGCTGGACGGGAGGAACGGGCGCCGCCGCGCGGCGGCCGGCGTCTTTGAGGTAATCGCGGATCATGGAGAACCGCCCCGCCGGGTCGTCGTCACCGTAAAAAAAGAACCGGGCGTTGGAGGGGTGGTAGCAGGTCCGGTGAAATTCGAGGAACCGTTCGTAGGTGAGTTCGGGAATCTCGGCGGGATCGCCGCCGGAGTCGAAACGGTACGGGGTGTCGGGGAACAGGGAGGACTGGGACCACACCCCCAGGAGCCGTTCCGGCGAGGCATAGGCGCCCCGCATCTCGTTCAGGACGACCCCCCGGATTCCGAGGGGGCCTTCCCGGTTTTCCAGTTCGTAGTGCCATCCCTCCTGCTGGAACACGGAGGGGGAAAGGCGGGGATGGAACACGGCGTCCAGATAGATGTCGACGAGATTCCGGAAATCCTGGAGGTTCTGGCTCGCCACGGGATAGCAGGTCCTGTCGGGATAGGTGAAGGCGTTGAGGAACGTCTGGAGGGAGCCCTTCAGGGCCTCCACGAAGGGTTCCTTCACCGGGTACCGGCGGGACCCGCACAGCACCGAGTGCTCCAGGATATGGGGGAGTCCGGTCCCGTCTGCGGGGGGCGTCCGGAACGTGACCCCGAAGACCTTGTTCTCGTCGTCCGTCTCCACGGACAGGATTTCGGCCCCCGTTTCCCGGTGGCGGTACCATTTTCCTCTCGCTCCCAGTTCCGGGATTTCCTGCTCCCGGACGATTTCGTAATCCCGCATTTTCTTCATGGACCTCTTTCGATTTCTTATGCAGCGCTGCGTTAGATGTTATAATTCAAAATCCCCCCTCGATCAATCTTCAAAATCGGCTTCCCGCCGGGTTCCTCTTTTCCCGTTGTTGCAAACGAGTTGCATCCGTGATAGAAGGGGCGTCATGGAAGAGAAGGAATCGCACTGCGATCCCCGGGAAGTCCTGGAACGGAAGAAGCTGGCCCGGACGGCGCCCCGGATCGCCATTCTGGAAAAGCTGATCCGGTCGGGCCGCGCCCTCACCGTAAGCGACCTCGTCTCGGAGGGGATGGAAATGGACCGGGTCACCATCTACCGGACCCTGAACACGCTGAGGGATAAAGGAATCGTCCGCGAGATTCCCACGTCCTCCGGAACGAACTACTACGAGATGGCCTGCCGCCACAATCCGCTCCATCCCCATTTTTACTGCACTTCCTGCCGCTCCATGACCTGCCTGCCCCCCCTGGCCGGCGGCGAGATGAAAGCATGGCTCACCCTCCCCGAGGGTCTCCTCGCCCGGGAACTCACGGTGAGCATCTCCGGTCTTTGCGGACGCTGCGACGGCGCCCCCGTTCGAAGGGAGAAGGAGAAATGAGCAGAAACCTCCTCGGCCCCTGTCTTTTTCTGGTCGTCGTTCTTCTGACGGCATCACCGGCGGGGCTTTGCGCCGCGGAGACGGGGGTCGTGCGGGTGGCCGTCACCGTCCCGCCCCTGGCCTTTTTCGTCGAACGGATCGGGGGGGACCGGGTCGCCCTTCAGGTCATGCTGCCCCCGTACGCCTCCCATGAAACCTACGAACCCACCCCGCGGCAGGTGATGGCCCTGGAAAAATCGGACCTCTACGTGAAGGTCGGAGTCCCCTCGTTCGCCTTCGAAAAGAAATACATCGATCCCTTCCTCGGCAGACACGGGAACATCCGGGTGGTGAACCTGTCCGAAGGGGTGCCCCTCCGTTTCATGGAACCCCATCACCACGAGGGGGAGAAGCACGAAGGGGAGCAAGAGGAAGAGGCGCACGGCCACGGGAAGGAACCGGACCCCCACGTCTGGCTCTCCCCGGCCGTCGCCCGCGCCGCCGCCGGACGGATCTGCCGGGCCCTTTCCGGGATCGATCCGGCGGGAGCGGAATCCTACCGCCGGAACCGGGACCGTTTTCTCGGAGAGATCGACGACCTGGACCGGGAGATCCGGGATGCCCTGCGGGGGGAGAAAGGCATGTCCTTTCTCGTATACCATCCCGCCTGGGGGTATTTCGCCGATGAATACGGCCTCGTGCAGCACGCCATCGAAGCGGAGGGCAAAACGCCGGACATCGCCCGGATCCGGGAGATGATCGATTTCGCCCGGGCGAAGGGGATCCGGATCATCTTCGTCCAGAAGGGATTCGACACGAAAAGCGCCGGCCTCATCGCCCGCGAGATCGGGGGCGAGGTCGTCGAGATGGACCCCCTAGACGAGAACTGGATGGAGAGCCTGAAACGGTTTTCCCGGGCACTGAGGAAAGCGGCCCGATGAAAAGCCTGGTCCGGATCGAAAACATCACCTTCGGATACGGGGACCATCCGGTCCTCGAGGGGGTGACCCTCGAAATCATGGAAAGGGACTACATCCTGGTCATCGGTCCCAACGGGGGCGGGAAGACGACCCTTCTGAAGCTCGTCCTGGGGATCGAGAAGCCCTGGAGCGGCGCCGTCGTTCTCGCCGAGGAGAGCCTCAGGGAAAGAATGGGCTATGTTCCCCAGTACGCCACCTTCAACCGGAACTTCCCCATTTCCGTCTTCGACATGGTCGGCACGGGCCTGATCACCGGCGGGAACTACCTCTCCCCGGGAAAACAGTCCGACCGGGGCCGGGTGGAAGAAATGCTGCACAAGGTGGGCCTTTACGAAAAAAGGAGGGAGCGGGTCACCGATCTTTCCGGCGGCCAGCTCCAGAGGGCCCTCATCGCCCGGGCCCTGGTGGCCGATCCCGTCCTTCTTTTCCTGGACGAGCCCACGGCTTCCATCGACATCACCGCCCGGACGACCCTCCGGGAATTTCTCGACGACATGAACAGCCGGATCGCCGTCGTCGTCGTCACCCACGACCCCACGCCGTTCGCCCGGGTGTACAAGCACATCCTGTGCGTCAACGGGAAGAGCTTCCTCCACGGACGGGGGGAACTGGACAGCCAAGACCTCGAAGCCCTCTACGGGTGTCCCGTGGAACTCCTGGGCCACGGAATTCCCCACACCCTCCTGAGAGAGCACGACGGGGGGGAACGGTAGATGACGGACCTTCTTTCCTACGAGTTCATGCGGAACGCCCTCGCGGCAAGCATTCTGGCGAGCATCCTCTGCGGCGTCATCGGTCCCTTCGTGGTCACCCGGAAGATGGTGTTCGCGGGCGGGAGCATGAGCCATTCCGCCTTCGGGGGCATGGGCATCGCCTGCTGGCTGGGGTTGAACCCCCTGGCGGGGGCGCTGGCGTTCACCGTTCTCGCGGCCCTGTTCCTGTCCGCGGCGGGGAGAAGAAGCACGGAGGAAAACGATCTTCTCATCGGGGTCCTCTGGGCCGTCGGGATGGCCCTGGGAATCGTCTTCATCCACATCACCCCGGGATACGTTCCCGATCTCATGTCCTTCCTGTTCGGAAACATCCTTCTCGTCCCCCGGGGCGATCTCGTCCTGGCCGCCGTTCTCACCGCCGTCGTCACCGTCTCCGTGATCGTTTTCTTCAGGGGATTCGTTTCCATCGCCCTGGACGAGGAATTCGCCCGGTCCAGGAAAATGCCCGTGAAGGGACTTCACACGGGACTTCTCGTCCTCGTGGCGCTTGCCATCGTCACCCTGATCCAGGTGGTGGGAATCATCCTGGTTCTCGCCCTCCTGACCATTCCCGTGGCCGTCGCCCGGGAGTTCACGATCCGTTTCACCCGTCTCATGATCCTCTCCTCGGTGACGGGGATCCTCCTGTGCATCGGCGGCCTCGCCGTTTCCTTCACCATGAACCTTCCCTCGGGCGCCGCGATCATTCTTCTGGGGGCCCTTCTCCTCGGGGCGGTCAAGGCGTTCCGTTTCTTCCGGAAATAATTTGACGGCTTCGTAAAAAGCCCATATGCTGCGTTCCCCTTCTTCCCTCGTCACTGCGGCGTACCATCAGTACGCCTCATTCCTCGGGATTTGGGCGCCTTGCCTATGGAGCTTTTTACTTTGCCGTTCGAAAAAGTGTTGAATTGGCCTTTTTACGATTTCGTCAAGTCCGGGCGGGATCATCGAACCGGACGTCGTGAAACCGGGGGTCCCTCCGCAAAACCCGTCACGGGGAGGGCGTCTCGTCCTTGAGGTGTTCCCGGATCCACAGGACGATGTCCTCATGGGACCCGCGGAGCGGGAAGAAGGACAGGACGCCCATGGCGGTCAGGAGCGACCTGTCCGCTTCCGTGAGGTCGTCCGAGGCGGTCACCAGGATGTCCCCGGCCTCTTCCTTCCGGATCACCTCGAAAAGCCTCCGGAACAGATCGAGATCCACCCCCGGAGACGCGGCGACGGCGATCCAGTCCACCGATTCCTGGATCGCCGAATGAACGATCACCTCCGGCTTCGTCGCCTCCGTGTAGATGGCTTCGGAACCGGCATCCCGGATGTTTCTCGCCGTCTGCCACAGTTCCTGTCCATGCCCCTCACTGAAACTGGCCAGCAGGATCCGGATCATTCTGCCTGTCATGGGCCCCCTCCTTCAAGAGATGCAAGCACTATAAAGAATTCAAGGCATTGCCGCAAGATCTTTCCGGAAATCTCCAGGAAGCCCTTGCCCGGTCAGGGGGTTTGTGTTACTTTTTCAAGTGATCTTGAAAGGGAATCCATCAAAAAGGCGAACCGGCAAAGGGGTGGCATGGTCCTGATCTGTCCCAATTGCGGAAAAATCAACGAAGTGAAGGAAAAGAAGTGGAGACAGCCTTCCCTTCGGGTCCGCTGCAGGCATTGCGGATACGAGACGGAGGTCCACGTGGGAGCCACTTCCCACACCCCCGGGATGTACACGTACGAGTCGAGCGTTCGGCGCGACGGTCGCGGCGCCCCCCCGGAGAAAAAGGCAATGCGCCCCCCGGCGGTTCCCGGCCGGGCGGAACCGGCGGACCGGGAGGCCGGGGTCCCGCCGCGAACCAGAGTCCTGAAATTCCTACTCGTGGGCCTCGTTGTCCTCGTCCTTCTCTCCGCCGGAATGCTGGCGGCGACCCTGTTCATGATCCGGGGTTCGCCGGCGTACAAGACCGCCGAGTCGTTCATCCGTTCCAGCGGCGAGATCCGCGCGGCGGTGGGTGAGAATCCGCGGTTCGGGCTTTTTCCGGCCGGGTCCATCCGCACGTCCCAGGGCCGGGGGACGGCGGATTTCCTCATCGAGGTGACGGGGTCCCGGGGCAAAACGGAAGTCCGGATGACCCTTTACCGGGAAAACGGCCGCTGGAAAGTCGTCTCCGCGGTCTTCACCGACCCCTCGGGAAAACGGATGCGCCTCACGGGAGAGCCGCCCCGCGGACCTTCCGGAACGCAATGAAGGGAGGCCCGATGCATTTCCCCGGACGATTTCTGACAGGCCTATGTCTCTTTTTCCTCATTCCCCCCGCGTGTCTTTACGGGGCGACCTACGGACAGCTCCAGGCCCTGGAGGAAAGGGCCGTCCAGGTGACGGAGCTGAAAAACCGCTTTCTGGCGAGGGTGCTCGACTCCTACGGGATCCCCAACGTACGGAACAAAGACGGCATGGTGGTCCGCATCCGGGTGGGAGACCGGTGGCTCGACATCCGGTCCGTGGAAATCGTTCCGGTCACGGCCCCGGCGGGACAGGACCCGGCCGTTACGGGACACGAGGTTTTTTTCTTCACCGACGGGGGCGTGTTCCACCTCCTGACCCCCATGGCGGCACGATAATTCCCCCGCATCCCTGAGTTCCCCTGCAGTGGTGACGCCTTTTTCCGGGGCCGGCGGTCCCGGCGGCGCCTTTGGCCGAAGCGTCTAGGATCGACGAACTCGTAAAAAAGCAGCATCAACACTTTTTCGAACGGCAAAGGAAAAAGCTCCAGAGGCAAGGCGCCCGAATCCCGAGGACTGAGGCGTACTTCCGGTACGCCGCAGGGACGAGGGAAGAAGGGCAACGCAGCATAGGAACTTTTTACGAAGCCGTCAGGATCGGGAGTTCAGGAGCCGGTGCCACCTCCAGGCCGTCTCCAGGATGACCTCCAGGTCAGGATATCGCGGACTCCATCCCAGAACACGTTTCGCCTTTTCCGAACTGCCGACGAGCATCGGCGGGTCCCCCTCCCTTCGGGACCCCTCGATGACGGGGATGGTCCTGCCGGTAACCCGCCGCGCCGTTTCGATCACCTCCCGGACGGAGAATCCCCGGCCGTTCCCCAGATTGAAGGAATCGCTCGCCCCCCCGTCCAGGAGTCTCCGCAGGGCGAGGACATGGGCTTCGGCAAGGTCAAACACGTGGATGTAATCGCGGACGCAGGTCCCGTCGTGGGTGTCGTAATCGGTGCCGAAGATCCTGACGTTCGGCCTCGTTCCGAGGGCCCCGTCGAGCGTCAGGGGGATGAGGTGGGTCTCGGGGTCGTGCCACTCCCCGATCTCGCCGTCCGGGTCGGCCCCGGCGGCGTTGAAATACCGGAGGATGGCGTATTTCAATCCGTAGGCCCGGGCATAGTCCTCGAGGATCATCTCGATCATCCATTTCGTCCGGCCGTAGGGATTGACGGGGCGCTTCGGGTGATCCTCCGCCATGGGGACCGTCTCGGGCACCCCGAAAACGGCGCAGCTCGACGAGAAGATGAAACGGTCCGTACCAAACTCCCGCATCACCGAAAGGAGGTTCAAGGCGTTCGCAACGTTGTTCCGGTAATATTTCCCGGGGTCCTCGACGGATTCGCCCACGTAGGTGAATGCACTGAAATGCATCACCGAACGGATGGGATACCTGCGGAAGCAGGCCCGGAGCGCCTCCCGGTCCGCCAGGTCCCCTTCCACGAACTCCCCCCATTTCACGAATTCCCGGTGGCCGCGGTCCAGGTTGTCGAACACCACCGTTTTGAATCCCCTTTCCGCAAGGTATTTGTTCACGTGGGAACCGACGTACCCCGCGCCTCCTGCGATGAGTTCATATTCCATATCCGGACTCGATCCCTTTCGCTCGCCGCTTTTTTTTGCCGGGACATTCCCGGCGATCCGCCACTTCCTCTTTACCTCAACGGGGCTCCCGTGAAAAGAACAAAAGACGGGCGGGACGGCGGAACGTTCCCCGGGCCCTCCCTTTTTGATTTTTCCCGGCGGGGAACGTATAATGCTGCAAGTTTTTTACGATCGGAAAGGAGCTCGATCCATGTGGACCATCGGCGGAAGAGCGCACACCCTGGACGAACTGAGGACGGTGGCGGCGCTCGGATATCCCTTCGCGGAAATTTCCCTGTCCGATCCCGGCAAGGTCGAAAGCCTCCTCGGCGATTTCCGGCGCATCCGGCGGGAGTGGGGAATCGAGTACCTCGCCCACTACCCGAACGAAGACGACCCCAACGACCCCTCCATCCTGAGAAGCCTCTTCCTTCCCAGGATGGAAAAACTTCTGGCCCTGTCCGGACGGCTCGGGATACGCAAGGGGACCTTTCACTTCTGGATGGACCGCCGGTGGATCGCCCCCGGCACGGCGGAGAAGAAATCCCGCCTCCTTTCCAAGATGGTCGCCCTTGCCGAAGAACACGGGGTGACGCTGTGCATCGAGAACCTGAGCGAACGCCACGACAGTTTTCTACCCCTTTTCGAGGCCATTCCCGACCTGAGGATGACGCTCGACATCGGCCACGGCGAGCTGCTCTCCCGGGAAAACACCTCCTACGGGTTCATCGAACACTGCTTCGACAGGATCGCCCACATTCACGTCCACGACAACCGCGGGGGAACGTCGGTCCGGGACGACCTTCATCTCCCGCTGGGGCAGGGCATCGTCGATTACCGGAGGATTCTGGGTCTCCTGAAGGAAAAGAGCTACCGGTCCACCATCACCATGGAGGTCAAACCCGGGGACATGCCGGCCACCCTGGCCCGGATCCTCGAGGAACAGGGTACGCCCTGAAACGACGGGAAGGGCTCCCGCCGTCCCGTACGACGTGTCATTCCCGCCGTTGACGGCGCGCCGGCCGGGCCCGCACCCCGCCTGGAAACGGGGCCGCCGTGCCGCCCCGCCGGAATCTTGCGAAATCATCCCTTTTTTGTGATATAAGGCGCCCCGGCGGACAGGAAAAAAGGGAAGCCATCGAACGTGCAACGGAGACATAAGAAATGCGCAAGCAGAACATAAGAAACATCGCCATCATCGCCCACGTGGACCACGGGAAGACCACCCTCGTGGACGGGATGCTGAAACAGAGCGGCACCTTCCGGGAAAACCAGCAGGTGGCGGAACGGATCATGGATTCCATGGACCTGGAACGGGAGCGGGGCATCACCATCATGGCGAAAAACACGGCCATCCGGTACGGCGGGATCAAGATCAACATCGTCGACACGCCGGGACACGCCGATTTCGGAGGCGAGGTGGAGCGAAGCCTGAACCTCGTGGACGGGGCCCTTCTCCTCGTCGACGCAAGCGAAGGCCCCCTCCCCCAGACCCGCTTCGTACTCCGGAAGGCGCTGGCGAAAAAGCTCCCCATCATCCTGGTGATCAACAAGATCGACCGGAGCGACGCCCGGATCGGCGAAGTGGTGAACGAGGTTTACGACCTGTTCATCGATCTCGACGCCGGCGAGGCCCAGATCGAGTTCCCCATCCTGTACACGAACGCCAAGACCGGCGTGGCCCATTCCCGTCCGGAGGACGGGTCTCGGGACCTGCGGCCCCTCTTCGATACCATCGTGAACGCCATCCCCGGGCCGGAGGCCGACGACGACGCCGTTCCCCAGTTCCTCGTCACCAACCTGGACTACGATCCCTACGTGGGACAGCTCGCCGTCGGAAGGCTGGCCAACGGTGTCCTGGAGATGAAAGGAATCTATGCCCTGTGCGGCCCCGAGGAAACGGTGCCGGGCATCCAGTTCTCGACCCTCTACACATTCGAGGGGCTCAACCGGGTCCAGGCGGAACGGGTGGAGGCGGGGGACATCATCGCCGTGGCGGGCGTGGAGGGGGTGGTCATCGGAGACACCGTCACCTCCCAGGAAACGCCCCTCGCCCTGCCCCGGATCACCATCGACGAACCCACCGTCTCCATGTTCTTTTACGTGAACAACAGCCCCACCGCGGGCAGGGAGGGGAAATACCTCACATCCCGCCACCTCCGGGACCGCCTCGAAAAGGAGGCCCTCCGGAACGTGACCCTGAAAATCAAGCCCCTCCCCCGGAAGGACATGTTCGAGGTCTGCGGCCGGGGAGAACTCCAGATGGCCGTCCTCATCGAGACGATGCGCCGGGAAGGCTACGAGTTCATGGTTTCCAAGCCCCAGGTGATCACGAAACAGGAGGGCTCCACGATCCTGGAACCCACGGAAAGGCTCCTTCTGGACATCCCCGAGCCTTTCGTCGGGATCGTCACGGAAAAGCTCGCCGAGAGGAAAGGCCGGATGACCAACCTGGTCAACAAGGGAAGCGGGCGGGTCCGGATGGAGTTCATCATCCCCTCCAGGGGGCTCATCGGGTTTCGGAGCCACTTCCTGACGGACACGAAGGGGGCCGGGGTGATGAACACCCTTTTCGAGGGATACCAGCCCTGGTTCGGCACCATCCCTCAGCGCGCGACGGGGGCCCTCGTGGCGGACCGGGCCGGAAAGGTGACCACCTACGCCAGCATGGCCATGGCGGACCGGGGGGAACTCTTCGTGGAAGTGGGCACCGAAGTTTACGGAGGAATGATCATCGGAGACCGGAACCGGGGCGGCGACCTCACGGTGAACATCACCAAGGAGAAGCACCTGTCCAACGTCCGGAGTTCCACGGCGGAGGCCACCGTGTCCCTCAGACCCCCCCGGCGGCTGTCTTTGGACCAGTCCATCGAGTTTATCGCCGGTGACGAACTGGTGGAGGTGACCCCCAGAAGCATCCGCCTCCGTAAAATGGAACTGGACAAGAGCAAGCGTCCGGCAAAACAGCAGGCCTGACGGCTTCGCGACGCCCGAAGAAAATAAAAAAAGGGCCCTCTCTCGAGGGCCCCCGTCGTTCAACGCCGCCTGCTCCGTTCCGTCATCGCCTTTTCCGGATCAGTCGAAGGCCAGGTCCGTCTTCCAGACCTTCCAGACGTTTCCTACGAGATCGGGACCTGGCTTCAGCACGGGCTTGCCCGGCCGCCATCCCGAAGGCGTCGCCTCGGTCCCCTGGCTGTTGCGGACCAGTTGGAACGCCTGGATCTGCCTGAGGGTCTCGTTCACGTTCCTTCCCACGGGGGGCGTGAGGACCTCGAAGCCCTGGACGATCCCGTCGGGGTCGATGATGAACCGTCCCCTCGTGTCGACCCCGCCGTCCTCGTCGTAGACGCCGTACACGGTCCCCACCTTGCCGCCACCGTCGGACAGCATGGGGAAAGGCACGCCGCCCTTCACCATCTTGGAAAGTTCGTGGTCCACCCACATCTTGTGGACGAACACGCTGTCGATGCTCATGGAAAGAACCTGGACACCCAGCTTCCGGAATTCGGGGAATTTTTCGGCAACTGCCGAAATTTCCGTCGCTCAGACGAAGGTGAAGTCCCCCGGGTAGAAACACAGAACGACCCACTTGCCCAGGTATTCGGACAGCTTCACCGCTACGAACTCTCCATTGTGATAGGCGGGCGCCTGAAAATCGGGCGCCTTCTTCCCGATCCGGACCATGGTTGCTGCCTCCTTTCCCTTTGCCGGCTGTTCCTCGATCTTTTTCTCCACCCCCGGTTCTCCCACCGGTCCTCCCGTCGGGCGCGCGCACCCGACCTTCAGTTTTTCCGCCATAGGTCACCTCCATTCAATCGGTCCGCCGGCCGGAACATGACGCATGTCCGGCCGTTTTCTCGGGGCCGCGGTTCCGGAGCCTGCCCGCCCCCCGGCGGGGAAGCGGCACCCACAGGTTCAATTTATTTCCACTTTATGCCTTTATTGAATTGTTTGAATTCCTAATTGATAATCATTCTCATTAAAGGTCCAAAAAAATTTCTCACTTTTTCGCCCGGCATTTCGGACAAATCCCGAAGAAATCGACCCGGTGGCTCACGATTTCGAAGCCCGTTTCCCTGGCCACCTCCTCCGACATATCCTCCAGGCCCGACAGCTCGGGATCCAGGATCTCCCTGCAGGCGATGCAGATCACATGGGGATGGGGATGGGGCCGCATGCCGTCGTAGCGGTTGCTCCCGTCGGCGAACCCGATCTCCATCACCTCGCCGAGGGACTTCATCAGGAGAACGTTCCGGTAGACCGTCGCCAGGCTCATGGTGGGAAAACGGTCCCGGAGTTCCTCGTGGATCTCCTCCACCGTCGGGTGTCTCCCGCCGTTCGAAAGCACCCTCGCGACGGCCATGCGCTGGGGCGTGAGCTTGAAGTTCTTCGCCCTGATTTTTTCAATGATCGCTTCGAACCGGTTGTCTTTTTCCGGCATGACCCAGACACCCCGCCGACGAATGCTGTCCGTTATTGATAATGAATATCAATTAGCAGATCTTTTCCGTTTCCGTCAAGGTTTTTTTCAGGAACGGGACAACGGGCAACGAAGCATGTGAAGCTTTTTCGAAGCCGCTATAGAATTGTCATAACGGAAAAGAAGTGCGACGTACTTCCCCCGAGGACGAAGAGGTGCCAGATGCCGTGGTGATAGGGAAACTTCTTCCGGACGTAAAAAACGACTCCCCCCGTGTAGAAGAGGCCGCCGAGGAACAACAGGGCAAGCCCCAGCGGGGAAAGGTTCTCCAGGAGGTTCCGGAGGGCCACGACGCTGATCCAGCCCATGACAAGGTAGATGGCGATGGACAGCTTCCGGCGGCGGGTCGACATCGTGAATTCCAGGAGAATTCCCGCGGCGGCCAGTCCCCAGACGATGCCGAAAAGGCTCCACCCCAGGGGACCGTCGATGCACAGCAGGGTGAAGGGCGTGTAAGTCCCCGCGATGAGGAGAAAGATCGCCGAGTGGTCGATTTTCCGGAATCGCTTCTTGACGGACGGCCGGGAGGTCGCGTGGTACAGGGTCGAAGCGGCATAGAGAAAGACCATGGTGAGGCCGAAGACGGTACAGCCGGTCACGTGCCTCCAGCCGCCGTGCATCGCCGCCGACGCCGCCAGAACCGCAAGCCCCGCGATGCTCGCCAGGACGCCAGCCCCGTGGGTGAAGCTGTTGACCCGCTCCTCCGCCGGGGAGTATTCCACCATGCCTTCCATTCGTTCCCCCTTTTCCGCGGTCCTTGGACAGGAAGTACTCATATCATACTTGACGGCTTCGTAAAAAGCCCATATGCGGCCGGGCGTCCGGATCCCGGGGACCGCGGCGCGTTTCCGGCATGACGCGGGGACCCGGATCGCTAAAACCTTTTCAGGACCGGGTATCAATGGTAATAGATTTGGAAAACGCACGGGAAACGGCGGACGGCGCCGCCGGGTTCGTGAAAGGATCGGCCATGGGACTCAGAATGAAGATCGTTTCGGGATTCCTGGTTCTGGCATTGATGCTGCTCCTCGCGGGGGCATGGTCCGTCTTCGAGCTGAGGAGCATCGCCGGATCGGTGCCGAAACTCCTGGAAGACCACTACAAAAGCATCCGCGCCGCGAAAATCATGATCGAGGCCCTGGAAAGGGAGGACAGCGCCGTTCTCCTGCGCATGACGGGCCAGCGCGAAAAGGGCCGCGAGATGGGCGACAAGGCGGATCGGAGGTTCCTGGAAGGATTCGATGCGGCAAGGAACAACGTCACCATGCCCGGCGAGGGGGAACTCGTCGAGAGGATCCGGAAGGAATACGAAGCCTACAAGACCCTCTGGCTCATGCCCATCGCCGGAACGGGGCATGAAGGGGACCTGCGCTGGTATCGGGAAAGCGCGTTCCCGGCATTTCTTCAGGTCAAGACCTCGGTGCAGCAGCTGTCCGACATGAACGACAAGGGCATGTACGACGCGGCCCTCTCCATCGGGAGCAAGGCCCACCGGTCCACCATGCCTGGCGTCGTGGCGATGGTCGCCGCCATGGTTCTTTCGCTGATTTTCAGTTACTTCGTGAACGTCTTCATGGTGAGCCCCATCATCCGGATCACCGGGGACATCAGAAGCTTCCTGGATACGGGCGCCCCCTTTCAGGTTCGCATAGAGACCTCCGATGAGATCGGGGAACTTGCCTCGTCCATCGCGGACCTGACATCGAGAATTCCGTCCGCCGGGGACAAACCATGAGGCTCCATGTCATTCTCAGGTACGTCAGCCTGGTACTCCTCCTCGACGCGGTTTTTCTGTTCCTGTCGGCGGGCGTTTCCCTGATCTATTCCGACACCGCATTCCTCCCGCTCCTGTACAGCGCCGTTCTGTCCTTCCTCTTCGGCGTTTTCCCGGCCATTTTCGTTCCCTCCTTCGAAGACATCACCAACCGGGAGGGATTCGTCATTGTCGTGCTGGGCTGGCTCGTCTCCTGCCTCGCGGGGGTGCTGCCCTACCTGCTGTGGGGCGGCGTCTTCAGTTTCACGAACGCCTGGTTTGAAAGCGTCTCGGGATTCACGACGACGGGATCCTCCATTCTAGCGGACATCGAGTCCATACCGGCGGGGCTGCTGTTCTGGCGGTCCTCCACACACTGGATCGGGGGCATCGGGATCGTCGTTTTCGCCCTCTCCGTTCTCCCCGCCATGGGCAGGGTCAAAATGATCCTGTACCGGAAGGAGATGTCTCCCATCGCCCTGAAAAACTTCCGTTACCGCACGAAGGAGGCCCTGCGGGTCCTGCTGACCGTTTACGTCGGCCTGACCCTTCTCGAAACCTTCGCCCTCATCGCCTGCGGCATGAACCTGTTCGATGCGGTAACCCATTCCTTCGGAACGATCGCCACGGGGGGCTTTTCCCCGAAGAACCTCAGTATCGCCCACTATCACAGCGTCGCCGTCGAAGTCGTCGTCATGATCTTCATGGTCCTGTCGGGCATCAACTTCGCCCTCCTCTTCGGTGCCCTCTCCGGGAACGTGCTCGAGCCGCTGCGGTCCGCGACGACGCGGTACTACCTGGCCGCGATGGCCCTGAGCGTCGTTCTGATCACCTTCTTTCTTCACGGCCGCGCCTGCCCGGGCTGGGCCGAAGCGCTCCGGTACGCGTCCTTCCAGGTGATTTCCATCGGAACGTCCACGGGTTTCGCGACGGCGGACTCCTCCGCCTGGCATCCCTTCGCGGTCCTGATCCTCATCTTCCTGACCCTTCAGTGCGCCTGCGCGGGATCCACCTCGGGGGGGATCAAGGCAGACCGGATCGTGATTTTCTGGCAGGCCGTCAGGAAGAGAATGACGCGGATCGAACATCCCGCCGCCGTCGTCAAGCCGAAGATCGACGGCGTCGTCATCGACGACGACTCCGTCGAATACGGGGTGACGTACATTTCCCTTTACATCGGCATCGTCTTTCTTTCGGCGCTGCTTCTGACCGCCATGGGCGTTGACGGTCTGACTTCGTTCACGGGTTCCGCCGCAACGATGGGAAACGTGGGGCCGGGTTTCGGGACGGTGGGTTCGACGGGGAACTTCAGCCACATCCCCGATCCGGGGAAATGGGTCCTGTCGGTGACCATGCTCCTCGGACGGCTGGAGATTTTCGGGTTCCTGCTGTTTTTCGGAATGAGCAGATGGGATTGACGCGAGAAATCGCAGAAAGGAGCGGCCGCAGATGAACCGCGGGGAGAGGGAAATAGGAAGCCGGGAGGAGATCGACGCGATCTTGAGGGAGGCCGACGTTTGCCGTCTCGCCATGGCCCTGGACGGCGTCCCTTACGTGATCCCCCTGTCCTTCGGTTACGACGGGCGGGCCCTCTACATCCACACCGGCCGGACGGGGAGGAAAATCGACTGCTTCCTGGGAAACCGCCGGGTCTGTTTCGAAGCGGAGCGCAGCGTCCGGATCATCGAGAATCCCAGGAGGGCCTGCGGATGGTCCTTTTCCTTCGAATCCGTCGTCGGCCACGGGACCATCGAGGAGATCCGGGATCCCGCCGGGAAGGAACACGCGCTCAACCGGATCATGGAACATTACACCGGAAAGACCTGGACCTTCGATCCCGAGGTGCTGCCGAAAACCCGCCTCTGGAGGATCGCCGTGGACACGGTGACGGGAAGGAGAAACCGGCGCCCGTGAACGGATCCCGGAGAAACCGCCGCCGGATTTGATTTTAGAGGGCGGCGGCATTATATTCGGAGGGGGGGCTTTCCCGGGATTCCGGGATGTTGCGGTTTCATTCGATTTCGAGGGAAGGAGCGCGTTTTCCATGGAGAAGCACCACAAATTTTCCATATGGTACATCCTGCTGGCCTTCTGGCTGGTCCTGATCATCCAGAACTACATCTCCACCGCCATGGCCATCAAAACCATTCCGTACAGCCAGTTCCTCAAACTGGTCAAGGACGGCAAGGTCACCGAACTCGCCATCACGGAAAACCAGATCCAGGGGACCATGAAAACCGAGAAGGGGGAGGAGGAATTCAAGACCATCCGGGTCGATCCGGACCTTTCGAACCTTCTCGAACAGTATCACGTCACCTTCAAGGGAGAGATCCAGTCCACCCTGTTCCGCGACATCCTTTCCTGGGTGTTCCCCATTCTGATCTTCGTCGGGATCTGGTACTTCATGATGAAACGGATCACCGGCCAGCAGGCGGGCTTCATGACGCTCGGGAAAAACAAGTCCAGGATCTACATGGAAAACGAATTGAACGTGACCTTCAAGGACGTGGCGGGCGTCGACGAAGCCAAGCAGGAACTCATGGAAGTGGTCGAATTTCTGAAACAGCCTGGCAAATTCACCGAACTCGGCGGAAAGATCCCCAAGGGGATCCTCCTCGTCGGCCCTCCGGGGACGGGGAAGACCCTGATCGCCAAGGCCGTCGCCGGGGAAAGCGGCGTCCCCTTTTTCAGCCTGAGCGGCTCGGAGTTCGTGGAGATGTTCGTGGGGCTCGGCGCCGCCCGGGTCAGGGATCTCTTCGTCCAGGCGAAGCAGAAGGCGCCCTGCATCATTTTCATCGACGAGCTGGACGCCCTGGGCAAGGCGCGCGGCTTCAGCGGAATGGGCGGGCACGACGAAAGAGAGCAGACCCTGAACCAGCTTCTCGTGGAAATGGACGGATTCGACCCCAATGCGGGGGTCATCCTCATGGCCGCGACGAACCGTCCGGAAATCCTCGATCCGGCCCTTCTACGGCCGGGCCGGTTCGACCGGCACGTCCTCGTGGACCGGCCGGACAGGGTGGGCCGCGTCGAGATCCTGAAGGTGCATCTGCGGAACATCAAGGTGGACCCGGACCTGGACGTGGAAAAGATCGCCGACATGACCCCCGGCATGGTGGGCGCCGACCTGGCCAACCTGGTCAACGAGGCAGCCCTCCTCGCCGTCCGCCGCGGCAGGAAAATTGTGGCCCTGCCCGAATTCGAGGAGGCCGTGGAACGGGTGATCGCCGGGCTGGAAAAGAAAAACCGCCTCATCAACCGGAAGGAACGGGAGATCGTCGCCCATCACGAGGTGGGCCACGCCCTGGTCGCCCTTTCCCTTCCGGGAACGGACCCGGTGCACAAGATTTCCATCATCCCGAGAGGGATCGCCGCCCTGGGATACACCATGCAGGTCCCCACGGAAGACCGGTTCCTCATGAGCCGGACGGAACTCCTGAACCGGATCGCCACCCTTCTCGGGGGCCGGGCCGCGGAGGAAATCGTCTTCGGGGACATCTCCACGGGGGCCCACAACGATCTGGCCAGGGCCACGGACATCGCCAGGAGCATGATCAAGGAGTACGGGATGAGCCCCCGTCTCGGCCAGGTCTATTTCGCCGAGGAGAAACAATCCCGCTTTCTCACGGGCGGCTTCATGGACAAGAAGGAGTACAGCGAGGCCACCGCCGAGATCATCGACAGCGAGGTCCAGAAGATCGTCTCGGGCGAATACGAAAAGGCGCTGGCCGTCCTGAAGGACGCCCGGGAGGTCCTGACGGCAGGCGCCCTGCTCCTTCTCGAAAAGGAAAAGATCGAGGGATCGGAGCTGAAAGCCATCCTGGACGGAAAGAAGCAAGGGCAATGACCGTATCTTTCCATTTGACAGGACGGGGGCGTTCTCCATATACTTTCAACCCGTTTGCTCCATAGGACAGGGGGAGAAGGCGCATGGCGGAAATCAATCTGGACCGGGTCGCCGTTGTCGGCCCCGGCCGCCTCGGCACGGCGTTTGCCTATAAGTTCTCCAGGGACGGCAAGGCCGTCACCCTTTACTACCACAACGCCGATTTCTGCAGGGAGCTGAACGAAACCCGGCTCAATCCCCGGCACCTGACGGGCGATCTCGCCCGGATTACCGGGAGCCCGGAAAAGGTTCCCCGGCTGCTCAAAACCGTCTCCGCCACAAACGACCTGGAAAAAATCGTGGAGCAGAACGACGCGATCGTTCTTTCCGTCACCATGCAGCGTCTTCCGGACGTACTGACCTATCTGAAGCCCCTTCTCATCCAGAAGAAGAAACCGACCCTTCTCCTTTCCCCGATCAAGGGGCTCGCATCGGACGAAAAGACGAAGGAACTGGTCACCCCCTCCCAGGTCATCCGGAACCACCTCTTCGACATCCCGCACAAGTTCGATCTCCTGTGCATCGGCGGCCCCTTCTTCGACGTGGACGTCGCTTTAGGCAAGCCGGTGTGCGTCACTCTGGCGGGAAACGGAAAAATCGCCCGGGCCGTGAAGAAGGACCTTATCGAAGTGAACCGGAAGGAACTGGCGTCCTTCTACAATTTCGACATGGTCGGCGTGGAGGCCTGCGGGGCCCTGAAGAACATCGTGGCCAATCTGAAGGGGATCTTTCAGTGCATCAGCCTGGGAAATTCCATCCCGGGGACGCTTTTCGCCCGGTCAGGCGTCGAAATCCGCTCGCTCTCGAAAATCCTCGGGGGCAGTTTCCAGTCCTTTTACAGCCAGGCGGGCGTGGGAGACATGTTCGTGACCCTCTCCTCCGACGCGAGCAAGAATTTCCGGTACGGCGTGCTGTATTACGAGAACTATACGGGAAACCCCATCGAAACCCACATCAAGGTCCTGGAAAAAATCGACGGCACGCCGGAAGGCCCGAACACCATCAAGAACGTTCACATGTACCTGGAGCGGAAGAACATGTACAGCCCCATCTTCCACTGCGCCTTCAAGATCTTCAACGAAATCAGGAAAAAAGAGGAGATCGAGGAGCGGATCATCCAGGCCTGCCAGTTCGACCAGAGGGAAAAGGAGTACATCGGGTTCTTCTCGAGGATCCTGTACCGCATCTTCCCCGCATTCTGGTACCGCCGCCACAAGGGGATCCTCTCGAAATTCTAGACCCGAAGTCCTTTGCTCAGCTCCTTTTTTTCAAATATTCTTCCTGGATGGCCTTCAGACGGATCAGGTACCGGTCCCGGTACTCCAGACCCTTCTGATTGGAGATGTCGTCCATGAGGAGGGCGACCTGGGGAAGAATGTCGATCCCGTAATGGTTCAGCCCTTTCCGGTTCGCCTCGTCGAGAATCAGGATGGAGTAATACCTGACGAGAATCCGGGTCCTGGAATCCCTGCGGGCGAGATAGGCCTTTCCCCCCAGGGTGTCCAGGAAAAAGGAGGAGTAGATGTAAAGGTCCTTCAGGGAAGCATGGATTTCGGGCCGTTTTTCGGCGATGCCCGTCATGATCCAGTCGTAGAAAAGCTCGGACACCGGCTCCAGGGCTTCCTTTTCCTCGGCGAGAATCTCCTTGATGAGGGCGATCCGTTTCCCTTTCAGTTCCCTGTAGAAGTGGGCCGTATTTTTCACGAGGATGTACACGTCCCTCGTTTCGCCCGAGATGACCGGAGGATTCCTCGAAAGAAGGGCCAGCATGGAAAGCAGGTTCTGGTAGACGCCGCCCTCCAGCCCGGCGGATGCGACATAGGGCTGATGGTCCAGATAGTCGCAGAACAGAAAAACTTCCTCCCGAAGGGCGCCGTAGCGATCTCTCGTCTCCGGTTCGCCGCGGACGCCGGCCAGCGTCTGTTCCTTCAGGACGCTTTTTTCCGCCTCCGACGGGACGATTTTTTTCCGGAAGACTTCCCGGTACTCGCCGGACTCGCCTTTTTCCCCGCCGGCACCCCTTATGAGAACGAGGGGATCCCTCGTTTCGATCATCCGTCGTCCCCGGTCCATGATCTCTTCCCAATGGACCGCGGCAAACCACCCGACGGCGGCAAGAACAAGGACGGCACCGACTCCCAGGATTTTCTTTCTGTCCGTCATTTACCCCCCCGTAAATGGAATGCCCTGAACGTTCCGGACGCGTAACCGGCGAATCCTCCCGTGGTAAGAAAGACAGGCACGAGCCCCCCCATCCGGTCCGCCGTCATTTCCATGCATGGATGGAACGACCCCGAAAAGCCGGGATCTTCCGTATTCATGGTAAAATCAAGTATATCCATATGGGAAAAGTCTTTTCCTGTCAAGGCAAAATGGAAGCGTACCCGAGAGGTTCCAATATTTGTCGAATTTGTGAAACGTCCGAACGACGCTTTTTCGAACGGCAAGGAAACAAGTCCGAGGGAAAAGCCCCGCTGCGGAAACCGTGCCGTATCCGCTTGTCCGCCGCGGCGTTGCGGCATGCAGGGCGACGCGGCCCGGGAACCTTTCGGGAACCCCTCAATATTTGATGAACTCGTAAAAAAGCCGAATCGACACTTTTTCGAACGGCAAAGGAAAAGATCCACAGGCAGGGCGCCCGAATCCCGAGGAAGGAGGCGTAGTTATGGTAGGCCAAAGAATCGAGGGAAGAAGGGCGACACAGCATAGGGACTTTTTTACGGAGCCGTCATATTTCATTGACATCGTTTCCACGGAAAGATAAAAGACACCCCAAAAACATCCCCCGGCGGGACGAAAGAGAACGTTATGAATATCCGGAATCTGATGGTGACGGGCGGTTGCGGCTTCATCGGCAGCAATTTCATCCGGTATCTCCTCGACCAGGAGGACTTCACGGGCCGGATCGTCAACGTGGACAAGATCACCTATGCGGGAAACCCTGAAAACCTCGCCGACATCCCGGCCCGGCATCCCGGCCGTTACGTGTTCGAGCGTGCGGACATCTGCGACTTCGACACCCTGAGGGAGATCTTCCGGAAGCACGAAATCGACGGCATCTGCCACTTCGCGGCGGAATCCCATGTGGACCGGTCCATCAAGAGGCCGGGGGCCTTCGTGGAAACCAATATCCTCGGAACCTACCATCTCCTGGAAATCGCCCGGGCCGCCGGCGATCGTTTCGTTCTTTTCCACCACATCAGCACGGACGAGGTCTACGGAAGCCTTGGAAAGCGGGGGCTCTTCCGGGAAACGACGCCCTACCGCCCCAGCAGCCCCTATTCCGCTTCCAAGGCCGCCTCCGACCACCTGGTCCGGGCCTATTTCAAGACCTTCGGCCTCCCCGTCACGCTCTCGAACTGTTCCAACAACTACGGTCCCTACCAGTTTCCGGAGAAGCTCATCCCCCTCATGACGCTTTACGCCCTGGAGAGGAAGGCGCTTCCCGTCTACGGCGACGGGAAGAATGTCCGGGACTGGCTGTACGTGGAAGACCACTGCAAGGCCATCTGGCGGATCATGAAGGCCGGACGGAGGGGGCAGACGTACAACATCGGGGGAAACATGGAAATGGAAAATATTTCCATCGTGGAAATGATCTGCGACATCCTCGATGAAACGGCCGGCACCCTGCGCGGCGGGCCACGCCGGCGGCTCATCACCTTCGTCAAGGACCGGCCGGGGCACGACCGGCGATATGCCATCGACTTCACGAAGCTCCGGAAGGAACTCAACTGGACGCCCGCGGAATCCTTCAGGACGGGCCTGGAAAAGACCGTCCGCTGGTATCTGGACCACCCGGGATGGATCGAAAGAATCCGCACCGGGGAATACCGGACGTGGATCCAGGAGCAGTACGGGTCCTGAAGCGCCCTCCCCGGCGGTCAGCGGCCAGGGACTTTTTCCGAAGCCGTCAGGGGAGACGAACTCGCAAGCAGTCAATACAACGCTTCTTCGAACGGCAAAGGAAAAAGCTCCATAGGCAAGGCGCCCGATTCCCGAGGAATGAGGCGTACTTAGGGTACGCCGCAGTGACGAGGGAAGAAGGGCAACGCTGCATAGGGACTTTTTCCGAAGCCGTCAGGGGAGACGAACTCGTAAGCAGTCAATACAACGCTTCTTCGAACGGCAAAGGAAAAAGCTCCATAGGCAAGGCGCCCGATTCCCGAGGAATGAGGCGTACTTAGGGTACGCCGCAGTGACGAGGGAAGAAGGGCAACGCTGCA
>Ga0209604_1000216_pt1 | contig 57381 bp, 52 predicted proteins | sample AD_UKC097_MetaG_FD_184405 | JGI IMG/M metagenome (GOLD analysis project Ga0209604, IMG submission 184405) | Active sludge microbial communities of municipal wastewater-treating anaerobic digesters from USA - AD_UKC097_MetaG (SPAdes) (version 2) | ecosystem: Engineered > Bioreactor > Anaerobic >...
TACGGGCCTTTATTTCTTTTTCAATTCGTTCCTTTTCTTCCTGAATTTTGTGTTGTTCTTCATAATAAAGTCTCTCCTGTTTTAGCTTCTGAGCATATAATTCAAACCATGCAAGAAGATCAGGCAAACGATCTTCAATTAACCTATGGCCATCTTTCCATTCTTTATATGGATATGATTCCAATTTAAAAATAAGAATTCCAGAAGGTTGGTACTCCAACCTTTGCCAGGAGTCCGAACTCTTTGTCCGGAAGAATCTCTCTTTCAGGCTGATTTCAAATTTTTCCTTTTCAAAAACTGCATAGGTACGATCATTTTCAATGATAATATCGTGCTGTCTTGCCCGCAGAAGTTTAATGAAAGCATCGAAAAAACGGAGTGCCCTTCCAACATTTGCCGGGGAGACTCTTATCCTTAATTCATTTCTTTTAGTTTCAGCCATCCCCTTATATCGGTCAAAATTCAGTCCAACATAACGACTGTCGTGAATGGATCTTTTCATCATAAGACTTTCCCTTGCCTCAGATATTAAAGGATCTGGTTTGGAAAGCTTCTGTTTTACTTTTACTGGCAGGTTGGTTTCATTGACTATTGATTCCTTTAGATTTTTTTGTGCGGACTTAACGAATGGTGAATTAATGTCCCTTAAAGTCAATGTTATATTATCTCTACCCGAAAAGTCATCTGGCAGTAATTTTATTTCAACGGGTTTACCGTATTGTAAACGCTGCCAATGGCCCATTTCAGGCGTAGGAATATTCATCTCTGCCAGAATCTTTTTTAATTCTGAGTTTTTGATATCATATTTCCTTAATAATGCTGCGACCGGTTTCGACCATACCAGGTCAAAAAGTTCTTTACGTGTCAGAATGATTTTTTCCATGGCAACCTTTTTTATTAATTCCGGGACTTGCCCAACAAATTAATAAAAAACACCTTCACCAATTAAATGATGAAGGTGTTGTGTTACTTAAAAATGAGGAAAACGATCCAGTTTAAGTTTCATTTTCTCATTTTTTCGGTTCATATCCAGTTCATAAATCTCTGTAACTAACTGTAAATGAACCTTTTTTGGTCGGGGTGAGAAGACTCGAACTTCCGGCCCCTACGTCCCGAACGTAGTACGCTACCAACTGCGCTACACCCCGTTTTAACCTCCGTATCCGCCAGCCGGCGGAGAAGGAGGGCTGCCTGAACAAAATTCAGGTTCGCAAAAATAATAAAATTTTTATCCTGAAGGAACTTTTTGACTATTTAAGAGTCAGCTCCGCGATCTTGCGATGCAAGTCGTTGCTGCTCACCGGCTTGGGCAGATAATCAGTGCAGCCGGCTTCCATCGCCCGCTTCCGGTCATCAGGGAAAGCATATGCCGTCACCGCTACAATAGGCAGAGTTCCATAACCATCCTCGACACGCAGCCTGCGGGTCAGTGAGAGACCATCCTCATCCCCCTTAAGGGAGATATCCATCAGCACCAGGTCAAACTTCCGGTCATGAAGCTGATCCCATGCCTCTGCAGCGGACTCAGCCACAGCAGTGTCATACATACCTGACAGCAGCTTCGTGAAATAAAGCTGACTATGCGGATCATCCTCAACGATGAGAATGGCCATTCGCTTTGATGATGACGGGTCCTTCATATCTTAATCAGTTTGTATGATAAAGATCCAAGTTTAATCTTCTCCCCGTGAAGGAGCCCCGTGTTCCAGTCGGTGCTGCCATGCGCTATCCGGAACTTATCCTCCCCGCGGAGATCATTGTCATTATCCTTTTCCCTCAAATGCCATGCCGCAGGCGCTTCCATGACCATATCGGCGCATGCCTTGTCAAGGGCAAGCGGGTCTGTGGACGCTGCAATTCCTATGTCCTCAACCAGTGGCCTGTCATTATGCCCCCAGCAGTCACAGTCGGGCGAAACATCAATGATGAAGTTGATATGCAGTGCAGGCTTATCTTTCACAACGGCAAAAGCATACTCTGCCACTTTCTTGCTGAGCATGTCTCCCTCAGAGCTCCACTGCACCCTGGCGGCATCAAACTGGCAGACAGCCACACACTGGCCGCAGCCGGTGCATTTGTCGTTGTCAATAAATGCCTTACGGTCTTCACCCAGGTGAACAGCATCATGTGCACAACTGATCACGCAGATGTTGCAGCCGGTACAGTTCTTCTGGTAAATAAAGGGCGGATTCCCCGAGTGCTGGAAAAGCTTTCCTCCAATGGAAGCACAGCCCATCCCGAGGTTCTTCAATGCACCTCCGAAACCGGTCTGCTCATGCCCCTTGAAGTGATTCAGGGTGATAATTATATCAGCATCGGCTATCGCCGTACCGATCATCGCCGTCTGCGTATAATCGAGGTTAACCTCTATCTCACGGTAATCAGTCCCCTTGACTCCGTCGCCAATTATCACATGGCACCCTGCACTGAGGGGGTTGTACCCGTTTGAGAATGCAGCATCAAGGTGGTCGGGTGCATTTGTCCTCTCCCCTGAATAAAGTGTGTTGCAGTCGGTAAGGTACGGTTTACCGCCCTTCTCCTTCACCATGGAAGCCAGCCTTGCTGCAAAGTTGGGTCTGAGATATGCGAGGTTGCCCGGCTCACCGAAATGGACCTTGATAGCGGTCATCTTACGCTCGAAATCAAGTTTTTCAAAGCCGGCAGCTTTCACCAGCCTCTCCAGCTTCTTCAGCAGGTTCAGCGATGAGGTGCTGTGCATATCTGTAAAATATACCTCAGAAGGTCCCATCAATTATAAAACGTTCTTTGTCAGACGTTAAGTATATCAATTATGTCAACAAGGTGCTGGTTCAGTCCCTTATGCTGTTTTACGGCTTTCCTGAAAGGAACGAGCACTATTTCGTCATTCTGCAGTCCCACCATCACACTCTGCTGACCGTCAAGGAGCGCCTCCACTGCTGCATTGCCCAGCCTGCTGGCGTTTACGCGGTCAAGTGCTGACGGCGAACCGCCGCGCTGCAGGTGCCCGAGTATGGCCACCCTTACCTCGTAGCCCTTGAGCTGAGGTTTGAGTCTCTCGGCCAGCGCTATGGCACCTCCCTCTTCATCGCCTTCAGCAACAATGATGATATTGCTTGATTTCTTTCGCTTGTTGCCCGTCTCGATCATCTTGTTGATGTCACGCGCCTCACCCTTTATCTCAGGCATGATGATAGCTTCGGCGCCGCTGGCGATTCCGCTGTAAAGGGCAATGTGGCCCGCCTCGGCGCCCATCACCTCTACAAAAAACATCCTGTTGAGAGCGCTGGCGGTATCACGTATCTTGTCAACGGCCTCCACCACGGTGTTGAGTGCGGTGTCATAGCCTATTGTGTAGTCAGTACCATAGATATCATTGTCTATCGTGCCGGGCACACCCACAAACGGGATGTTGTGCTCTTCGTTGAAAAGGCTGGCTCCCTTGAATGAGCCGTCGCCTCCTATCACAACAACACCGTCAATTCCTGCAACTCTCAGGTTGTCATAGGCAACCTTCCTCCCCTCGGGAGTACGGAACGCGTCGCACCTGGCTGTTTTGAGTATTGTACCCCCGCGCTGGATGGTATCTGAAACCGTGTGTGCGTAAAGAGGCTTGAAATTGGCATTGATCATTCCCATGTAGCCGTGCCTTATGCCGACTACCTCAAGCCCGTTATAAATAGCAGTGCGCGTCACGGCGCGGATAGCTGCATTCATTCCTGGAGCGTCTCCACCCGATGTGAGTACGCCTATCTTCTTAATTTTCCCCATTATAGAAATTATTTATTGACGGTGCGAAATTACTACAATTTCATGTTTCAGCAATTTAGAAAATAACAATATCACATCGCAGCAACAAGTTCTGCAACTTCCTGTATGAGCCACCTCGGGGTGGAAGTGGCACCGCATACACCTGCGCTTGCCGCACCCCTGAACCATTCGGGATTCAGCTCATCCGGTGAGGAGATAAAGTGGGAGCGGGGATTCACCTTAAGACATACCTCGAAGAGCATACGGCCGTTGGAGCTGTTCCTTCCGCTGACGAAGATGATCACATGGTGCTTCATTGCGAATTCCCGCAGACGTGGCTCACGCCCTGACACCTGCCTGCAGATGGTGTTGTGCACCTTCAGGTTGGAGGACGAATGATCAGGCGAGACCTTTTCAATATTGAGCCTGATGATCTCAGCCACAACCTCGTACTGCACCTTGCTCTTGGTGGTCTGTGAGAAGAGGAAGACCGGCCTGGTGTAGTCTATCCTGTGCAGGTCTCCCTTGCCGGTCACAAGTATACCCCTTGGTCCTGCGGCACCCATCAGCCCTATGACCTCGGCATGACCTTCCTTACCGTAGATGACTATCTGTCCCCTCTCGTCGCGCGACAGCTCGGCCACCTTTCGTATCTTCTCCTGCATTGACCTGACTATAGGGCAGGTGGCGTCAATAATAGTGATGTTATTCTCCCTTGCCTTCGCGTATGTTGATGGCGGCTCGCCGTGTGCCCTGATCAGCACCTTGCAGTCGCGCAGGTTTGCGAACTCCTCATATGTGATTGCCTTCAGTCCGAGGCCGGTCAGCCTGGATACCTCGATGTCATTGTGAACTATCTCACCGAGGCAATACACGGTCTCTCCGTTGCGCAGTGCATCCTCAGCGATTGCAACGGCATTTTCAACTCCGAAACAGAATCCCGAACTCTGTTCTATGTCAACTTTCATTTATCCTTTTTTTGTAAAGCTCCCTGAACCAGACCATCTGCTCTTCGGGCGTCATGTCGCTGTTGTCAAGCACAACCGCATCATCAGCCTGACGGAGCGGGCTCACTTCCCTCGATGAGTCTATTCTGTCACGTTCGCTTATGTTTTTCATCACCGCATCAAAGTCAGCCGGCAGTCCCTTGCTCACCAGCTCGAGGTAGCGCCTCTGCGCCCTCACCTCAGGCCTTGCCGTCATGAAGATCTTGAGCCGGGCGGCCGGGAAGACCACTGTTCCTATGTCACGGCCGTCCATCACCACACCCCCGCCGGCGCCCAGTGACCTCTGGAGCTCCACCAGCCTTGCCCTCACGCCGGCAATAGTGCTGACAGGACTGACATTATCCGAGACCTCGCGGTCACGTATCTCCCTCTCCACCTTCTCGCCATTGAGGTAAGTGGCTGAGAATCCTGTCTCGCTGTCAGGTCTGAAAGTGATGGTGATCTCCGGAAGAGCATTCAGAATTCCGGCTTCGTCAGCAATTCCGTTACCTGCCAGTCCGCGCCTCAGCGCGAAGAGAGTCACAGCCCTGTACATAGCTCCCGAGTCGATATAGATGTATCCCAGTTCCCTGGCTATTGCTTTCGCGAAAGTGCTTTTACCGCACGATGAGTATCCGTCAACCGTAATGATTATTTTTCTTTTTTTCCTTGTCATTGTCTTCTTCAGGTTAAAACGAACCGGTGCAGTTAAGGTTCAGCATGTTCTGTTTTTTTGAATATAATTTCAGGTCTCAGTGTGACCGTTATGTGGTTTGATCCGCCGGCAGGGTGGAAAGCGCCATGTGCAAATGCCAGTTCAAAGGCCTTTGTTCGTATTCCGAATCCAGCCGTAAAGCCTGCCATGCCGGTCCGCTGCCCGGTCCGCATTTCAGCCCTGCGCCGGTAGTCAAGGCCTGCGCCGATCCAGAATGCGTCTGAAGGAAGAACCTCGACGCCCAGGACAATGTGCCTGAGAATGTCCTCACCGAGACCGCCAGGACCGGCATCATCTTCAGGATCATAATCGTAAGTCAGGTCAGGTTTCTCCAGGTGCCTGAGTGTGAGGGAGAAACTGAAGGGGGCATGGGCGAGCCTCTTGGTGGCTCCGGCAATGATCTCAAACGGAAGCGGCTCACCTCCGTCAGCGGTATAACCCACGAGCAGCAGTCCGGCGTTGCGGATCACCAGCCCGGCATCGAGCAGCATCCGCTCATTGCGGTATGTAGCCCCGATATCGGCACAGAGACCTGCAGAAAAATACCTTTCGAGGTTCGAGATCACAGGTTTGAGATTCACACCTAAGGAGAAGGAGGAGTCTATCTGCCATGACCAGATGATATTGAACCCGTATTCGGCAGCAGTGAAGCTACCGGTAATATTTCCCGCTTCGTCGGCTTCGGTGAAGGTGCCGTAGCTTATAAAACTTATCCCCCCGGCGAAGTTACCTGCAGTGGCAGTGCTGTGAGCCCAGGAGGCGTAGCCATACCTGATTCCGGCAAACCAGGATGAGAAGCTTAGTGAGATGTCATTGTCCATAGAGGCATCGAGCAGCGCGGGGTTGAAGTACGGCAGGGTCAGGTCGCTTCGCCGCGAGGCAACGTTAATTCCGCCGGTGGCATTGGCAAATGCTGAATGACTGAGGTTAAGAAACTCATAGGTATTGTCTCCGCCGGTCTGGCCTTTAAGCACCTGCCCGGACAGGGCCGGGAGAAACAGGAGAACGACAGCCCACCGTCGCAGAACAGCAATGCCGGAAAGCAGATTGGGAGCCCTGTGCCTCATCCTCTGAATCATTAAGGACAAAGATAACAATCCCGGCAAAATGGGTTGATCAAAGCTGGTATTTCAGGGTTATCAGGCACTCCTCCCTGCAAAGTCGGTATCAACCACTGCCTTCCTGTTCTTCCTGGCCTGCGAGAGGAAGAGGCCGGCAATCACCACCGCCATCCCCACCCCGTTTCGGGCCGTCAGCCTGTCGCCAACGATGAAGAACGCAAAGATTGCTGTGAACACCGGAATAAGATTGCTGAAGATGTTGGCCCGGGCAATCCCGACATACCTGACTGAATAGGCAAAGAGCACGAATGCTCCGCACGAGGCGAAGATGGCCAGGAGAATTATCGAGCCGAAGCTCTTCGCAACGATGCCTGTGGCAAGCAGGTCCTTAAGATCGAACACAAGGAAGAGCGGAAGGAAAAGTATTGCGCCAATTATATTCTGAATGTTGACTATCGTGACCGGATCATATTCATGAGCCAGCCGGTGAAGAACCATGTTGTAACCGACGGCAGACACCACTGCCAGGAACATCAGCGCCAGCCCTTTCGGGTTCATCATTATATTGCCTGTACTGTTGGTGATGAAAATGAGAACTCCCATGAATGAGAGAATAACACCCATATAGTTAATCAGTTTCAGCCGCTCACGATAGATGACCCATGCGAAGATGACTGCAAAGACCGGTATGGTTGATATTATTACCGAACCCACTGTTGATGAGACGTATGTCAGACCGAAGCTTTCACCCAGGAAGTACAGGAAAGGCTCAAAAAGCGCAAGGAGGAAGAAATACTTCCGGTCCCCCTTTTTTATGGCGGTGAACCGTCTGGTGATCCACAGAAAGCCTGTGAGAAAGAGTATTGCAATGCACAGCCTGATGAAGACGATGGTTATGGGGTCATAGTCAACGTTGGCCACCTTGAACCAGACAAATGAGAACGACCAGAAAATCATGGAAAGAACAAGGGCTGCGTAGGGTCTACCTTTCATCGGAGAGGAAAAAAAATAAGTGATTTTGTCGGCGACGAAATTAACTGATTTTTCAATACCCGTGGCAGAGCGCGACACAAAGAAGTTTCAGGTTTCGAACGTGTTAATTGACCGGTCGGCGAAAATATCATAATAATATAATATACAGCATAATGCACATCATATATCTTTCGACCGGCATAAATGAAATTCAGTTTCATCCGTTTTGCGGTATGGTTTTATTGTTATATTTGCCACTTCAAAAGCGAGAATGAGATGAACGGAATCAAGATCGTTGTACTTGCCAAGCAGGTTCCGGATACGCGAAATGTCGGTCCTGATGCCATGAAAGCTGACGGGACGGTCAACAGGAGCGTTCTGCCTGCCATATTCAATCCCGAGGACCTGAATGCCCTGGAGCAGGCTCTGCGAATAAAGGAGCGTTATGAAGGGGTAACGGTGACCCTGCTCACAATGGGTCCGGTCAGGGCGGCGGAAATAATCCGGGAGGGATTGTACCGTGGTGCAGATGACGGGGTGCTGCTAACTGACAGGGCCTTTGCGGGTTCAGACACGCTGGCCACCTCATATGCTCTTGCGCTGGCAGTGCACAGGCTGGCGCCGGACCTGGTCATAGGAGGGCGGCAGGCCATTGACGGCGATACCGCCCAGGTGGGTCCGCAGGTGGCTGAGAAGCTGGGATGGCCGCAGGTGACCTATGCCGAAGAGATGCATTTCGAGGGCGAAAAACTGATCATTCGCCGCCGTCTTGAGAGGGGAGTGGAGACAGTATCAGCCCCTCTGCCGCTGGTAGTTACAGTGAACGGAACAGCCCCGGCATGCCGTTATCGCAACGCCAGGCTGGTGATGAAGTACAAGTATGCCCGCACTGACACCGAACTGCAGGCTGAAAGCTCTGACTACATTGCTGCAGGCAGGTCATCCGTCAGGATAACCGAATGGGGCGTAGACGCCATCGGGGCTGATCCCGAACAGCTCGGACTCTCCGGGTCACCCACAAAGGTGAAGGAAATCGAGAACGTAATCCTCCAGGCAAAGGAGTCGAAGCGCCTTACCTCGTCAAACGCAGACGTTGAGTCACTGGTCAGGGAGTTGCTTGAGAATCATACAATTGGTTGATAAACGGATAAAATATAGTTGCAGTGAACAATCTATTCGTCTTTTGCGAGCTTGATGAAGGCAGGCCTGCCGACGTCAGCCTCGAATTGCTCACCAGGGGCAGGTCACTGGCCAATACCCTTGGCTGCCGCCTCGAAGCGGTGGTCCTCGGCAGCGGACTTGACGGCATTGAAAACGAGCTTTTCCCCTATGGTGCCGATGTGGTACATGTGGCTGATGATCCGGTGCTGGAACACTACCGCACCCTGCCTTACACCTCGGTGATCACCGGCCTTTTCAGGCAGGAACAACCCGGGGTTGCACTGATGGGAGCCACATCCACCGGCCGTGACCTCGGCCCAAGGGTCTCATCAGCCCTGCACAGCGGACTGACGGCCGACTGCACCAGCCTTGAGATAGGCGACCACTATGTCAAGAAGACCGATACCACGTACAAAAACCTGCTCTACCAGATCAGACCTGCCTTCGGCGGCAACATCATTGCCACCATCATCAATCCTGACCACCGGCCGCAGATGGCCACCGTACGCGAGGGGGTCATGAAGCGCGAGATCGTAAACAGGAACCACAGAGGCGAGCTTAAGAAAATCGATGTCGCCTCCTTCATCAGACCCGAAGACCTTGCCGTGGAGATCATTGAAAGGCACATGGAGGCCAGAAAGGTGGATATCAAGTCGGCCCAGATAATTGTTTCCGGCGGTTACGGGATGGGATCAAAGGAGAATTTTGCCCTGCTTTACGAGCTTGCTTCCGTGCTTGGCGGCGAGGTGGCTGCTTCAAGGGCTGCCGTCGATGCAGGGTACGCCGGGCATGAACGCCAGGTAGGCCAGACCGGGGTGACAGTAAGGCCAAAGCTTTATATAGCATGCGGCATCTCAGGTCAGATACAGCATACCGCCGGGATGAACCAGAGCGGCAAGATCATCGCCATCAACAATGACCCGATGGCCCCCATCAACAGTATAGCTGACTATGTCATAAACGGTGATGTGGCAGAGGTCATTCCGAAGCTCATCAAATACTACAAGGCCAACGCCAGGTAAAATCAACAGCAGTCTGAACGCAAAAAGAAACAGCAATGGCAAATTTCTATACTGACAACAAGGACCTCAGGTTCCACCTGAAGCACCCGGCGATGGAGAAGATCGTCAGGCTGAAGGAGATGGATTACAGGGAGAGGGAGAAATATGACTATGCCCCTCATGACTTCGAGGATGCCATGGACAACTATGACAGGGTTCTGGAGATCATCGGCGCCATCTGTGCCGAGGTCATTGCTCCCAATGCGGAGGATGTTGATCATGAGGGCCCCACTGTGGCTGACGGTCATGTTACCTATGCCCGGGGCACACGTGAGAACCATGAGGCACTCACCAGGGCCGGGGTGATAGGGATGAATTTCCCGAGGCAGTATGACGGACTGAATTTCCCGATGGTGCCATATGTCATGGCTGCTGAACTGGTTTCAAGGGCTGATGCAGGCTTTGCAAACATCTGGGGACTGCAGGACTGCGGTGAGACTATCCTCGAGTTTGCCACTGACGAGATAAGGCAGGAATTCCTTCCCAGGTTCAATAAAGGCGCTACAGCCGCCATGGACCTTACCGAGCCGGATGCCGGGTCTGACCTGCAGGCAGTGCAGCTCAAGGCTCACTATGACGAATCAGGGGGTACATGGCTGCTTAACGGGGTGAAACGTTTCATCACCAACGGCGATGCCGAAATCTCTCTCGTCCTTGCCCGCTCCGAAGAGGGGACCTCTGATGGCAGGGGACTGTCACTCTTTGTATATGACAGGGCCGACGGCGGTGTCATCGTCAGACGTATCGAGAACAAGATGGGCATCAAGGGCTCACCAACCTGCGAACTGGTCTTCCGCAATGCACCGGCAAAACTGGTAGGTGAGCGCCGGATGGGCCTTATCAAGTATGTTATGTCACTGATGAACGGTGCCCGCCTGGGAGTAGGTGCACAGTCAGTCGGAATAGCCCAGGCTGCCTACGAGGAAGCCAGAAAATATGCATCTGAGAGGAAACAGTTCGGAAAGACGATAGACCAGTTTCCCGCTGTTTACGAGATGCTGACCCTGATGAGGGTCCGCCTTGAGGCGATGCGTTCACTCCTCTATGAGACTGCCCGATATGTCGACACATACAAGGCATGGTCATTTATTGCGGCAGAACGCCCGCTTACAAAAGAGGAACGTGAGGATCTGAAGAACAACACCAGGCTGGCAGACATCTACACCCCGATGGTGAAGCTGATCAGCAGCGAGTGGTGCAACCGGATAGCGTATGACGCTGTTCAGATCCACGGCGGTGCAGGCTTCATAAAGGATTTCCCGGTTGAGAGGCTTTACCGTGACGCACGTATCACATCCATTTATGAAGGCACATCCCAGTTGCAGGTCGTTGCTGCCATAAGGGGCGTGACAACGGGAGGATACCTGGCTCAGATACGTGAATATGAAAAGAAGGAGCTCAGGCCGGAACTTGATCACCTGAAGAAAGAACTTGTCTCCCTGGCCGGTGATTATGAAATGAGAGTGGCACAGGTGGTTTCTGCAGGCAACAATGAACTGACAGATTTCCATGCACGCCGCCTTGTTGAGATGGCTGCCAACATTGTCATGGGTTACCTGCTGCTCCATGATGCCCAGCGTGATGCCGGCTATACCTCCTCGGCCGAGTTGTTCATTTCATTCGCTGTCTCGGAAAACCGCGTGAGGTCAGAGTATATCGGCTCTTTCGAGGAAAAAGCACTTGGCCTCTATAAGGTAAGCTGAAACACCCATGCCTTCATCTCCCTGATGACCTTTCCTGATAAGGTTTCCAGGGTTGATCATCAATTTTAGCGGTAAATCTTTTCCTGTGCGGGAAAGCATTTAACAGTTTCCCGGATGACAAATATCAATTTCCGGGTTGACAAGAAACACCTGTATATCAATCCAAATATGCCCTGACTGCGTGAGGGGTGTATTCTTATTCCGGTATATTTGTGAATAATATAACAGAAAGCAAAATGAAGCGAAAGGCATGGATTACAAGAGCGTTTGCGGCTGCCCTGGTTGTGGCGGGCGCGATTTCCCTTTCCTCGTGTGAACAGTATTCCTGGGCTAAGCAGGAAGTACCCCAGGATCTGACGGTGAGCTTCTCCGAAACACTTCAGCCATTCTGCCAGGGCTGCCACGGAGCGTGGACCGTTGACCGGACTTATGACAAGCTCTCGGCAAATGTTGATACAGTAACACCAGCTTCAAGCAGGGTACTGTCTATTCATTCTTCGATAACAGCGTTCGGATCGCAGATGCTGCAGATTGACACGCTTCTGATTCCGGCAACGGATGTCATAAAACTGTGGGCTACACAGGGAGCAGAAAAAAATTAGATTCCAGGAAACCTTAATAAAGTCAACCATGAAAAAAATTGTCATATCCGTCATTCTGGCCCTGATTACTATCCCGGTGTTCTGCCAGGATAGCGAAGATTACCCGGTAAGGGTTTTTGAGACCAGTATTTTAATTGATAATCAGACTGTGGCAACGCCTTTCAAGGGCATGCTCGAGTTTGAAATTCATCACCGTTTCGGGACGGTGAACAATGCCCTTGATGACCTCTTCGGCCTGTGGGCCCCTGCCAACATCCGCCTGGGGCTCAATTACGGCATTACTGACAGACTGATGATCGGCATAGGTACTGCCAAGAACTACAAGGCACAGGATCTGGCGGTGAAGTTTGCCATACTGCAGCAGACTTCGTCAGGTTCGGTTCCCGTATCACTGAGCTACTACGGTAATATGGGGATTAACCTGTTGAATCAGAATACATTTGGTCCGGCTCATGACTGGCGTGAAATCCACCGTCTTTCATATTTCAACCAGATCCTGGTGGCGCGCCAGTTCGGAACGAAGCTTTCGTTGCAGCTTGCGCCCACATTTATCTGGCTCAATGCCGTTGAGGTGGGTTATAAGAACGCCCATTACGGCATCTCGGCCGGTGCAAGGTACAATGTGACCGGCTCCCACAGCATAATAGCCGAGTATGACCAGCTCTTCAGCAGCCAGAAGGATGAGTCTCTGAATGCCAAACCACAGCTGGCACTGGGATGGGAGATAGGGACAGCTACACATGCATTCCAGATTTTCTTTGCAAATTACAAAGATATCCTCGGACAGTATAACTTTGTATACAACCAGAACAGTATCAGTGACGGTAAGTTCCTGATAGGACTGAATGTGACAGTACGGTTCTGACAGAAGAAGGATTATGATCATAAGAAAGCTGCTGCTCTTACTTTATTTTCTGCCTCTCCTTGCAAGCCCTGATGCGGCCGGCCAGGAGACTGATACGGTAAAGTCGGTCCGCGGAGCCTCAAACAGCCTTTACGCAGAAGACAATGAGAACAACTGCCTGGTATGCCACGGCAGACTTGTTTATTCTCTTACCGACACCACCACGGGAACCACCAGGAAACAGCTCATGTCTGAACATAACCTGGTTGTACCCGACATGTTCTACAATTCTGTGCACTGGAGCTTTAACTGCCTCGATTGTCATGCTGAGGGGTTCAAGACATTTCCCCATCCGCTTGAAACGCGGTTTGAGAGTTCCTGGGGGTGCATTGATTGTCATGGCTACGACCCGAACTATGCCCAGTACAGGTTTGAGGAGATCGATGCCGAGTACCAGCGCAGCATCCATTATACTGCCACAGAAGGGCTGATAACATGCTGGAAATGTCATGACCCTCACTATTACAATCCTCTTGCCAGGCAAACCACGGGAGGCCGGGAATATATCATCCGCTCAAATGAGATGTGTCTCCGGTGCCATGGTAACTCTGATGTGATGGGTCTGATTAATGACGAGAATGTCAGTATCGTGCTGCCGAAGCATGAATGGCTGCCCGATGTCGATCGTCACATGGAGGCTGTCAGGTGCATTGACTGCCACACCAGGATGAATGACAGTGTCCTCGTGGCTCATGAGGTTATGCCGGCTGACAGTGCTGTTCAGGGTTGTGCCGAATGTCACAGCCAGAACTCAATCCTGATGGGTACACTTTATAAATATGTCGCCCAGGAAACCCGTGTTGAAAAGGGCTTTCTCAACGGGGTGATCCTGCGCAATGAATCGTATGTGATTGGAGCCAACCGAAGCAAATTCATATCCTTCACAGGTCTCTTCCTTATTGGCATGACAATTGCAATAGCCATGGTGCACACATTTTTCAGGATCATTATCAAACGGAAGAAGATAGTTCATGAGTAAGAATTTTTACCATTATCCGGTCTGGGTCAGGTTATGGCACCTAACAAACGCCATCCTGTGCCTGTTCCTGATTGTGACAGGATTCAGCATGCTTTATTCCGATCCTGACCGTGCCCTGGTTGTGAAATTCCAGCGGGCAGTCTCGATTCATAATGTGTGCGGCGTGCTCCTTACGATCAGTTATACGGCTTTTGTTATCGGAAATATCTTTACCGAAAACGGCAGACACTACCTGATTGCCATCAGGGGTATGGCTGAAAGGCTCTGGAAGCAGGCCCGCTATTATGGATTCGGTTATTTTAAAGGAGAAGAGTCTCCTTTTCCCGTCACCGGCAACCGCAAGTTCAATCCGTTGCAGCAGGTCTCATATGTGGGAGTGATGTATTTTGTCCTCCCGATGCTGTTTGTCACGGGATGGGCGCTGATGTTCCCGGAGTTCATACTCAAGAGGTTCCTGGGATTCAGCGGCGTGTTCCTCACAGACCAGTTCCATGTAATCCTAGGGTTCCTGGTTGTAATTTTCCTGTTTATTCACCTCTATGTCAGCACAATGGGTAAATCACCCCTTAGTAATTTCAGGAGTATCATCACCGGCTGGCAGGAGAGTCATTAATAATATGAGTCTAATTAAAATCAAGGTTTATGAAGAGAACATTTAAAACTATTTCCGTTGTGCTGGCAACAGCCCTGTTCGCCTTTGCTTCAGTAACGGCAAATGCCCAGCAGAAGAAGGGAGAACCGTGGGTAATCCCTGCAGAGTACAAGAAGATGGCCAATCCCGTCGCCAAGGATGATGCGTCAGTCAAGGCTGGCATGGTTTCCTATAACAAGAACTGCGCTTCATGCCATGGCAAGACAGGCCTGGGTGACGGCCCGAAGGGAAGAATGTGCAAAACATTCCCGGGCGACTTCTCAGGCGCCGCCTTCCAGGGATTCACTGATGGAGAGATGTTTTACCAGACAAAGATGGGCAGAGGCGAGATGCCGGCATATGACAAGAAGATTCCTGATAATGAGATCTGGAGTATCGTCAACTATATGAGAACACTTAAAAAGTAGATATCAGGAGTCAAAAAAAAAGCTGTCCGCGTTGGCGGGCAGCTTTTTTTTGTGCTTTTGCAATCCCTATTTTCCGGGAACCGGGTAACCCAGGGCCTCCATTGTTGCAATTGAGTTATCAAGCAATGTACTGATGTACCCGGGGTTGTGAATACCGTTGCTGCGGTCTTCCTTGACAGTGTTGTAGTTCAGGTATGCAAGAACCGCATTTGCCTTGAATGTGCCGGTTTTGGCAAGCCCGGTCGCGGAGTTGTAAATGCCTGCTGCAATCAGCTGTGCTTCAAGACTTGCCATCTTTTCTGTTATATCAGATTTAAGGTCAGCTATTTTGGTATCAAGGGTGGTGGTATTGGTGTGGCATGTTGTGCATCCGGTCTTAAGCAATGTCTCTGTCCCGTGGCTGTCATACCATACTCCCATGTTGTGCCCGCCGGCAAGATAGCCGTAGGGGGCTGACATGTGGCAGGTAACGCATCCGTTGGCAGTTGAGTGAGGATTGGTGGTCGGATGAGCTTCTCCAGGGAGCTCGAATGGAGTCTTGCCGAGGATGAGATTGGTATTCGGACCGTGGTGAGGTCCCATGCGGGTATTGGTTATGTTGAAGTCAGCTCCGTTGACTGCGGGCGCAGGAGAGACAGTGCGTGACTGGTGACAGAAAGCACACTGGTTGCTGCTCCCTTTGTCCCAGATGACATCAGCGCCGGCGTACTTTACCTCCAGTGTCTGTGCACCCGGTTTGGTCAGGGACCAGTCAGCTGCTGAGTAGGTCTCGTGAATCTTGTGGCATGTGGCGCAGTTGATCTGCATCGGATTATCGGGTACAGCTATGTTGGCCGTTGATCCTTCCGCCAGATACTCGAGGAATCCCTGGCTGGTGTGACATTGTACGCAGCCGGCCCTGTTGGCATATGCTGCATTGCCCCCCTTTGCGTGAGTCGACTCACTCCACTGTGCGGAGAAAGCTGACATCGGGCTGCCGGGATTGTGGCATTCGGCACATCCCAGAGTTGTTCCGGGATCACCCTTGTCGCCCTTGGGACCATCTTCACCAACCGGACCCATCGGCCCTTCGCAGGAGGCCATTATAAGACCTGCTGAAACAACAAGCGCGGCAAATTTAAGACTTTTTTTCATATAGGTTTATGTTTCGTTTTATTCCGATGAAAGGTAACAAGACTGATGATTGGTCAGCACGCCGGGGCGTTGATATTTCAATCACAATGGATTGATAAGTACGGTCAGTCTGATTGACAAAGATCAAATTCAATTGTGATATATGTCATAATTAACAGACCTTTTAGAAGTGACAGGGTAAATTTACGCAAAATCTACCCGGATGTACACAGATAACAAGATAATCAGCTGTGAATTCTGTTCAAGGTGCTGGTCGAACTTCAAGACCCTCTCCGCAGAGGAACTGGAACTCGTCAACAAGAACAGATATGAGGCAACCTTCAAACCATCGGAGATAATCATCAAACAGGGCTCGCCATCTTCCAATGCAATATTCCTTCTGTCAGGACTGGCAAAAGTATATATGGAAGGGTATGCAGGGAAGAATCTCATACTCAACCTGGCAGAATCAAAAACCCTGCTGGCTGGTCCGGGAGTTCATGTCAACTCCCGCTATTGTTATTCCGTGGCGGCCATCACACATGTGCAGGCCTGCTTTATCAACTTTGACGTCATCAGGAATGTGATTTCAGCCAACCCCGGCTTCGCGGCAGGCTTTATCGAAGACCTCAGCGACAAGGCACTGAGGCTCCACCAGAAGATGCTTAACCTGACCCAGAAAAAGATGCACGGGAGGCTCGCCGAAGCATTGCTTTATTTTTCAGATTCCATTTTCCATTCCGATGAATTTGAGATGGTGCTTTCACGCCAGGAACTGGGCGAAATGACCAATATGGCCAAGGAGAGCGTCGTAAGAATTATCGGTGAGTTTGAAAACGAAAATATTATTCATGCCACTCCCAGGTCTGTCAGGATACTCAACAGGGAAAAACTGCTGGTAATTTCCGAAAAGGGATAGATTTGCATCAAATTGATTTAATGAAAGCATTAAGGTTTCTGATTTCTCCTGCAATGATGGGTGTACTCTTCATTGCTCTTGCAGCATCGATGGCTGCAGCAACGTTCATCGAGAATGATTTCGGACAGGAAGCTGCCAGGGCAGCAGTATACAACACCAGGTGGTTTGAGCTGCTCTTTTTGCTGCTGGCCCTGAACCTGGTCGGGCAGATTTACACCTTCAGGCTGTGGCGCAGGGAAAAGCTTACCGTTCTCCTTTTTCATGCAGCATTTATAGTTATGGTGGCAGGCGCCGCAATAACCAGGTTTACTGGTTATGACGGCATGATGCATATAAGGGAGGGATACTCCTCAAATGTCACATTCTCCTCCGGCAACACTCTTACATTCGAGCTTACGGGGAATGATGGCGCCATCCTTGACAGTCACTCAGCACCTCTGAACATCTCCGGAGGCCGGCATGGCAAATACAGGAAGAGCCTTGAGGCTGACGGGGCAAAAGCTGCCCTGACCTTCGAAAGGTACGTTGCCGGCGCCGTAAAAACGGTGCAGGAGACTCCCGGAGGAAAACCAATGGTATCCCTGCTATTCACACCGGACATGGTCAGCAGCGAAACTTTGGTTCTGGCATTGGGAGAGTCGGCGATGATAGGTGATATGAAGGCCGGTTTCGGAACCCCGGCAGACATCTCCGTGACAAATGACGGAAACTCTTTCTTTATCAGTTCATCCACGGGACTCAGGTCGACGGTAATGCAGGAGATGAAATCGGCAGAATACCCTGCTGACTCTCTTGTGCCACTGATGGCAGGCACCGTTTACACTGCCGGGAGCTACAGGATAATGCCCCAGATGATGACCTTGAGCGGTACCATAGTGCCCTCTGCCACTGCGGCAGGAAAAGGTCCCGGGGGGGCGCTGGAGTTCTCCCTTAAAGGTGATGGTTTTCAGGAAAGAATCTGGCTCTGGGATGACGGCGGGGAAGAGCGGTCGGTATGGAACGGTAATGCCGGCAGACTTACTGCCAGGGTGAGTTACGGCGCCAGCGGAAGGGAACTGCCCTTCAGCCTCAGGCTTGACGACTTTGTCGTGGAACGGTATCCCGGCTCCAGCAGTCCGTCAGGATTCAGGAGCAGGGTGACTCTCAGCGATCCGGAACACGGCACCGGTATGCCTTATGACATTTACATGAATCATATCCTGAAATACCGCGGTTACCGTTTTTACCAGTCGTCTTATGATAATGACGAGCTTGGCACTGTCCTGTCTGTCAACCATGATCCGGCGGGGATGTACACCACTTACACCGGTTATGGTTTGCTGTTCCTTTTCATAATACTCTCACTTCTTAACAGGAAATCATTCTTCCGCACAGTGGCTCCCGGACACTGGACCTCGAACTACCGCAAACCTGCTGCTGCCCTTGTTTTGCTTCTTCTGACTTCCCTGTCACCGCTGAAGAGTCAGCAGCTGGTTATAGAGCGGAAGGCGGCAGACAGTTTCGGTGCGGTGCTGGCACAGGATCAGAAAGGCAGGACAAAACCCCTCTATACCATCAGCAGTGACATCCTGAGGAAGGTGTCGAGGGAGAATAGTTTTGACGGGATGTCACCCATGCAGGTATTCCTTGGATGCTCGCTTGATTTTTATCACTGGCAGAATGTGCCCCTCATAAAGGTTTCAAACGAGGAGCTCCGCCGTGAGCTTAACCTTAAGGGCGAAAAGGCGGCTTTCTCCGATATCGTAAAGATGGGTGAAGGCGGCGGCTACCTGCTTGCTTCACTTGTTGACAAAGCCTATGCAAAGAGTGTGACTGAGCGCACGAAGTTTGACAAGGAAGTAATCAAGGTGGACGAGAGAGTCAATATTTGCTATATGATGTCAAGGGGAGATTTCATGCAGATATTTCCGCTGCGCGACGGCACTGATCACTGGGGAAGTGCGGAGGAGGCTGTCAGGCACGGCATCAGCCGGGAGGATTCTCTCTTTGTGATGGGTTTTGTTCCGCTGTGGGCTCAGTCTGTGACATCAGTGGGGCGCCCGATGGCTCCCCCGGCAGACTATATCACCGCGCTCACCAACTACCAGCTTCGTTATGCCGGGTATGAACTGCCTTCAGAGGGCAAGGTAAAGGCCGAACTCTTCTATTACAGGGCCAGGATATTTGAGAGGCTTTTCCCATGGTACGCCACCGTCGGACTCATAATGATAATTACCATCATTACGATGATTATCAGGGGCAGGGAGCTCAGGGGAGCAGTCCTCCGGGTGCTTGCAGGACTGGTGGCTGCCGGTTTCCTGTTCCATACAATTGGTCTTGGTATCAGGTGGTATATTTCCGGGCATTCGCCAATGAGCAACGGTTATGAATCAATGCTGTTCATCTCATGGGTGACATTGCTTGCCGGGCTGATCTTCAGCAGGAAATCACTTCTGACCCTGGCAGCCACCTCTGTTCTTGGCGGACTGACACTGATGGTTGCTCACCTGAGCTTCATGGATCCGGAGATAACGAACCTGGTTCCCGTGTTGCGGTCATACTGGCTTACCCTGCATGTCTCCGTTATCACGGGCAGCTACGGTTTCCTGGGGCTGGGCGCCATCCTCGGGATAGTCGTTCTTGTGATGATGCTGTTCATCCATGAAGGTAACAGGGCGAGGATCAGTGCCGTGATAGATGAGCTTACGGTTATCAATTACAGGACTCTGACCCTGGGGCTCTATTTCCTGACCATCGGTACTTTCCTCGGCGCTGTATGGGCCAATGAGTCATGGGGCCGGTACTGGGGGTGGGATCCGAAGGAGACATGGTCACTGATCACCATCATTGTTTACACCCTCGTGACCCATTCGAGGATGATGCCGGGGATGAAGGACACGTACATATTCAATCTCCTTTCGCTGTTTGCGTTTTCGTCGGTGCTGATGACCTATTTTGGTGTCAACTATTACCTGTCGGGGTTGCACTCCTATGCCGGCGGCGATGCAGTGCCGGTACCGGCGTTTGTCTACGTGGCAGTGGCGGTGCTCATCAGCCTGGCTGTTGCATCCGGATATGCATACAGGAAAGCGCTGAGGCGATAAGGGGTCGTCAGGAAAGGCTGAATGCCGGGGTTCGGACGGCGAGCCGGGAGGGAGGGATCTCTGTCAGAAAAGGCTGAATGCCTGCGGCATTCTTCGGCTGTTTTTTTTGCCCTGATCTGAACCAAGCTTCATCTCAGGCCTTAAAAAACAACCGCCCCTGGCAAAAGCCAGGGGCAGCCTATTCTGACAGGGTGGAAGACCGGGTTCGAACCGGCGACCTCCAGATCCACAATCTGGCGCTCTAACCAACTGAGCTACAACCACCGTTTTACGGAGTGCAAAGAAACAGCAAAAATCCCATTTTGCAAACAGTTATTTTTATTTTGTTATCAATTCATTCATATAGTAACTTAGCCGCACCAAAAACAAGATGGTATAATTATTGCGGCATCCAGGCGTTTCAGATTCATAACGTGACAGTTTGAGCAGGCTGAAGATCATAGACAACATCTCGGGACTGCAGGCCGTGCAGCTGCTGAGATTCCTCACCTTCCTGATTATCAGCATCGTATTTACCAAGAGCCATCTCTCCCGGGCACAGATAGGCAACTGGGAACTGTTTCTCTTCATCTCCAGCCTGCTCAGCTTCTTCTGGGTCACCGGCATAATCCAGTCACTCCTTACCCTCTATGAACGCAACCGCACTTTCAGGGACGACGGAGCAAGGGAGGGTAGAAAATCACCCGAGATCTACAATGCATTCCTTCTGATCTCTTTCTTCAGCCTGATGGTGTTCATCCTGGGCATACCCATCAGGTCTGTGCTCGAATCATCACCGGCAGACCCTGACATTCCCTATCCCAACCTTCTGCTGCTCTATATCCTGCTCAGCAATCCCGTTGCCCTCATTGAATACATCTACCTGCTGAACAAGCGTCCTCACAGGATACTCCAGTACGGTATCTACACCTACTCTGCCCAGCTTCTGCTCGTCCTGGCCCCGGTGGTTGCCGGATACGATGAGAAGAGCGCTATCTGGGGACTATTCGCCATCACTGCTGTGAGGTGGATCTGGCTAATCATCCTTCTCAGGAGGTATACACTCCTGAAGGTGTCACCCGGATTCATCAGGGAACACCTCAGGGTGGGGATGCCGCTTATCCTTACCTTCCTGATAAGCGGCTCGGCACAGTATGTTGACGGAATCATCATCTCCGCCCGTTATTCCGATCCCGGTGTCTTTGCCATGTACCGTTACGGGGCAAAAGAGTTCCCTCTTGTCCTGCTCCTTGCCAACGGCCTGAGCAACGCCCTTCTGCCTCAGTTCAGCACCAGGGAAGGGATGCGCGAAGCACTTGTGACACTCCGGAAACGGTCTGACAGACTGATCAAATACCTGTTCCCGCTTTCAATGGTTACAATGCTCGTGGCCAGATGGGTCTACCCGCGCCTGTTCACCCCCGAATTCACCCGCAGCGCTGACGTGTTCATGATCTACCTGCTTCTGATCATTCCAAGGCTGGTATTCCCTCAAACCATCGTGATTGGAAGACGCAAAACCAATGTGACACTCTATGCCGCTGCCATTGAGATAGCTGTGAACATCCCCCTCAGCCTCATGCTTATTAAGCCATATGGTGTGGTTGGCGTGGCACTGGCCACCTTCATTGTCTATTTCCTCGAAAAGATATTCCTGATGTATTATGTGTGGAAAAAAATGAAGATCAGGCCCGCAGAATATATACCCCTTACCCGGTGGATCATCTTTTCTGCATTGCTCATCCTGCTCTTCGTGCTGATTGACCATCGCATCATAGACATCTACTGATTCCTTTACGGAAACTGCGGAAGGGTGCCCGGCTCTTCCATAATGCCAAAAAGAATTATATTTGGGACATATATAACGCCTAAAAGTATGGCTTTTCACGACAGCGGCCTGGAGGATTATTTCGGCACATTCAGAAGAAATATTGTGGGGATCCACCAGGATTACACCTCTCCTTATGGTAAGAAGAAGATCATCTATTGTGACTGGATAGCCAGCGGCAGACTCTACGAACCGATAGAAGAAAAGATGAGCCATCTTTTCGGTCCCTTCGTAGGCAACACACATACCGAAACCTCCGAAACAGGCTCGATGATGACGTGGGCATATCATCATGCCCAGGAGATAATCAAGAAACATGTGAATGCCGGGCCTGACGACGTGCTCATTGCCGCAGGAGCCGGCATGACGGCTGTCATAAACAAATTCCAGAGGATACTGGGGCTCAAGGGCTGCAGCTACCCCAGAACGGCACGCTGCCTGGGCGATACAGACCGCCCGGTGGTCTTTATCACCCATATCGAACACCATTCGAATCAGACCTCATGGTACGAGACCCTTGCCGATGTGGTAATCATTGAACCGGGAAGCGATCTCACCGTTGACCCTGAGAACCTGAAAAAAGCGCTTGAAAAGTACAGCGACAGAAAGTTCAAGATAGGATCATTTTCGGCCTGCTCAAACGTAACAGGAGTCTTCACTCCCTATCACACCCTGGCCCGCATCATGCATGAGCACGGGGGACTCTGCTTCATTGATTTCGCCGCCTCGGCACCCTATGTGGATATGAACATGCATCCGGATGACCCCATGGAAAAGCTGGACGCCATTTTCTTTTCACCACATAAGTTCCTTGGCGGACCGGGGTCATCAGGCATAATGCTGTTTGATAAGTCATTATACAAGTCATCAGCACCTGACCAGCCCGGAGGAGGCACGGTTGACTGGACCAATCCATGGGGTGAGTACAAGTATGTTGACAACATCGAGTCGAGGGAAGACGGTGGTACCCCGGCCTTTCTGCAGATGATAAGGGCTGCACTTGCAATCAGGCTGAAAGAACAGATGGGAACCGCAAAGATAAGGGCCCGCGAGGAAGAGCTCGTGGCCAGGACTTTCAGCGGGCTGTCAGCCATACCGGGGCTGCACATCCTGGCATCAGACATCAGGCACCGGCTGGGCGCAGTCTCCTTTTATATTGACGGCCTCCACTACAACCTGGTGGTCAAACTGCTGAGTGACCGCTACGGCATCCAGGTCAGGGGAGGATGCGCGTGTGCAGGCACCTACGGCCATTACCTGCTCGACGTCACCTATGATCACAGCCACCGGATCACCGAGATGATCAACAAGGGTGACCTGTCAGAAAAACCCGGATGGGTCAGGCTGTCAGTACATCCCACCATGACCGCCGCTGAACTTGAAACGGTTATTGCCGCCCTGGCGGAAATCCGGGACAATGCAACTGAATGGAGCAATGATTATATATACTGCAGGCGCACAAATGAATTCACCCACCGTGATCAGACCGGCGCCGGAATGGAGAGAGTCAGCTCGTGGTTCAACCTTCAGACCTGAAGACAATGAAAATTACTGAAGTTACCAATGAATTCCTCAGAAAGGAATTCATTGAGTTTCCGAAAAAGCTCTACAAGGGAGATCCCAACTGGGTCTGTCCCCTTGACCGTGAAACTGAGGCTGTCTTTGACCATGAACGCAATGCTGCCTTCAGGCACGGCGAGGCAGTCCGCTGGATCCTCTCTGACGATGATGGCACCACCATAGGCAGGGTGGCAGCATTCATTGATGAGATCCGCTCAAAGGCAAACAGGCAGCCCACGGGAGGTCTCGGTTTCTTCGAGGTCATCGCATCGCGCGAAGCTGCCTTCATCCTCTTCGATACCGCCCGGCAGTGGCTGACAGAGAGAGGGATGAAGGCGATGGACGGCCCCATAAACTTCGGAGAAAATGACAACTACTGGGGTCTCCTGGTGGATGGATTCATTCAGCCAGGTTTCGGAATGCCTTACAACAAGCCCTACTACAAAGAGTATTTTACCGGGTACGGTTTCCGGACCTACTTCGAGCAATACAGTTACCATAAGGATGTGGCTGCCGTGGAAGTCTTTCCCGAACGGTTCAGAAAGATAGCCGAGTGGATCTCTAAGAAGCCGGGATACACTTACCGCCATTTTGACTTTTCACAGCGTGACAAATTTGCTGCCGACATGGTGGAGATCTACAACGCCACATGGGCAGTGTTCAAGGAGGACTTCACCCCGCTTGATCCCGCGAGGATAGAGAACACCCTGCACCAGGCCAGTGCCTTTATTGATCCCGAGCTGATCTGGTTTGCATACCATAATGACAGGCCTGTGGCATTCTTCATCATTTTCCCGGATCTGAACCAGATTATAAGGCATTTCAACGGCCGCCTGACATTGCTGAACAAGATCCGGTTCCTCTGGTACAAGATGACTCATGAGATGACCAGGGCCAGGGCGCTTGTTGCCGGCGTACACCCCTCTTACCAGAACACCGGCATCGAATCGGCGATCTTCCTGGAGCTCTTCCGCGTCTTCAGAAAGAAGAGGTACTACAGGGAGCTTGAACTCTCATGGGTGGGAGATTTCAATCCGAAGATGATATCAATTTACGAGGCTATCGGCGCTACGAAGGCAAAGACCCACCTCACCATGAGATATATGATGGATGAGACCCTCCCGTTTAAAATGTACAAGGACGAAATGGAGGAAAACAGGGCCGCCAGGCAGGCCAGACAGAAGGAGTGAAATTTTTTTAATACTCTTTTTGCATTTTCTTTATTGTTGATTATCTTTGCACTCCCTTGAAAAAGGGATTTTTGAACAGTAATAAATTATATCAGAGATGAAAGAAGGTATACATCCGAACAATTACAGGCTGGTTGTATTTCAGGATATGTCAAACGGATTCACCTTTATGACGCGTTCAACGGCCGGATCACGTGATACCATCAAGTGGGAAGACGGCAAGGAGTATCCGCTCATCAAGCTTGAGATTTCAAACACATCACATCCTTTCTACACGGGTAAGATGAAGCTTGTTGACACAGCCGGAAGGGTAGACAAGTTCATGAACCGTTACAAGGATCATCTTACAAAGAAGACGAAGTAACTGATAGTCACATGATACAGGGCTGCCTTAAACAAGGCGGCTTTTTTTTTGTTTGTCTATGGCATATGCCCCCCGGATACGGCGGATGCCCGCACAGTTAGAGTAATATTAAGTAAATTTGCATACTTTTACTCCATATGGAAAAAAAGGTTTACGGAAAGTGGGACAGGATCGGTTTGCATGAGCTGATTGATGAGGGAAGGGAGATAATCCCCATCCTTTCGGATGGTGATGACCAGGAGCTGGAGGAGGTTCAGATTCCGGGGAGTGTTCCCCTCTTGCCGCTTCGTAACACCGTTCTCTTTCCGGGGGTTGTGATACCCATTGCCGTAGGGCGTTCAAAGTCGGTGCAGCTTGTGCGCGACGCCTACCGGGGTGACAAACTGGTTGCCGCAGTGGCACAGCTAGACGCCGAGGTGGATGACCCCGGGGTACGCGACCTGAATGTGGTGGGAACGCTGGGCCATGTGGTAAAACTCCTTGAGATGCCTGACGGAACCACCACCGCCATAATCCAGGGCAGAAAAAGAGTTGCAATAGACAATATTATCCAGACCACGCCATACATGACGGCGCAGGTGAGGGCCATGCCCGAACCGAGGGGAGTGGATGATGAGAAGGACTTCGAAGTGATAATCGGATCACTGAAGGACCTCTCTGTCAAAATCGTCAAGCTGAACCCGAATATCAGTCCCGAGGCCACCTTCGCCGTGAGGAATATTGAAAACAGCACCTACCTGATAAATTATATCTGCGCCAACACTGAGATCAATGTCACTGACAAGCAGAAGCTCCTGGAAGCGAACTCGATCAGGGAGCGCGGGCTGAGGCTGCTTGAGCACCTCGTGCGTGAAATACAGCTGCTTGAGCTGAAGAACGAACTGCAGTCGAAGGTAAAGTACGAGATTGACCAGCAGCAACGTGAGTTCCTGCTTCATCAGCAGATGAAGACCATTCAGAATGAGCTGGGCGGCAATCCCATCGAGAAGGAGGTTGAGGAGTTTCGCGCCAGGGGCGCGAAGAAAGCCTGGGGTGAGGATGTAGCGAAGGTCTTCAGCCGTGAGCTTGACAAGCTGTCACGTCTCAATCCGGCTGCCGCCGAATACTCGGTGCAGGTCAACTACATCCAGACCCTGCTTGAGCTGCCCTGGAATGAATATACAACTGATAACCTTGACCTTAAGAATGCCCAGAGCGTGCTGGATGAAGATCACTACGGGCTTGAGGAGGTCAAGGAAAGGATACTGGAACACCTCGCCGTGCTGAAGCTGAAGGGCGACCTGAAGTCGCCTATCCTATGTCTTTACGGCCCGCCGGGAGTGGGCAAGACCTCGCTGGGCAAGTCTGTTGCCCGGGCGCTGGGACGCAAATACGCTCGCATGTCACTGGGCGGATTGCATGACGAGGCGGAAATCAGGGGGCACCGAAAGACCTACATCGGAGCCATGCCGGGCCGGGTGGTGCAGAACATAAGGAGGGCAGGCTCTTCAAACCCCGTCTTCATTCTTGACGAGATAGACAAGGTGGGACAGGATTTCAGGGGAGACCCGTCATCGGCCCTCCTGGAGGTGCTTGACCCCGAGCAGAACACACATTTCTACGATAACTTCCTGGAGCTGGAGTTTGATCTCTCGAAGGTACTGTTCATCGCCACAGCCAACACGCTCTCAACAGTGAGCCCGGCCCTGCGTGACAGGATGGAACTGATAGAGATATCAGGATACCTGGTTGAGGAGAAACGGGAGATAGCTGTGAGGCACCTGATACCCAAGCAGCTTGAAGCGCACGGTGTGACCCCGGAACAGTTCCTGCTCAGCCGTGAGGTTATTGAGGAGGTGATACAGAAATATACTCGCGAATCAGGCGTCAGGGAGCTTGACAAGAGGATAGCCAAACTGGTCAGGTTCAGGGCCCGCGAGATAGCCTTTGAAAACAGGCCTGAACCGGAGGTCAGCTCTGCCATGGTGGAGGAGATACTCGGTCCCCCGAAATACCTGAAGGACATTTATGACGGCAATGACCAGGCGGGCGTTGTCACCGGGCTGGCATGGACTGCCACGGGCGGCGAGATACTCTTCGTGGAGACCAGTCTCAGCCGCGGCAAGGGCAACCTGACACTTACCGGTAACCTGGGTGAGGTGATGAAGGAATCGGCCGTGATCGCCCTCGAGTACCTGAAGGCGCATGCCTCACTCCTCAGCCTGCCGGATACCTTCGCGGAGAAATGGAATATTCACATCCATGTTCCGGAAGGAGCCATCCCGAAGGACGGTCCTTCCGCCGGCATAACCATGGCTGTTTCGATTGCTTCGGCCTTCACCCAGAGAAAAGTGAAGAAATATGTGGCTATGACCGGTGAGATTACCCTGAGGGGAAAGGTACTTCCCGTGGGCGGCATCAAGGAGAAGATCCTGGCAGCCAAACGCGCCGGCATCAAGGAGATAGTGCTCTCGGAACAGAACCGGAAGGACGTTGAAGAGATTAATGAGAAGTATGTCAGGGGATTGAAATTCAAGTATGTAAGTACAATAATGGATGTGCTTGACCATGTGCTGCTTCAGCAGAAGGTGGCAAATCCGAGGGTAATTGAATTTGAATAACAGCATAATCAGGCCATGGATAAAGTTGCTCTTTTCCCGGGTTCGTTTGATCCCTTCACTGTCGGTCATGAATCACTTGTAAAAAGAGGCCTCCAGCTCTTTGACAGGATAGTCATTGCTGTAGGGGAGAATGCCGACAAGAAAAATCTCTTCAGCATAGAGATGCGCATGAAGATGATCTCCAGGGTATTCGAGGGAGAGAACAGGATTGAGGTTACCCGCTACAGCGGCCTTACGGTGGAATTCTGCCGCAGTTGCGGAGCACGGTACATCCTCAGGGGGCTCCGTACCGCAGTTGACTTTGAATATGAAAGGGCAATGGGTCACATGAACTGGAAGATGGCTCCGGAGATCGATACCGTGTTCCTCCTTACCAGCACTGAGCATACCCCGATCAACTCCACAATAGTCCGCGACATAATCAGGAACGGCGGCGATGTTTCCATGTTCGTTCCCGCGGTGATCAATATTTCAGACTACCTGGGAAAATAGTATGTCCTGCCTGACAGCTTTCCCGGCATGCCCGGTGACACAGCGGTACAGCCCCGGCCGTTCTGCACAGGTAAACCAATACGGCACAGGTGTGATTACTTTACCCTGAGGGTAAAATTCAACAGATCGAGAAGCGACTGGAAAGTGTTTGACTTGATTCTTGCTATCTCGTCAGGTGCAAGCCATTCTGCGTGGGTGATCCCCTCCGATGCCTGAGGGTCAGTGATCATTTCTCCCCTGTAGCTCATCCTGAACCACCATGTCTTCTTCATATATGGTTTGTTGTCAAAGAGATAGGTGTGGTAGCTCGGCGGAAGAGGACCCTCGATGATGTGTCCCTGGATGTTGCACTCTTCCGTCACCTCCCTGATGGCGCACTCTTCAGGCGTCTCATTTTCCTCCATATGACCCTTCGGGAGGTCCCACCGGCCATACCTCATAATGAACAGGTAGCGGCCCGAGGGGTGCCCCACCAGGCCTCCGGCAGCATTAATAACCACAAACCATGAGGAAAAGACCTTCCAGAGGTTGTTGATATCCAATGAATAAATATTCAGTGAGGGGATTTCATTATTGACTGCAAACTGTGATATTTGGGTGAAGAGTTCCTCCGGCTGGTTGTATTTATGATAAAGGGTGTATTTTTGAACCCTGTCAGGCTCGGGGGAGAGTGTGATAACCCTGTTGTCGAAATATACCTTATACTTCACCATATGGACGAAACAGCCAGAAAAACCGCAGAATACCTACTGCAAATTAAAGCAATAAAATTACAACCGGCAAAACCTTTTACATGGGCCTCCGGATGGAAGTCGCCCATTTACTGCGACAACCGCATGACACTGTCCTTTCCGGAGGTTCGCGGGTTCATCCGTGACTCCTTTGCCGCCAGGGTGAGGGAGCTTTACCCGGGTGCCGACCTGATAGCCGGAGTGGCTACGGGTGCCATTGCGCACGGTGCACTGGCGGCAGACGCACTGGGAATGCCCTTCGTATATGTCAGGTCAGGCGCCAAGGATCACGGCCTGGGAAACCAGATTGAGGGGAGGTATGAAAAAGGGCAGAAAGTGGTTGTAATAGAAGACCTGATCTCAACCGGCGGAAGCAGCCTGGGCGCTGTCAGGGCCCTCCGCGATGCGGGATGTGAGGTGCTGGGAATGATTGCCATTTTCACCTATGGCTTTGCAAAGGCGGTTGACGCCTTCCGGGCGGAAGGATGCAGACTCGATACTCTCAGCAACTACAGCATGCTGGTTGATCTGGCTGCTGCATCGGGTTATATTTCCCACGGCGACGTGGAAACACTGAAGGAGTGGCGCAAGGACCCGGCCTCATGGGGAACAGGGAAGGAGTAAAAGAAGGGGGCAGATTATTGATTATGAAGAAAGAAGAAGGGACCCTGATATGAGCCCGATGACCACTTTTACAAGCAGGAAGGGAGAGGTCCCGTGCGGAGACAGCGACCTCTACGCATTCCTGACAGACATGAGAAACTTCCAAACGGTACTTCCTTCCGGATCAGTCACCGACTGGGAAGCTACGGAAGACAGGTGCAGTTTCAAAACTGACGGGGCAGGACGTATCACCGTGGCTCTGTCGGAAGCATTGCCTCATTCGGAGATATCCTATGAGGCAGAGTCGTTCCTCACCGGCAGGATAAAGGTGAGGATCACCATTGAATTCATCAGCGGGATGAGGTCAGCGGTGCGCGTTGACACCGGGCTGAACATGAACCCCCTGCTGAGGATGCTCATTGGTGATTCGGCGGGACGATACCTTGAGATGCTGATGGATATCATCGAATCATACGACGGGTATGACAGGGTCAGAGGATGTAATCAATCTCCCTGAACGCATAGAGCCGGCAGGTGCCGTCTCTTCTCCTGACGGAGAGCATACCGTCAGCCATGACCCTCTCTATCATCCCTTCAAACTCGCCGCTGTCGTCTGAATAGCGGTGCCATCCTCCGGCCCGGTAGAGGACCCGTTGGTATTCACTTTCAAGCGAGGCGGCTTCTCCTCTGATGACCATGGCATACCTCCTGTCAAGGGCCGCCATCATCTCCTCTTTCACAGCTTTGAGATAATGGGTTGTGCCTGTAACCTGCTTCAGCGAGACGGGATTTGGCGCACCGCTCCTGAAGACGACCTGGTTTACATTGAGCCCGATGCCGGATACACTGCTGCCGAGGGTGTCACCCATGATGCTGTTCTCGATCAGAATGCCTGCAATTTTGTCATTACCCACATAAATGTCATTCGGCCACTTTATACTCGCATTCCGCGTATGTTTCGATACCAGGTCATAAACTGCCAGCGAGACCATCCTTGAAATGATGAACTGATCGGCTGGCCGGACCATGACCGGGTAAAGTATTACACTCATAATCAAATTCTTGCCGGACTCGCTCTCCCAACTGTTCCCGGGCTGTCCCTTGCCGCTCTCCTGGTATGAAGCGGTTATCACCGTACCTTCAGCAGGAGTTTGCTCATTCAGCATGGCAGCTGCAACTGCATTCGTGGATGACACTTTCTCAAAGTGCCTGACATATGTACCTACTATCATGACAATCACCTGACAAAGGGGTGCTTTTCTGACGGAAAACGGCAGTAATTACCGTTCTGAACAAATTGGCACCCAAATTGTAAAAAGAGCTAAGGCCGGGCTAAAATACGGATAAATGTTCGTAATTTTGCGTCTGCTTACAGAACTGTTTATAACTGAAAAGATTATTGATGAGAAAAGGCACAAAGGAAGCCACCGGGGTAACTGACAGCATTGTCAGGGGTCTGCTGGAGAAAAAGGGTGAAAAGGTGGCCCTGATTGATCTGAGGAATATTGAAAGCAGGATTTGTGACTGGTTCGTTATCAGTCACGCCGCCTCCACCAGACAGGTTGATTCACTTGCATGGTCAGTGGAGGATGTGGTCAGAAAGGAAACAGGGGTAAAACCCTACCACATCGAGGGCAGGGAAAACTGCATATGGGTCCTGCTCGACTACGGCGATATTCTCGTGCATATCTTCCAGAAGCCTTACAGGGAATTTTATGACCTCGAGTCGTTGTGGGCAGACGGCCGCATAACGTATCTCGATGACAACATGGAAAAGAAAGGTTAATTTATACTATGGCAGAGAGCAATACTCCGAAGTCAAACAAGAATGAAAAGAGTAACGGCAAGTCGTGGTTTAATTCCAGCTGGCTGTTTGCAATCCTGTTGCTGACATTCATCGTTTTCCAGGTCCTTACCTCAGGCAAGTATACACAGAAGGCGGGCCAGAGGGAGATAGAGGAGATGGTCATGCACCATGACATTGAAAAGGTGATCATAATCAACGAGGAGCAGGCGGAGATATATCTGTTCCCTGACTCGCTGAAGAGCGGCCGTTATCCAGATTTTACGGAACATCGCAGCTTCGGCCTGCAGCCACCCAAACCCCATTTCTATCATACCTTCGGCACTGTGGAGCTTTTCCAGAATTTCTTCAATGAGGCACAGGACAAGGCCGGATATACAGATGATCAGCGCATATATCTCGATTACCAGAAGAGGAAGGACTACCTGGGAACGTTCCTTGGGGTCATACTTCCGTTCATATTGATAGCCGCTGTCTGGATCTATTTCATGCGCCGCATGTCTGCCGGTGCCGGTGGCGGCGCCGGGAACATATTCAGCGTCGGGAAATCGAAAGCCCAGATATTTGACAAGGATACCCATATCAAGATCAACTTCAATGACGTGGCAGGCCTCGAGGAGGCCAAGACAGAGGTTATGGAGATAGTTGACTTTCTCAAGAACCCGAAGAAATACACATCCCTGGGTGGCAAAATACCCAAGGGAGCATTGCTTGTCGGCCCTCCCGGAACGGGAAAGACACTGCTGGCCAAGGCTGTTGCCGGTGAAGCCAACGTCCCTTTCTTCTCCATCTCAGGGTCTGACTTTGTGGAAATGTTCGTTGGAGTGGGCGCCTCGAGGGTAAGGGACCTGTTCAAGCAGGCCAAGGAGAAGGCTCCCTGTATTGTCTTCATTGATGAGATTGACGCCGTGGGGCGTGCCCGTGGACGCAACCCGAATTTCGGCGCCAATGATGAGCGGGAGAACACCCTTAACCAGCTCCTCACCGAGATGGACGGGTTCGGCACCAACAGCGGAGTGATCATCCTTGCAGCCACAAACAGGGCCGATATCCTTGACAAGGCACTGCTCAGGGCAGGCCGTTTTGACCGGCAGATACACGTGGAGCTTCCCGACCTGAAGGAACGGGAGGCCATTTTCAAGGTGCATCTCCGCCCGATCAAGCTCGAGGAGGGATTTGACATAGCCTTCCTGGCCAAGCAGACTCCGGGATTCTCCGGCGCTGACATTGCCAACGTGTGCAATGAGGCTGCGCTTATAGCTGCCAGGGGAAACAAGACCATGGTGCAGAAGCAGGATTTCCTTGATGCCATTGACCGTATCATAGGAGGACTGGAGAAAAAGAACAAGATCATCTCCATGGATGAGAAGAAGACCATTGCCTACCATGAGGCCGGTCATGCGACTGTAAGCTGGCTCCTCGAACACGCCAGCCCGCTGCTCAAGGTGACCATCATCCCCAGGGGCAAAGCGCTGGGTGCAGCGTGGTACCTGCCCGAGGAGAGGTCTATCTCAACACGTGAGCACATACTTGACGAACTGGCTTATGCCCTTGGCGGTAGAGCCGCCGAGGAGCTGGTCATAGGAAAAATATCAACCGGCGCACTGAGTGACCTGGAGAAGGTTACCAAGCAGGCATACGCCATGGTGGCTTACTTCGGCATGTCTGATGAGGTTGGCAACATCAGCTTCTACGACTCCTCCGGCCAGAGTGAGTACGGCTTCACCAAGCCATACAGCGAGAAGACAGCCGAGCTGATTGACAGCGAGGCAAAGAAAATCGTCGAGGAGTCATACCTGAAGGCTAAAGAGGTCATCGCGTCCAATATAGCCGGGTTGACCCAGCTTGCCGAGCAGTTGCTTGAGAAGGAGGTCATCTTCAGTGAGGACCTTGAGCGGATCTTCGGCAAGCGCCGTGGTGAAAAGCATGCCGAGGCTGCAGCAGCGGAAGCTTCCACAGCAGGTTCATCGGCAGGAGAAAGCGGTGTTGCCGGTTCACCGGCCCGGGAGGCTGAAGCCCCTGCCGCTCCCGCCACTGAAGTCCCAGGTCCCGGTAATGGAGAATGAGTGGGTTGTCATAGCAGGCTTCACCGATGATGTCAGAAGCCAGATTGCCGTTGAAAGGCTGCTGACAAACGGTGTGGATGCAGTGGCGATAGACAAACGTGACAGCATATACAGGATAGGTGAGATCGAGATTTTTGTCCATCGTGATAATGTGCTCATAGCTAAGGAAATAATCAAGGATCTGTAGTGTGACAAATTTTGTCAGGCGCACCGTCACGGGTGCCTTCATAGTGATTTTCGTTCTCGGGGGATTGTGGCTCCACCCTGTGTCATTCTTCCTTGTCGGAGCAGTGATGATCGCCGGCACACAGCGCGAGTATTACGTAATGGTCAGGGGTACCGGGGTACGGCCGCAGCTGATCACCGGCATAATCAGCGGATTCCTCCTCTATGTCATCTCTACCACGGTGGCGCTGGGATGGCTGCCGAGAAGCTGGTTCCTTGCAATGATCCCGGTGATAAGCATCGTAATGGTCATCGAGCTTTTCCGAAACGTCGAAAGGCCTTTTGATTCCCTGGCTCACACCTTTTTCTCGATACTGTACACCGCCGTGCCGTTTTCAATGTTCCCATTCTCGGCTTTCAACCAGACAGGGCTGAGCCCGCTGATACCGATGGAAGGCATTGCTTTTTCACCCGGAATCATGGTTGGTTTTTTCCTACTGCTATGGACAAATGATACCGGCGCCTATCTTGTCGGATCCGCACTTGGCAGGCACCGGCTGTTTGAACGCATATCACCAAAGAAATCATGGGAAGGATTCTTCGGTGGCTTCATATTGACATTACTGGTGGCAAGGCTCTTTTCCGGATGGCTCGGGGTGGCTGATACCAAAGGGTGGATGGCCATTGCACTGATCATCTCCGTCGGGGGAACGTTTGGTGACCTGCTCGAGTCGATGCTCAAACGGAGTGTAGGATTGAAAGATTCAGGGACGATTCTGCCGGGGCATGGTGGATTTCTTGACAGGTTTGACAGCGTGGTGGTGGCATTCCCGCTGGTTTATCTTTACATAGCAACGATGCTTTGATATGACTATCGGAAAATTCAGGATACACAGGGAGGGTTACAAGATAATTGGAGGGGTGCTTCTTGGGCTGGCTGCCCTGAATATCGCCGGATGGATGGTATGGCCCGGCCCGACGATCTATCACTGGCTGGCCCTTTTGGCGTCATTCCTCCTGTTCGTCTTCATCGTGATGTTTTTCAGGGCACCGGCCAGGCCGCTTGAGCCCGACCCTCTTCTCATCTATGCGCCGGCTGACGGTAAAATTGTGGTTATTGAGGAGACATATGAAAAGGAGTATTTCAGGGATAACCGCCTTCAGATATCAATATTCATGTCGCCCTTCAACATGCACAGTAACAGGTATCCAATTTCAGGGACTGTTATCTGGACACACTACCAGCCAGGCAGGAAATTCCATGCCCGAAGCCCCAAATCTTCCGAACTGAACGAAAGGAGCAGCGTGGTTGTTTCAAGTGAAAGCGGCACTGAAATTCTTGTCAGGCAGGTGGCAGGTGCCGTGGCCCGCCGTATCGTGACCTACTCGAAAAAGGGAGATAAGGTGCACCAGGGCGATGAACTGGGATTCATCAAGTTTGGCTCACGCGTTGATATCTTCCTTCCCACCGGAACGGTGGTAGACGTACAGATGTTCGAACAGGTAAGGGCCAGCAGAACAATCCTTGCAAGTGTTATTTAATGAATGATAAAAATGAAAGCAGACAACCGTATAATTGATCTTACCCCTGATGTGAAATGGATTGGAGTGCTTGATTATGACATCAGGACTTTTGATATCGTGATGCATACCGATCACGGTACGACCTACAACACCTATTTCATCAATGCTGAAAAAAAGACCATTATTGAGACAGCCAAGGAAAAGTTCAGTGATGTCTTTCTCAGTAAGCTCCGGAAGGTCACTGATCCCGCTGAACTTGCATACATAGTTCTTGATCATACCGAGCCCGACCATTCCGGCGCCATGCGCCAGTTGCTGGATCTGGCTCCCGATGCAGTGGTGGTTGGGAGCGGCAACGCAATAAGGTATCTCGGTGACATAGTAAACAGGCCTTTCAAATCACTGATCGTGAAAGACGGTGATACGCTTGACCTGGGCAACAAGACACTGAAGTTCATCTCGGCCCCTAACCTTCACTGGCCTGACAGCATCTATACCTACATTGTGGAAGATAAGATCCTGTTTACATGTGATTCATTCGGGGCGCATTACTGCCATGAAGACCTGTTTGACGATCTCGTGGGTGATTATCATGCTGATTTCAGGTATTATTTCGACGTGATCCTGAAGCCTTACAGCAAGTTCATGATCAAAGCCATTGAGAAGATACGACCGCTTGACATCTCAATGATTGCCACCGGCCATGGCCCTGTCCTCAGGAAGAACTGGAAGAATATCGTTGATGAAACCCGCCGTCTGTCCGAAGAGTATGTTGCCCTTACCGAGAGGTCAGGCATGAAGAGATTACTGATAACCTACGTCTCGGCATACGGATACACAGCAGAGATGGCCAGACTGATAGCTGCAGGCGCTTCAAAGGCAGATAACCTGGAGGTGGAGGTGCTGGACATTGAGACGGCTGATATCGGAGAGATGGACTCGAAGCTTACCATAGCAGACGGTGTCATTGTCGGATCGCCTACCATCAACCAGAATACCCTCCTGCCGGTCTACAGGCTCATGGCCGTTGTCAGCCCGTTGCGTGACAGGGGAAAGCTGGCCGGCTCCTTTGGATCATACGGATGGAGCGGAGAGGCGCCATCACTGATTGCAGAGATGCTGAAGAACCTGAAACTGAAATATTTCGAAGAACCTGCCGCCTTCAAGTTTGTACCCGAGGATGGAAAGGAAAAAACGCTCATGGAATATGGTGAACGGTTTGGCAGGGCATTGACATCTCCTGTATAACCGGATATTTGGAATATACATACGTTAGCGCCGGGTCTGAGACCCGGCGCTACGTGCATGTTTGAAGGATCGTGCAAATTATGAGATTGAGATTGTCCTGATCTTTTCCTTCTTCTTCTCTTCTTCAAGCTTGGGTATCTCAACATTCAGGATACCATCCTTATAGGTGGCACCGATCCTTTCACCGCTGACATCCTCAGGCAGGTAGAAACTGCGGCAGAATGAGCTGTAACTGAACTCCCTGCGCCTGTATCCCTCAAGATCTTCCTGCTTCTCCTCCTTCTGCTCGGCAGAAATGGTGAGAACATCATCCTTCACTTCAATCTTCAGGTCCTTCTTCTCCATGCCGGGAACGGCAAGCTCAAGATAAAACGCCTTCTCATCTTCCCTGATATTCACTGCAGGCAGACTGGTTGACGACCTGGCAAATGTGGGGAAGAAATCTTCATTGAGGAAATCCGACAACGTAAGCGGCTTGTAATTCCTCCTGGTAATCATTGGTAACATAGCAACCTCCTTTTTTATATTGTTAAACTTTATTTGCATTTACACCCTCATTATTTCAATTCATGTGCCGCTCTTAAAATGGTGCCATAATGGCACAAAATCAAAAATAAGTCATGACATATTGGCATTTTATAAGATCAGGTTGTTAAACCGGGAATTATTCCTATTTTTGAAATTGCAGTGTTTAATCCGCACGGTGAAGTACGGAAAACCAATTACCTGAGACCTGTTGAAAAATGAATACTACCCTGCGTAATATCCTCATTATTATAGGACTGGCGTTGCTGGTTTATCTTTTCTGGTATTTCAGGAACATAATAGCCTATGTTCTTGCTGCCGGGGTGATCTCACTCATTGGCAGGCCGGTGGTTGATCTGCTGAATGGTATCCGTATCTGGAAATTCAGGTTTCCGAAGGCACTCAGCTCGCTGCTGACTCTTCTGATGCTGTATGGGCTCCTTGCACTGTTCTTTGTCATCTTCATCCCGCTGGTGAGCAGTCAGATTGATGCCCTTTCAGGTTTTGACGCCGGTTCCATTGTACAGGGTCTCCGTGACCAGCTTGACAAGCTTGATACGGCATTGAGAAAGGTATACAGGGATATGCCGGCTGACAAAACCCTTTATGACATAGCGGTCACCACAATAACCAACATTCTAAATCCGGCCTCCATTACCGATTTTGCCGGAAATATTGTCACCGTATTGCGCAAGCTCATCGTCGCCTTCGTGGCTATTACCTTCCTCGCATTCTTCTTCCTCAAGGATGAGGGGCTGTTCAAGGAGACGATCATGGTGATGGTGCCGGACCAGTATGAAAAGCGGATCAGGAATGTACTTCATTCAATCAAGAAACTGCTTATCAGGTATTTTATAGGTATCATTCTTCAGAGCACCGTGGTGCTTATCAACATCACCATCGGGATGACCATTGTCGGTTTCCCGTTCCACCAGGCACTGGTGATGGGCCTGCTGATAGGGATCTTCAACATCATTCCCTATGTCGGCCCCTGGCTCGGAGGTTCCGTTGCAGTTCTCATGGGTGTGGCCACCGCGGTGACCACAACAGGTTATCCTGTGATCTGGCTGCTGATAATCTATATGGTTATCGTCATCGCCTGTACCCAGATCATTGATAACAACCTTATCCAGCCGATGATCTATTCGCGAAGCGTCAATGCCCACCCGATTGAGATCTTCCTGGTCATCTTCGCCGTTGGCAGCTTTGCAGGAATCACCGGAATGATTCTGGCAGTGCCGGCATATACCGCACTCAGGGTCTTCGCCCGCGAGTTCTTCTATAACTTCGGGCCGGTGAGAAAGATTACATCGGGCCTGGGAAAAGAGAACAGGGAAACAGAACCGGAGGCATAATGGATAGTGCAGGCAAAACACTCAACAGGATATTCAGATTCTATTATGATGGTTTCCGGACCATGTCATGGTGGGGGAAAAAGGTCTGGATCATCATCCTTGTCAAGCTCTCCATCATGTTTTTAATACTCAGGATATTCTTCTTCCCTGATTTTCTGAAGGTTAATTTCAGCAATGACAGGGATAGGGGTGATTATGTACTTGAACAACTAACCGGAAATAACTGACAATATGATTGAAAACTTTGACCTGTCACTAGTAAACTGGTCGAGGGCTCAGTTCGCACTGACAGCAATCTATCACTGGCTCTTCGTACCTCTGACGCTCGGCCTTTCATTCATCCTTGCCTTCATGGAGACTCTCTATGTGCGCACCGGTGATGAGATGTGGAAGAAGATAACAAAGTTCTGGATGACACTCTTCGGCATCAACTTCGCCATCGGGGTGGCCACCGGCATCATACTTGAATTTGAATTCGGCACCAACTGGTCGAACTATTCCTGGTTTGTGGGCGACATCTTCGGGGCGCCGCTGGCTGTAGAAGGCATACTGGCCTTCTTCCTCGAATCGACCTTCGTGGCTGTCATGTTCTTCGGCTGGAACAAGGTGAGCAAAAAATTCCATCTGGCCTCCACCTGGCTCGTCGCCATAGGCGCGAACCTTTCAGCCCTCTGGATCCTGGTTGCCAATGCATGGATGGAAAACCCGGTTGGCATGGTATTCAATCCTGATACCGCCCGAAATGAGATGAACAGCTTCCGCGAAGTGGTCTTCAATCCTGTTGCAATAGACAAATTCCTCCACACGGTGACATCAGGATTTGTCCTGGCATCGGTATTTGTTGTGGGCATAAGCGCATGGTTCCTGATAAGGAAGAGAGAGCAGGAACTGGCACGAAAGAGTATACTTATTGCAGGCATATTCGGCCTGGTGTCAGGACTGGCAGTGGCGCTGACGGGAGACTCTTCGGCACGGACACTGGCACAGGTACAGCCGGTTAAATTTGCCGCAATGGAGGCTCTGTATGAGGGAAAAACCGACGCAGGCCTCACGGTTATCGGCGCACTTACTGACAGCGGCGAACGGATCGGCGAAAAGAAGGTACATGACATGAAACTGAAGATTGAGATCCCCAAACTGCTCTCAATCATGACAACCGGCAAGGGCGAAGGCTACGTCCCCGGCCTCAGGGACCTGATTGACGGCAATCCTGAGAGAGGTATTCTGTCTGTCAGCGAAATGATGGAAAGAGGACGCTACGCAAGGCAGGTGCTTATCGACTACAAGATGGCAAAGGAACTCGGGGACACTGAATCAATGGCATCGCTGGCAGCCAAATTTGAAGAGAAGGATTTCACCGAAAACTACTTCAGGTATTTCGGGTACAGCTATTTTGATCATCCATGGCAGGTCATACCTTCTGTTCCGGTGACGTTCTATGCCTTCAGGGTGATGGTGGGCCTGGGCTTCTTCTTTATCCTGCTTTTTGTGCTTGCCATCTGGTTCCACCGAAGAAAGACCCTGGAGAGGAATCCCTGGTTCCTCTGGATAGCCCTCTTCTCAATCCCGCTGGCTTACCTGGCCAGTGAACTCGGCTGGATAGTCACCGAGATGGGACGGCAGCCCTGGATTATACAGAACCTGATGCCTGTTCATGTGGCCGTGTCAAATATCAGTGCGGGCGCTGTCCAGACAACATTCTGGCTCTTTGCAGTGCTGTTCACCGCCCTGCTGATCGCAGAGATTTCAATTATGGTAAGACAGATAAAAACCGGACCAAAACATTAGGAGGAAAGGATTATGACATTGCAGATATCTTATTTGTTCCTGCGTGAGTACTGGTGGCTGATTATTTCACTTCTCGGCGGCCTTCTCGTCTTCCTCATGTTCGTTCAGGGAGGACAGTCGTTTATTTTCTCGCTTCCGCGAAACGACTTGCAGCGGAAGATGGTAGTCAACTCCCTCGGCCGGAAGTGGGAGTTCACCTTCACCACCCTGGTGACATTCGGTGGCGCCTTCTTTGCCTCTTTCCCGCTGTTCTATGCAACCAGCTTCGGAGGCGCATACTGGGTTTGGATGGCGATCCTGTTCAGCTTTATCATACAGGCGGTTGCCTACGAGTACCGCTCCAAGCCTGCAAACGTCTACGGCACACGCGTCTTTGACACCTTCCTCTTCATCAACGGCTGCCTGGGCCCGTTCCTTATCGGAGTGGCCGTGGCCACCTTCTTCACAGGCTCTGACTTCACCCTCGACCTTTTCAACAGGGTGCAGTGGGGCTCAGGCTGGCATGGCCTGGAAGCACTGATCAACCCTGTCAACCTGCTGCTTGGACTAGCGGTGCTGTTCCTGGCCAGGGTGCTGGGACTGATGTACCTTGAAAACAGCATCGATGATAAGGAGCTGACAGCATCATTAAAGAAGGCGCTGGTGAGAAATGCCATTCCGTTCCTGGTCTTCTTCCTTGCGTTTGTCGCGGCTATTCTCCTCGGGAAAGGTTACAGGGCTGATCCTGTCACCGGAGAGGTAACACTTGTAAAATATCATTACCTGCATAACCTGGTTGGCAACGTCTTCACCCTGGTTTTCTTCACGGGAGGAGTGGTGCTGGTCCTTGTAGCGCTCTGGCTGGGCATCTTCAGGGGTTCGCGAAGAGCAATATGGTATGCCGGTTTCGGAACGGTGCCGGTGGTAATTGCCCTGTTCCTGATGGCAGGCTACGGAGAGACAGCCTTCTATCCCTCATCTGCCGACCCTGACAGTTCACTGACGCTGGCTAAGGCATCATCGAGTTACTTCACCCTGAAGACGATGATGTACGTTTCGTTCATCATACCGTTTGTGGTGGCGTACATATGGTATGCCTGGAGCTCGATCAACCGCAGCCGGATAACCAGGGAGGAACTGGCCGGAGAGGATCACACATACTGATTTTTTAAATATTGTCGCGGAAGTGTCAATGGATATAGTGCAGACGGGATCGTGGGGTTTTGGCGAAGGGCCTCTGATAATTGCCGGACCGTGCAGCGCCGAGAGCGAGGAACAGCTAATGGCCACGGCCAGGGCGCTGAAGGCCACCGGCAGGGTTCATCTGCTGAGGGCCGGATTATGGAAACCGCGTTCAAGGCCCTCTTCATTCACGGGTGAGGGATTCAGGGCGCTGGAGTGGCTCCGCAGGGTAAAGGCGGAGACGGGGCTCCCTGTGGCGGTGGAGGTGGCATCACCTGAGCATGCCCGTGCTGCCATTGAGGCAGGCGTTGATGCGGTGTGGCTCGGGGCACGAACAGTGTCGAACCCGTTCAGCGTTGACGCTATCGCTGCAGCCCTTCGGGGGACAGATATGCCCGTGATGGTCAAGAACCCGCTCAGCCCTGACCTGGATCTGTGGGTGGGAGCCATCGAGAGAGTATACAGCGCAGGAATCCGCAAGATAGCAGCAATTCACAGGGGATTCACTCCCTACGATAAAAGCCGCTACCGCAATCTTCCAAAGTGGGAGCTGGCAATTGAGCTCCGGAGCCGGATACCATCCCTTCCTGTGATCTGTGATCCCAGCCACATGTCGGGGAAGGCAAGCCTGGTACCGGAGACGGCACAGAAAGCGCTTGACATGAACATGGCGGGACTGATGATTGAGGTGCACCATGACCCTGCCCGTGCGCTGAGCGATAAGGAGCAGCAGCTTACTCCTGACGAATTTGATAAGATGATGGGAAGCCTGCTCTTCCGTTCATCCACCAGCGGAGATATCGGGTTCATCAATCATCTCGAGGAACTGCGCAACAGGATAGATTCCATTGACCATCAGCTGATCGGACTGCTCGCCTCGAGGATGCGCATATCAGAGGAGATGGGAGAGTACAAGTGCCGCAGCGGCGTAACCGTCTTCCAGCTCGAGCGATGGCTGGAGATTCTGGAGTCGAGGACACAGCATGGCATCAGCGAGGGCCTTGACAGTGAGTTTGTGGGCAAAGTGATCCGGATGATTCATGAGGAATCCATCCGGTGCCAGGATGTGGTGATAAAAAAGCTACATGACGCCGGAGGATGTCCTCCTGCCGGCAGCGATGGGGAAAATGAATGAAATGAGGATATAGGCGGCCATTATCATCGGCAGCGCCGTGATCCTGAACACAGCAAGCAGCAGGAGACTCACCGCTACAAAGATGAGGCGCTCCTCATTTCCCTTCCATTTCAGGCTGGTGAACTTGAGTGAAAACATCCGTGCATTCAGCAGCATCATTACCGACAGGAAAAGAGCCAGGAGGCTGATGAACAGGGGTGATCCGGTCATCGTGTCGTAAATGCGGCAGTCAGTCCATGCAGCGGCAAGCGCCACCGAGACCACCGTGAAGGCACTTGCCGGTGTGGCCAATCCCCTGAATGATGATGACTGGCCCGGGTCATTGTTGAACTTTGCAAGCCTCAGCGCCGAGGCCGCAGGTACGATGACTGCAACTGCAAAGGCTTTCAGGTCAGTCATGCCTCCTGCAGTAAGGAGGTTGAATACGATGGAACCGGGAGCGATCCCGAAGGTGACCATATCAGCAAGGCTGTCCAGGTCTTTTCCCAGGGCGGAATATGCCTTCAGCAGCCTCGCCGCAAAACCATCTGAAAAATCAAGGACCATTCCGGTCATGATACAGTATGATGCATAATCATTATAACCTTTTATGGCGCAGACTGTTGCGGCAAAACCACACATCAGGTTCAGAAGGGTAAGGGTGTTCGGGATATGTCTTATCATAACTCTTTTTGTGGCATCGCTAAATTACAATAATAGTGGCAACTATTATTTGTTTATTTTTGCTTTCGGATTATGAGAGACCTGACTAACATAAAAATAGCAGTTGACTTTGACGGCACCATTGTTGATCATGAGTACCCCGCCATCGGCAAGGAGAAGCTTTTTGCCTTCATCACTCTGAAGGAGCTTCAGAAGAGGGGGGCGCTGCTCATCATGTGGACCTTCCGTGAGGGTAAGGAGTTGCAGGAAGCCGTCGACTACTGCAGTCAGAACGGAATCGAATTCTATGCCGTGAACCGCAACTACCCCGAGGAACAGTGGACAGACGGTACCCCGAGGAAGATCAATGTGGATATCTTCATTGATGACAAGAACGTTGGCGGTTTCCCGGGATGGGGCGAGGTTCTCAACATGATTGACCCATGGTCCGACAGGGAAGAGCAGGCGATGCGTGAGATAAAAAAGCGCCGCTTCAATCTGTTTGGCAAAAAATGAACAAAACCCATGAAGAGAATTGCTGTTTACATCTCACTGCTGAGTCTGGCGCTTGTAGCCGTGATCTCATGTTCCGGCTCGGCCGGGAAGCGCGGAACAAAGGCCGGTGAAGATGCTGCTGCTGCCACAGACAATGACCCGAGGCCGGCAAAGAGACTGATCGAGGTGCTGTCACCTGCTGACAATGCCTCCTATGCCTGTACGGACAGGATCGTTTTTTCCGTAGCCCCCGCTGCAGGTCAGGTACAGGCAGACTCCGTACAGGTGTGGGTGGGGAGCAGGCTGGCACGGACAATAACAACCATTCCCGCCACGGCGGAACTTGATATGAACGGTGATCCGGGCAGGATCTCTGTCAGGGCAGTTGCATTCTCCCAGGCCTCAAGGCCCCAGACGGTGGCCCTCTTCATTAACCTGGTCTCGGACATCACTCCTGTTACGTACCGCTACAGGGTAGTCAAAAGTTTTCCGCACGACAGGAAAGCCTATACCCAGGGATTGGTATATGACAACGGGTTCTTTTATGAGGGAACCGGCCAGCAGGGAGAGTCGTCACTAAGAAAGGTAGAGCCGGAGACAGGCAAGGTACTCAGCCAGGTCAGCCTCGACGGCTCACTCTTCGGTGAGGGGGTGGCGCTGCTGGGAGACCGGATCTACCAGCTCACATGGACCAGCAAGGTCGGGTTTGTATATGAGAAGGAGACTCTCCGCCAGATAAACCGCATTTATTATCAGACCCAGGGATGGGGGCTTACAACAATGGGCGACAGCCTGGTGATGAGTGACGGAACAAACGTGATCTGGTTCCTTGACGCTGATTTCAATGTTCTCTCCTCGGTTGATGTGTGGGACAACAAGGGTGTTGTTGACAACCTGAATGAACTTGAGATTATTGACGGCGAGCTATGGGCAAACATATGGCAGACTGACAGGATTGCACGGATTGATCCCCGTACCGGGAAGGTACTGGGATATGTTGAGCTGAATAACCTTCTTCCGCGCGAGGAGCGCGAGCCGATGACGGATGTGCTTAACGGTATTGCCTGGGATGCTGAGGGCAGACGACTCTTTGTCACGGGCAAATACTGGCCGCGCCTTTATGAGATAACTGTCTTGCCCGCATCGCGCAACTGAAGCGGCCGGGAAAGCCACACCGGCTGTTCAAAACGTGTTAATAACCCCGAAAAAATTGTTTACAATAACATATGGGGCCGGCTTTCGGGCAAGGTCATTAATTGTAAATTTGAAGCTCATTAATTTAAGGAAAAAAGGGATCATATGTCAAGGATAATAGCACTGGCCAATCAGAAGGGAGGAGTAGGAAAGACGACCACTGCAATCAATCTGGCCGCTAGTCTGGCCGCGCTTGAAAAGAAGGTTCTCATTGTTGATGCTGACCCACAGGCCAATGCCACCTCAGGGGTGGGAATTGACCTCAAGCAGGTGAAGACAACCATTTACGACTGCCTGATTGACGGGGTCAATCCAAGGCAGGCTGTCCTGCAGTGCGGCATTGACAATCTTTCGGTCATACCTTCCAATATTGACCTTGTGGGGGCGGAGATAGAGATGCTTGAGAGGCCCGAGAGGGAGAAGACACTTAAGAAGATCATAGCACCTGTGGCTGCTGATTATGATTACGTACTGATAGACTGTTCCCCGTCGCTCGGCCTGCTGACAGTCAATGCACTCACGGCTGCCGACTCAGTGATCATTCCCGTTCAATGTGAGTATTTTGCGCTGGAGGGTCTGGGCAAGCTGCTCAATACTATCAAGATCATTCAGACCAACCTGAATCCGGCGCTTGAGATTGAGGGATTCCTGCTGACCATGTATGACTCGCGCCTGCGCCTGGCCAACCAGGTGGTGGAGGAAGTCACGCGCCATTTCCAGCAGATGGTCTTCAATACAATCATACAGCGCAATGTGAAGCTCTCGGAGGCTCCCAGCTATGGGCAGCCTGCCATACTTTATGATGCTGAATCAAGGGGTACGGTCAATTATCTCAACCTGGCCCGTGAACTGCTTGAGAGGGTGGAAGCCAGGCAGAAGAACTAAAACTGTATATCCGCACCATGAACACGAACAAAAAGAGCCCGCTGGGCAGAGGTCTCGGAGCCCTTATTGAAGGTGTTGAAAAAGAGGCTCTCGAAAAGAAGGTGGAGGCTAACCTCCAGATAGACATCAACGCAATTGATGGAAATCCTTTTCAGCCCCGTACTCGTTTCGACAGCCAGTCGCTCGAGGAGCTCGCCGCCTCCATCCGCCAGGTGGGCATTGTTGTCCCGCTCACAGTCCGTGAGACAGGCGACGGCCGTTACCAGCTCATTGCCGGTGAACGCCGCCTTCGCGCAGCGCGCATGGCCGGACTGACACATGTGCCTGCATATGTCCGCACGGCTGATGACACGGCTATGCTCGAGATGGCCCTCGTGGAAAATATTCAGAGGGAAGACCTCGATTCCATTGAGGTTGCAATAACCTACCAGCGCCTTATAGAGGAATGCAGCCTGACCCAGGAACAGCTCAGTGACAGGGTAGGGAAGCAGCGTTCAACGGTGGCCAACTACCTGCGCCTGCTACGCCTGCCCGCAGAGATACAGCTCGGCATCCGCAACCGTAACCTCACCATGGGTCACGCACGAACCCTGGTAAACATCGAAGATCCGGCTAAACAGATTAATGTTTTCTATCATATCATCGAGGAGGATCTGTCTGTACGGGCAACAGAAGACCTTGTCAGGCATCTCCAGAGCGCCGCGGCAAAAGACCCTGCAAAAATCGAGAAAAAGAAGAAGCTCAACACCGAATACGAAGAGCTGTCAAAACAGCTCAGCAGCCTTTTCCGGTCAGAAGTACAGTTCCGGATAAATGAAAAAGGGCGCGGGAAAATCGTAATTCCATTCTCTGACAGCGAGGAGATGGAACGCATAATAGGATTGCTCGACAAACTTAACAGGTAATTTTATTTATATTTGCCGGCAAACGAAAATGTTTGCCCTTGAAGCTCAGCAGCACTATAGCAGCTTTTCTTCTCTTTGTCATTGCCTTAACCTGCGCGGCCCAGCCGCCTGACACTGTTCCTGTAAGAAAAGAGAGGGCGAGGAGATATTCAATTGAACCCATCAGGGCTACCATGTTCGCTGCCGCACTCCCGGGCCTCGGTCAGATCTACAACCGTAAATACTGGAAGGTGCCGATAGTCTATGCCGGTTTCGGCGCACTTGGCTATGCAGTCACCTACAACACCAAAAGCTACAACACTTTTATAAACGCATACCAGGATTTCAACGATATCATCCCGGAGACTGACAGTTACCTCGAACTGCTTGTTAATCTGGATCCAAAGACCTATGATCCTGTGCTTTTCCCAAAAGACTACAAACCTTCCACCGAAGCATGGGTCAGAACCACCCTCCAGAACGGTGTTGACTATTACAGGAAGTACCGTGATCTTTCATATATTGGCATTGCGGCATGGTACCTTTTTACCATAATTGACGCGCATGTCGATGCCAGCCTTTTTGACTATGATATAACCGATGACATCAGGGCTTCAGTTGTACCGGTGAATTTTAATTATTCCGGAGTGTCTCCCGGTATAACATTTGCCCTGGTAAAGACGTTTTAATTTTATGAAGAAGAATCTGATAAAACTCGTCCTTCCGCTGCTGCTGTCGATGGTGGCGCTTCCCGCCCTGGCGGTTAATGATACAATAATAATAAGAAGTGATGAATCAACGGAGCTGATAGAGCGTGATCTAGACAGCCTCCTGAATAACTGGTTCATCAGGATGTCAGTTGCCGGCACCGACATTTCCGCTGCCGATTCGGTTATTTATGAATTCAGTGATTCAATCTACAAGGACCGTCTCAGCCGAATCAACTCCATTATAATTCCGCCCTATAACAATATTGTCCGCAACCACATCCATGTTTACACGGAACGAAAGGTGGACAAGTTCCGGGTTATGCTGGGCATGCAGGACTTTTATTTCCCGATGATAGAGGATATCTTCGATTCTTACGGGTTGCCGGTGGAGCTTAAATACATGGCAGTCATTGAATCGGCTCTTAATCCAAATGCCGTCAGCCGGGTAGGTGCAACGGGATTGTGGCAGTTCATGTACAGCACAGGAAGGATGTATGGTCTGACGATCAATTCAGTGGTGGATGAGAGGCGTGACCCGGTCAAGGCAACCCACGCTGCAGCAAAATACCTGAAGGATCTGTACGGTATCTACAATGACTGGATCCTGGTTATTGCGGCCTACAACTGCGGACCGGGCAATGTCAACAAGGCTATCCGCCGGTCAGGAAACAGGAAGGATTACTGGGAGATATACTACCGCCTGCCCCGTGAGACCCGTGGTTACATACCGGCATATGTGGCGGCCACCTATGCGATGAACTACTACCGTGAGCATAATATCACTCCCGTGCAGATCAATCTGCCGCTTGCAGTTGACACAGTAATGGTGTCAACCGACATGCATCTTGAGCAGATAGCAGCAGTGCTTGACCTGCCGCTGGAGGAGCTCAGGGCGATGAATCCCCAATACCGCACGGGCCTTGTCCCCGGACGAAGCAGGCCCAGCCCCGTCACCATGCCTCTTGACAGGCTGGGTGACTTCATTGCAATGACTGACACCATTACGGGCTACAGGAAAGACCAGTACCTGACCACGGTCAACCAGACCACCATGCCACAGCCCACAACCTCGACGTATACACCGCCTGATGTCAGCGGCAAGACCAAGCTGACATACACCGTCAAGGACGGAGATAATCTTGGATTCATCTCGGAGTGGTATGATGTCCCCCTTTCTGAGCTGAGATACTGGAACAACATCTACCGCAACACCATCAGGGTGGGGCAGAAGCTTACGGTATACGTCAATCCTGCAAAGGCAGAGCGTTACAGCAAGATCAACGGCATGACCTTTGCCGAGAAGCAGCAACTCGAGGGCAAACCTGTGGGAACCACATCACTGGCACTGGCATCACCGCAGTCATCAGCCTCAGCGTCCGGAGATGGTGACTACGAGTTCTATACCGTCAGGTATGGCGATACGGTGTGGGATATAGCCAGGAAGTTCAGTGGTGTTTCAGCCAATGACATCCTCAGCCTGAATAATATCTCCGATGCTTCAAGGATAATGGTGGGTCAGAAGCTGCGGATCAGAAAGAAAAGCTGAATAATAAAGAAAAATGCGCCCCGGCAGAATCCTGCTATTTCTGCTTGCTGTCGTTCTGACATCGCTCCTCCTGAGCCTGCTGACCGTCAGCCGGCGACAGGGAAAGGCGATCATACCGCATGGGCAGGAGAGTGTCGTACATGACAGTGTACAAATATCCGGTGCCGGGCCGGAGGCTGACGGCGTATTATATGACAGGCCTGTTGAAGCCCGACTGCCGGTTGAATCCGGAAATAATGAAGTCACACCCACCGCGGCTGACGCAACCATTCCCTTTTATGCGGGCAATGCAGTCAGGGATTCAGTTGCTGCAGGCAGGCAGGTAAGGATCATCTATTACGGCGACTCACAGATTGAGGGTGACCGTGTCACCTCAGCCCTCAGGCGTGAGCTGAGGGAGGAGGGAGGAGGCACCGGTCCGGGCATGATCTCCCCGGTGATGCCGGTGATGTACACCAGGTCATGGGTGGTACGCTCCTCATCAAACTGGAAGAGATACACGCTCCTTGATTACAGGAACGGGACATTGCCCCACAACAGACTGGGTCCCATGCTGGCGCTGTGCCGTTTCACCCCTCCGGGTGACAGCATGCAGACACGTTCCTTTGCCACCGTGAAAATAAGTGCCGTTCCGGGCGCTGATCCCTCAGTATCTCAGTATGACAACCTCAGGATATTCTACGGCAACAATCATGACACAGTTCTCGTCGGCATAAAGTCAAGCAGCTCACTGGTTGATTTTGCAATGATGCAGATGGGCGAGGGGCCGATGGAATACTCGGTCCCACTTCCGTCAGTCTCCGAGGTGACGGTGGAGTTTACCGGACGCAATTCACCGGACATTTACGCACTGAGCCTCGAGAGCACCACGGGCGTGATCGTAGACAACGTGCCCGTCCGTGGCAGCGCCGGGCTGGAGTTTGTAATGACTGACATCCGGGGTTTTGAAGGATGCTATTCGGACCTGAAGCCTGACATCATCTTCCTGCAGTTTGGCCTGAACGTGGTAAGGAATGTCAGAAGCGAGTACCATTACTATGAAGAGGGACTGGTAAAGCAGGTTAATTACCTGAAGAGGGCCTCCGGCGGGGCGCCTGTGGTGCTGGTCAGCGTGACTGACATGGCCCTGAGGGATAATGACACCATACGCCGGTTCCCGAACATCAGGGCCATCCGCGATGCACAGAAGGTGGCCGCAACCCGCAGCGGGGCAGAGTTCTGGGACGCATGGGAGTCTATGGGCGGCCCGGGATCAATACTCACCTGGTACAATCACAAGCCTCCGCTGTCATCGAAGGATCTGACACACCTTTCAAACGAAGGGACAGACACCATTGCTGCCAGGATTTATTCATCCCTCATGATACCCCGGCCTGCTCCGGCACCAGCGTTGGTACAGCCGTCGCAGTCAGTCGCAGATTCAGTTTCCGCCGGTCTGAAAGACACTGCTGATTCCATGCAGGCCCGCGTTACGGCCCAGCCTGACACCGCAATATTTGCCACAGGCCAGGATCCCGGTTCAGCAGACGGAACCGCATCCGGGGAGGAGACTGAAGAAACCGGGATCTCAGACGGAAAAAAATACAGCATCGTCAGCCAGATTATTGGCTGGATTGCGTCAGTACTCAGGTACCACCCCGACCAGTCATTCATCTTTACCACACCTGCCTTCTGGATATTCTTCCTCGTGGTGATGGCGGGGTTCGCCCTGCTGCACAGGAAGAGGGCCATGTGCCACACATGGCTGCTGGTTGTCAGTCTCTATTTTTATTACCGTGCAGGCGGATTCTTCATCATACTTTTACTGCTCACCACCCTGCTTACCTTCTACACCGCCATCATGACCGGCCGGGCAGGTACCAGGGGAGGCAAAAGGTTCTGGCTGGTAACCAACCTTGTGATTCTTCTTGGTTTCCTCTCATACTTCAAATATGCCGGGTTCTTCACAGACCTGATCAACTCTGTGTTCGACACCACCCTGGTCAGCCGTGACATCTTCTCAGCCTGGTCGAACAGCCTGTTCGGAACGAACTTCAATGTCAGCACAATCATACTGCCGGTGGGCATCTCATTCTTCACCTTCCAGGCGCTCAGCTACAGCATTGATGTATACCGGGGGCGGATGGCAGCAGAACGGAACATAGTCGATTTTGCATTTTACCTGACCTTTTTTCCTCAGCTGGTGGCAGGCCCTATCGTAAGGGCGTCAGAGTTCATCCCGCAGATGCACGGCAAGTATACCATCAGCCGCAACGAGTTCGGGTACGGATTGTTTCTCATCCTCCAGGGATTGATCAAGAAGATGCTGATCTCCGATTTCATCTCCACCGGATTCATTGACAGGGTCTTTGACGCCCCGGCCATCTATTCGGGTTTTGAGAACCTGATGGCGGTGTACGGGTACGGCTTGCAGATCTACTGTGACTTCTCGGGCTATACCGATATCGCCATCGGCGTTGCAATGCTGATGGGATTCAGGCTTCCGCTGAACTTTAACTCGCCTTACAAGGCTGCCAACATAGGCGATTTCTGGAGGAGGTGGCATATATCCCTCTCGAGGTGGCTGAAGGATTATCTTTATATTCCCCTCGGAGGAAACAGGAAAGGTCCCCTGCGAACCGGCATCAACCTGATGGTCACCATGTTGCTCGGCGGTCTGTGGCACGGGGCTGCCACACGTTTCGTGGTCTGGGGCGGACTGCACGGGATGGCACTGGTTGTGGAAAAGATCTGGCACTGGCTCTTCAGAAAGGTGTCAGTAAGAAGACGTGGCGCACATATCGCCGGGATCTTCATCACATTCAACTTTGTCAGCTTCGCATGGATATTCTTCAGGGCCGGCACCATGGAACAGGCCGGGGTGATGCTTAACCAGGTATTCTCATCGTTTTCTCCGGGAGACTATGGCCTGGTGCTGATGTCATACCTGCCTGTCGTTGTACTGATCGCTTCAGGATACATCCTCCACTTCCTGCCCGTAACAGTCAAGGAGTCATACAGGGGACTCTTTATCAGGCTCCCGCTGGTGGTACAGGTGCTGGTTACCCTTGCTGTGGTATTGCTTCTCCACAAGGTGGGATCAGAGGTGGTCCAACCATTCATCTATTTCCGTTTCTGATTGTTTTCCCGGTAACCCGGGAAGCGGAGTCATTTTGACTCAGTCATCAATTCTGCTTCCGAAATTCCCGGAGAAGAAGCCTTGATCATTATTTTGCCGGCATTTCCGGCCCTGAGCAGGATGGAGGCGATTCCGTCTTCGGCTTTTGCCGGGTTGTCACCGATCAGGGAGGCATTGCCCCTGACAGTGAACTCCACCATGGCATCGGAGGTGTGGACCTGGTTGCCCGCTGAATCCGTTACTGTAGCGTAAACAAAGATAACGTCAGAATTGTCAGCCCGCAACGGCTTGTTGCTGAAGTCGGCTGACAGCCGGATGATTGCAGGCCCGCCCGGGGTGGTGACTGAATGTGATGCAGTCTCCTTTCCGTTGCGCAGTGGAGTGGCCTTTAATGTCCCTGGCAAATAATCCGGAAGGATGAATGTGAAGGGGGGATGGTGAAGATTGACAGCGTTGCTGTCAGTGTCAGGCCCCTGAACCGCAATAAGCGTGTCATTGCGGAAGAGCTTCACGGTGTCAGCATTGCTGTACACTCTTACAGTATTGCCTGAGGAGGGCAGGTTATAATGGGCGATAAAGCATACCGGGCCCTCTTCGGTCTGGCTCCGGTAGAAATACCAGGCGAACTTGGGCAGCCTGAATATGTCCATGATGCCCGAGGCTTCAATATCGGGGGCATAGCCCCTGTTGTAGTCGAACATCAGCCAGTTGGCATCGCCGAATCCCGGACCGTTCAGGTTGTCATTATGCGCCTCCTGGAAAACATATGCCTGCTGCAGCATGCGTCTGTCGCCATCACCTCTCAGCTGTCTTGAGTTTCTTTCGGCAGGCTGAAGGTCAGAAAATTCAGCCTGGTTGAATCCTGCATTCTGCGCATAATACTCCCGGTCGCCGTATTCACTTATGAAGAGAGGCTTTGCTTTGCTGTAATCCTTCCAGTACCGGGGAGCTCCGGCATGCTGACGTGCCGGGATGAACACATCGCAGACAGTATCCATCCAGCTGCAGGTCAGGTTATTGCCAAGGGGGAGTTCATCCTTTACCGTCTGGTGGAGCCTGGTGAGGAAACTGACGGGCATGACGGTCTCATTCAGTGATGACTCCCACATCACCACCGACGGGTGGTTGCGGTCACGACGGCACATCATGCGTGTATTACGCACAGTAGCCTCTGCAAAAAGCGAGTCGCCCATGAACTGCCATCCGGGGATGGCATCAATGACCATCAGGCCAAGCTCATCACAGGCATCAAGAAATGCGGGTGCCGGAGGATAATGGGAGCATCTGACCAGGTTGAAGCCTGCCTCCCTGATCTTGAAGGCATCCCGATAACTGGCATTGTCAGACAGGGCATATCCGATATACGGATATTCCTGGTGCCTGTTGGTTCCCGTAATCCTGACAGACTCACCGTTCAGGAGCAGACCCTTGTCAGGTGTGATCCTCACTGTCCTTATGCCGGTGCGGGTTTCCCGGCGGTCAATCACTGTGCCGTTGTCTGAGAGTAGCTCGGTACGTATGGTATACAGGAAAGGAGTGGCCGGGGTCCATAATGAAGGTTGCATCACAATCATCCTGGTCTCGAGACGCTGACCCTGTCCCGGCTCCAGGTCGGTAAGCTCTGACAGCGAGGAGGCAACCTCCAGTCCGGCGGCATCAAGAAGGGTGTTTTTCATCCTGAATGACCTGGGTATGTGGTCATCATTACTTATATGCACTGAGAGAGCCAGGGTGGCCGACTCGCGACTCACATCCCTGACGCCGGTAAGGATGCCTCCGCCCAGTGTGGAGAGATACTCAGGTGGTGCGGTAATGTGCAATCTGTCAGTAACATACAGGTTTACGTTGCGGTAAAGGCCGCTGTACCACAGGAAATCGAGTTCGCTGAGGGGTTTGCCGGGAGGGATGTGCGGATTTTCCCTGTTGTCGAGCTTTACCATGATCTCATTTTCCCTGCCGTAATCAAGATCATCACTCAGATTGACATAGAAGGGAAGATACCCGCCGGTGTGACGGGCTACTTCTGCACCGTTCAGGTAAACGATGGCATCATGCATGGCTCCGTCAAAAAGGAGTCCGGTGTTCCTGTGCCGCTGCCTCCTGTCAGGCCTGTAGAGCTTTTTATACCAGCATATGCCGGTCCACTGCGTCGCTGTAACTGTCAGTGGTTCAATTACTGCTGAGTGTGGCAGCGTCACCTCTTCCCATTTGTGGTTGGGGACTATTCCCGGAAGTATCTTGTCTGCATTGGCGGAGTCCTGCCTGATAAAGAGCCATCCGTCGTTGAACGGGAGAGGTATGCCGTCAGTTGCCTTCCTGCCGCAGGCAGTGAAGACCAACAGCGCAGCCGTCAGCACTGTCAGCAGTGGGATGACGGCTCTCTTGCTCATATCTCTCCGAATCCTGATACCGGATGTGCAAATGCAACCACATCCCTGCCGGTTATCTCCTCAGGGCACAGGATGATGAGTCTTTCGAGCACGTTCCTGAATTCCCTGATATTGCCGGTCCAGATGATCTTCTGCAGCTCAGCTATGGCATCAGGTTTTATCTTCTTTTTCCCCATCCCGTATTCACCGCAGATGAGAGTGTTGAAATGATCAGCCAGGAGGGGTATGTCCTCCTGCCTTTCATTAAGGGTGGGCACATGAATCAGTATCACGCTGAGGCGGTGGTACAGGTCTTCCCTGAAGGTGTTGCGGTCAATTTCCTCCCTGATGTTTTTGTTGGTTGCGGCGATGACCCTGACGTCGACGTGGATGTCCTTGTCAGACCCCACCCGGGTTATCTTGTTTTCCTGCAGTGCCCTGAGAACCTTTGCCTGTGCTGCCAGGCTCATGTCGCCCACTTCGTCGAGGAAGATAGTACCGCCCGAGGCCTGTTCAAACTTCCCGATACGCTGTTTTATTGCAGAGGTGAATGATCCCTTTTCGTGACCGAAGAGCTCGCTCTCAATCAGTTCAGACGGTATTGCCGCGCAGTTGACTTCCACGAAGGGACCGCGTGCACGGTTGCTCTTTTCATGTATCTGGTGCGCCACCAGCTCCTTCCCTGTACCGTTGGCGCCGGTGATAAGCACACGGGCTTCGGTGGGAGCAATCCTGTCAATCATCTCCTTGACCTTCACTATTGCAGGCGAGTTGCCCACAATCTCGTACTTTTTGCTGACCTGTTTCTTCAGTACCTTGGTCTGGGTGATCAGCGAGCCTCTCTCAAGCGCATTGCGAATGGTTATGAGCAGGCGGTTGAGATCCAGGGGCTTTTCAAGGAAGTCAAAGGCTCCTTTCTTAATCGAGTCAACTGCCGTATCTATGTTTCCATGGCCTGAGATCATGATCACGGGCACATCGGAAGAAACTTCCTGCAGCTTCTGCAGCACCTCGATACCATCCATCTTTGCCATCTTGATGTCACAGAGAACGGCATCATACTGCTGTTGCCCGAAGAGTTCGATCCCTGACGTGCCATCCTCGGCCAGATCAATCTCGTATTTCTCATATTCAAGTACATCCTTCAGGGTGTTCCTGATGGATCTTTCATCATCTATGACCAGTATCCTTGGCATGTCCGCAAATTCTTATCCTTTATATGTCAGCCACTTCCAGAGTTCCTTGTATGACGTTTTCTTGCCGTACATGAGAATCCCGGTACGGTAAATCTTGGCTGCCATCCATACTGCACCCACGATTGTCAGAAGCATCAGCCCCATTGACAGCGCTATCTCCCAGGCCGGTACGTCAAATGGTATGCGGGCCATCATCACAATGGGGGAGGTGAGCGGTATGATTGAGAACCAGAATGAGAGTGAACTCTCAGGGTTCTGCATGGTTCCCATGGCAACCACCAGGCCCAGTATAATAGGGATGGTAACCGGCAGCATGAATTGCTGCGTCTCTGTCTCATTGTCAACAGCCGAACCGATGGCGGCGAAGAGAGAGGCATACAGCAGGTAACCGGTAAGGAAATAAAAGACGAAGCTGAAAATGATCAGTCCCCATGGCATGCTGAGAGCACCGGCGAAGATCTGCTGAAACTCGGTGAGCTGCTCTGCTGTCACCGTGGTTCCTGCCGATCCGGCTGCCGTTGCCTGGTCAGCCTCGGCAAAGCTCTGGGGCAGTTGCTGCAACTGTTCCATGGCTCCCTCCGGGAGGAGATTGGTTTTGACAACCATGACCAGCGCGAGGGTCAGCACTATCCAGAGTGCGAACTGGGTCAGTCCCACGAGGGCAACGCCGATGATCTTGCCAAGCATGAGCTGCACGGGCTTCACAGATGATACTATCACTTCCACAATGCGGTTGGTCTTCTCCTCGATCACACCACGCATGACCATAGACCCGAACATGAATACCAGCATATACATGAGGAATCCCCCGATGTAAGCCAGCGCCATCGAAATGCCTGTGCTGGTTTCGCGGGCGCTGCCCGTCTCATCCATCTTTATGGTCTGCACCCTGACGCTGGTGTTGATGGTACGAAGGATCTCATCGAGGTTCTCAATGTTGTAAGCAAGCAGCTTCTGCTTCTCAATCTCCTTCTCAAGTGATCCGGAGATGTGGTCAAGCAGCCCTATGGGCGGTTGCTTGCGCGATATGAGCTGGATGGCATCGGGATTGGCAACCAGGTCAGGGGAAATATAGAGCACACCGTAGTACCCCAGCTCGGCAAAGTTGTTCTTAATGTCATTCAGTTTCACCCCTTCGAGGTACTCGAAGTCAGTATCCTTGGTGTCAGGGATCACATTGGTGAAGAGGTCAGATCCGTCTTCAATCACTGCTATCTTCTTGAAATCCTTGTCCTCATTGGTCATCACCAGTGCCGGGATGATGAAAATAAGTGCAAAGAGGAACGGGGTAAGGAAGGTCATAATGAGGAACGACTTTTTCCGTACCCTGGTAATATATTCCCTGCGTATGATAAGTGCTATCTTGTTCATGGCTCAGTTTTTTACAGCTTCCTTGTTCTTGGTTTCCACCACCCTTATGAATATCTCGTTCATTGACGGGAGGGCCGGGTTGAATGAGAGTACCTGTCCGGCAGCGGTCATGGCCCTGAGGATGGCATTATTGTCGACAGGCTCAGATGCCTTGATGACCACCCTGCTCTTACCCTCGTCAAAGACTGAGGAAAGGAGTGTAAAGTTACCGTTGGATGAGGGGTTCACCTCCCCGCCGAACACAACCTCGAACTCGTTGCCTGCCCAGTCATGGCGGATTTTCTCCACGCTGCCCTCGAGGATGGTCTGTGCCTTGTTGATGAGGGTGATGTTGTCACACAGTTCCTCAACGGAGCTCATGTTATGGGTTGAAAAAATTATAGTGGCGCCGCGTTCGCGGAGGAAGAGGATCTCGTCCTTTATCTGCTTGACATTGATCGGGTCAAATCCCGTGAATGGTTCGTCGAAGATGAGCAGTTTTGGTTCGTGAAGCACAGTGGTGACGAACTGTACCTTCTGCTGCATGCCCTTCGACAGCTCCTCCACCTTCTTGTCCCACCAGTCGATGATAGCAAGCTTTTTGAACCAGTATTTAAGACGCCGCATGGCTTCGGCATGACTGAGTCCCTTAAGCTGTGCGAGGTAGAGTGCCTGTTCGCCCACCTTCATTTTCCGGTACAGACCGCGTTCCTCAGGCAGGTAGCCGATGCTGTTTACATCATCGGGGTTTATCGGGCGTCCGTTCAGGAATATGGCGCCGCTGTCAGGCGCCGTGATCTGGTTAATGATGCGGATAAGCGTTGTCT